>TARA_R110002072_G_scaffold69472_5_pt1 | contig 10623 bp, 8 predicted proteins | sample TARA_R110002072 | Tara Oceans TARA_R110002072 (sample SAMEA4397118) | marine metagenome | biome: Polar Biome; feature: [SRF] surface water layer (ENVO:00010504); material: water (ENVO:00002006), including particulate matter (ENVO:01000060) such as... | depth 5 m | reverse complement strand
GACTGAACCAGCGTTTCAGGTAGTTTATTTACGGACGGGTCCTAACTCTCGGGGCAACGGATTCACCGCTGCAACATGGCGTCCGTTGGGCAATGCGGTGCACAAGGTCTCTGGCCACAACAACGATTACCTGTATTTCCCTTCTCCGCTGACGGGGAATTTTGAAGTCGAGTGTGACGTGACTGGTTCTCCTTTTCACGAAACGCAGGTGGCTTACGCAGGAACTTTCGCGTCACCTCGTTCCTCTTTAGATCAAGCCGAGATCGGCGGGATTCGTAGCCAGGAAATGTTGTCGCTGGATCCACCGGTAAGTCCGCCGGACGATTGGCAGAGTTGTCGAATTTCAGTTCGTGATGGTGTTTGTCGTCACTTCATCAACGGAAGACGCATCTTGCAGCGGACGTTGGTGGATGGCCAGTTCCCTTGGTTGGCACTGCGAGCACATCGATTGAGCCGCGGAGCCGTTCGTAATCTGACAATCACAGGAACGCCTGAAGTTCCATCATCCATTGAGATGGTCAATTCATCGAAATTGGTTGGTTGGTACAGCTACTACGATGAGCCTGTTGACAATCTCAGCGACTCGGCTGCATGGCGATCCGTTGCGGGTCAAGATTCGGGATCATCGTTCGAGGTTCAACACGCAGCACAACGCGAACTCGCGGGATCCAATTTGGAGAGTCTGCTGGTGTATCACCGGCCAATGATGGAAGACGGCTCGATCGAATATGAGTTCTTCTACGCAAAGGGAGAAGCGTCGGTCCACCCGACGATCGATCGCATGGCTCTGATGCTCGAACCCGATGGCGTCAATGTTCACTGGGTGACGGACGGTGCGTTTCAGCCGGGCAATCTTTCACCCGCGAATCGAGCGGTTGTGGCAAAGCAAGATCAGAGGCGTTCCCAGGTTGCCTTGAAGAACGACTCGTGGAACCGTGTGCGATTGGAGCTTCGAGGTGACGAGGTTCAGGTGCTACTGAATGGAGTCCCGGTCATCGAGCGAACGCTGGAACCATGGAACCAGCGGCAGTTCGGATTGTTTCATTTCGCGGACAAAACCAACGTTCGAGTTCGAAACTTGCGATGGTCAGGTGACTGGCCAAATGCAGACGAAGTGTTTGGCGAGCATCACCGCGTGAGGCCGGATACGGCGGAAATGGAAGAGTTGGCGTCTGAGCTGCCACAGTCGTACGAACAGGATTTTCGCAAGCTGGATTTTGACTCGAGCCATTTCATTCAGCGAGGCGGCTCGATCACAGTTGAGGAGAACGGCATCGCGATGACAGCGGGCGATCGCCAAAGCACCGATCTGCCTCTTTGGCTTGAGGTTCACGGCGACTTTGATCTGCGAGCAAGTTTCGAGAACTTTGAACATGCAAACGTTGGAGACGGGGCTCTCGAGATGCTTGCGTACTTGCCGAGTGACGGTCAGAAAATTCGGGTCGCTCGGCACCGTTGGGATAACAAGGAGCAAAAGTTACGCACCCGATTTTCTCCGATGACGGATGCCGGCCACCAAGCTCAACGCGCAAAAGATCATTGGGTGGCGAACGAAGCGACATCGGGAGTGTTTCGAATGGTTCGTTTGGGCACCACGGTTCATTACTTGTTCGCTGAAAACGATTCGGCAACTTTCCGACTTCTGTCGACTGATCCAGTCGGCCGTGGCCCTTTGAACGCGGGAGGCATCACCTTGAAAGCGTTTGCATCGAAAGGTGGTTCTGCATCAACGACATGGACGAGCGTGAGTGTGCGTGCAGAGCAGATCACGGGAGTTGCTCTGCCGGACATGCAAGCGTTGCGAAACCAGTTGGACGACTCAAGGAAGCAGTTGAAGAAGTCGTATGTGCATGACTTCACGAAAGCCGCACCCGATCCGGAGATGTTTGCAAGACTGAGTGATACAAGACCTTGGAATGAAGCTGACGGCGGTCTTCGATTGCAAAACATCGGCACGGTCAACTGGGGTGCGAGTGCTCTCGTCTCGCGAATGTCATTCGATGGTGATTTCGATCTCCGTCTGGAATTCGATGAACTCCGTTTGGCGAGCGCGGGAGAGGGCCAGCAGGCCATCTTTGCGATCGAGGTTCAGCCGACGTCCGAACCAATCACCAGAGTCGATTCGATGCTGGGGTTGAATGCACCCGGGATCATCCAAGCGGAAGGCTACGCGAGAGTGAGGATGCCGGATGGAAGTGACTGGTTCAACGGAACCGAACGACACACCGTGACCTCCGCCACGGCGTTGCGAATCGCTCGTCGGGACAAGCGATTCTTCATGATGGTGCGTCCTGAAGGTGAACAGCACGATCGTATTGTGTCGATGTCAGACCACTCGAACGCTCCGATCAACAGGGTCATCGTGATGTTGCACAGCGGAGGTGCAGGCAGTGAATCAAGCGTTCGGCTCAAGAAGTTTGAGATCCACTCGGATGAACAGTGAGTTTTGTGGCGGAGCTCACTCTGTTCGGTTTCACTCGACGATGGATTTGAGCAAGGCTTGCATCTCTTTTCGTTTTTCAGCTTCTTGTTCGTAGAGGTTGTTTGTTTCCATCGGGTCTTGCTTCAAGTTGTAAAGCTGGCCGGGGAAGTTTGGCTCGGGTTCCTTTTTGGCATAGGGCTGAAGCGTTGGGTCGTTGTAGTTGTTGCCGCCTGAGCCTTCGTGGTCGAGGTACTTCCAGTCGCCAACCCGAAGTTGGAATTCTCCGCGAAAACTTTGCGTGATCATGTGAGGACGAACGGACTCGCCCTCGGGGATTTGTCCCAGCAGTTCCGGAAGCATGTTGAAACTGTCCAGGGCAACGTCTTCGGGCAAGTCCACGTTTGCGACGGCCGCGAGCGTTTTGAAGATGTCGGTCGTGTTGATCAGTTGGTCCGACAAGCGACCGGGCGAAATGTGGCCCGGCCACTTCATCATCATGGGGACGCGGTGACCGCCTTCCCATGCGTCGCGTTTCATCCCACGCCATCCTCCGGCAGCGTCATGCTGGTGATCTTCACGCATCCAAACCGTGTGCATGGTTTCGGGGCCGTTGTCGGAATTGAAGATGACGAGCGTGTTTTCATCCACTCCCAGTTCTTTCAGGTGATTGAGCAAATCACCGGTGAGTGAATCGAGTTCGCAAACAAAGTCACCGCGAGCGCCGGCCTGAGTTGATCCCGAGTATTGGTCGGCGGGGAGCACGGGGGCGTGAGCGATCTGGGTGGAGACCACTGCGAAGAAGGGTTGGTCCGCAGCCTCCTCGACGTGGCGGTCAAGAAATTCGCGGGTCTTGTCAAAAAACAGAATGTCGGCGTCGACAAATTTGTAGCCGGGGGCTTTCCAGCCTTCGTCGTTGTCCCATCGCCACTTGCCGCCTGGATTGGGAAGCGTGTCGCGTTTGTGACGTTGGTTCGCTGGCACAGGAACCATTCCGTTTTCGATGTACAGATACAAAGGATCTGTGGTGGGGCAGTTGGGGGTCACAAACGATTCATCAAAGCCTTGATTGTTGGGGCCGTCGATCAACGGCGTGCTGAGTTCGTAGTCGATTTTGGTGACGTCCTTGAATCCACCTCGCAGTTGTTTGCCGTCGCTGCCATACCAAGTCAAACCGAGGTGCCATTTGCCAAAGATGGCCGTTTTGTAGCCGGCCTGCTGAAGCATTTCGGCGATCGTCAAGTCATCTGGTCGGAGGTAGCTGGGGCCGCTGGCTCCTTCGAACGCAGTCGTTCGGCGTCCCGTGCGGAAGACGCACTGGCCGCTCATCAATCCGTAGCGTGACGGGGAGCAAATGGTCGAAGGGCTGTGAGCATCAGTGAAACGGATGCCTTCGGCCGCCAGTTGATCCAGATGAGGTGTTTCGTAGGCGCAGTTTTCGTTGTAGGCCGACAGGTCGCCGTAGCCGAGGTCATCGGCGTAGATGATCAGGATGTTGGGCAGTTTGTCCGCGGCGATGGCCCAGTCGGCGAGCAAGGAATTCAGGCCAACCACCATCGCAAAGAGGACGGTGATGCGGGCTCGCATGATGGCGGGAAAGCTCTGGCGATTTGTTGAGAGCATGTTTCAAAATCTCGAGTGGCTTGTCGTGGTGGTTGGATGGACCGGCAGAGCTTTTGCCGGTTGGCTGCGTTCCTTGTTCAATGTTCCTTGTTCAATCCTAGCGAGCACCGGTGCATCGCCGAAGCAGTGGCTGGTCGGGGCACATAAAAAAACGGCGGCCAAAGGCCGCCGTGTCGCAAATCGTTTTTGAAATCAGGCGGGTTCCGCCACGAGTGATTTTCATCGCCGCGAGGGCGGGCTCGCTGAATCATTCGTTGGACGCATGGCTGACCATTTGACGTAATTTCACTGCGTCTCTGATTGGCTTTCCTTTCGCGGCGTCCTCTTCCCGAAAGCTGGCGAAGAGAATGCGCCGGCCTCTGGTGCGATTGTAGTCGTAGATGATATGAATGACGCCGTCCGCGTTTTGTTGACTGTCGGGGTAGGAGACGCCCGTTCGCTCATCGAGCCTCAAGGCTCCGTTCTTTTGTCGATGTGGCTGTGCTTCACCAGCAGCACGCTGAGCGAGTGAAGCAGACCGCAAGCGTGATGAGGCGGGGTATCGGTGGGGGAGTGGCTGATCGAGCAGCCTGTTGATTTAGCCGTATACCGAATGACAACAATTAGCCGATGGGCGTTCGCTCCGGTTGGCGTTTGACTAACCGCTGCTATCGCGGTACGGCTCATTAAATCAACAGCAAGCTAGGGCGGGGGACATAAAAAAACACGGCGGCCAATTGGCCGCCGTGTCGTTTGTCATTCTGAGGGTCCTGCGAACTATGCCACAGGTTTCTTCATGAACTTCGTTTCCGCTGCGATGTCGCTGTCGTCTGGAGTCGCATCGTTGTCGATGTCGAACCATTCTTCTTTGAACTGCAGGTAACCGCTTTCACCCTTGGCCGATCGCTTCAAGGCCACGTTGGTTCCTAGCGCGATGACCGCGTCGCCCATTGCGACCTCGGGGTAGCAGCGAGGTTTGTTTTCACCGTCCGGGTTGCGGATGCAGTAGGCCCAGTGCTCGATCTCTTCACGATAGCCGCGGCTGACTGGGCCAGACGAAGCGGCTTGGGCAACCGGAGCGGCGTAATCGCCACTGGCAGATGTGTCCAAGGCGAAGCCGGCGTCCTTCTTCACAACGCCAGCTTTGCTGCTGGTGTCGCTGTTGCGGTACAGGTAAACGTCGGTTTCCTTGTCCAGAATTAGCGTTCCCTTGGTGCCCATCACGACTTCGCCCCAGCCACCAAAGCCATTGCCGTTGATCGACGAGTAGGTCACAACGACCTTCTTGTTCGGATCGGTTTCGTAGCCAGCAACAGGTCCGTTTCCGGGGCTTTCCGGGTTGGGATAACGCTCGACACGGTCGTAGTAACCGACGTCGAATGTGCTGCTGTATTCTGGTCCAGGGAATTCGAACATGCAGTAGACGTGGTCACCGACTTCACGATCCAGTGGCATGATGTGACGCCCGCCAACGGCATGAACGCTCAGTGGGTGAACCTTTTTCTTGTCGTCACGCAACGAGCTGAGGAAGATGCTGACTGCATCCAGTTGGTGACTGCCAAGCTCAGCCATCAGGCCGGCACCGGTGCGATCGAACAATCGCCAACGGTGAAGTTCTTCCATCGCGCTAAACGTTTTGTCGCCGACCGAGAAGTTCTCGTAGCCAAACTCCTTTGGATCGACATTCTTGTCAGCGTCCCAGGCAGTCCACTGACCAATCTCCATACTCAGACGAAGCATTTCGTCTGGATCGGTCGTCTCGTCCAGCTTCTTTTTGCGGTACTCGATGTCCTTCGCGATCCGATCGAAATTCTTACCGTTGACCATCTCGCCACCGGGGATCGGCATCGACCAGCTATCAGCACCCGGCACGTTGCTGCGGTGCCATTGAGCACGAATGTGGTGCAGTTGGCCCAGCAAACCCCAGCGGATCAGGTTGATCGCGTCTTGGTACTTCACGTTGTAGTGGCGTTGGTGACCGGTCGCCAAGTGAAGCGGGTTGCCGTTCTTGTCTTCCATGCTGCCGGCCATCCGCGACATGACTTTGCACTGAGCCACGTTGTGGGCCATCAATTTTTCGGTCAGCACGTGAAGGCCACGTTCCATCGCTTGGGCGGCGACGGGAGCGTGCAACCAAAGCGGCAACGCAATGATCACCGCTTCGATATCGGGATCGTCTAGGCAGGCCATGATGCCGCCGTTGGATCCGTCATAAACTTTGACGTTCTTGCGAGCTTCCGCTTCGTCTTTGTAGCCAGCAACGCTGATCAAACCCGGCCGACGCTTCAGAGCCGATGAGGAGGACCAGTCACCGTGGAAAGCACGAAATTGGCTAAAGGGACGAATGTCGCAGATCGCTTTGACGTCCACGTACTCGGGGTTGCAGCCACCGATCAGCACGTTTCCTTCGTCGCCGGTTCCGATGACCGCAACGCGGACCGGGTCGGTGACTTTGCTGTAGCCGAAGTACGCCGCACCCAGGCCGGCGCCGCTGACGGCTCCGGTGGCGACGATACCGCGAAGGAAGTCACGACGATTGACGTCGTAGTAACTGCCAACGGCGGAATAGTAATTGTGTGAGCCGACTTCTTTTTGATCGGCGTTGAGTTTATCTACCATTTGCTAGGACTCCCGGTCACGCAGTTGCGGCGTCGCCGCCGTTGAATTTTCGAATAATGAGATGCAAAAAGAAATCGAGGCCGGCGAAACGACCAGCACCCGTGGCGGCAAGCACGAGGCAAGCCATGCACTCGATCAGCTGATAATTGCTGGATGTCGGCCCAGTCAAAGGTGGGTACTGACTCAAGAATACAGAACCGAGAAAACCGGCTGCTGCTAACGCGGCAACGGGTGTGAACAGTCCAAGCAACAGGCACCAACCCACCAGCATGTCGAAGTACGGCACGATCGAATCAATCACGCTGGTGTCCATCATTTTCAAACGCGGCCGCACCAGTGGATACGCAAGATGACGGGCCTGTTGTTCCGCTGTCGCGACTTTGTTTTGAGCGGTTTCGTAATTTTCCCAGATCGCATCGATTTGGTCGAACACGGGTGCGATCTTCTGTGACAGCTCTTTTCGGACGCTTTCTCGTTGTCCGCTCAGTGAGCTGACTCCCGAAGCGACCGCATCACCATCCAATTCCTCAATCCGGCCGAGGCCAAGCTGGAATTCCTGAATTTCGTTCGCGTTGAGTTCGAGCACCATGGCCAATTGCTTGGCCGCGAGGCTGTAGTTGTTGTGAGCTTCGATCTTCTGCTTCTCGTCAAATCCGTAGTGATCGGAAATTTGATCGCGGTAGTAAGCCCAGTTGAGTTCGGTTTGGTCGACGTCCAGACGCATTGTGCCGTCGTAATCCCACACCATTTGGCGGAAATGACCAGCAAACGGGCCGCGAGCGTTGGCGAAGAATGGCTTGGCGGACCAGTTTCCAGCCTGGTATTTGTCGATACCTTCGCTGATGAAGTGCCAGCCGATAGTGAGACGAAGGAGGGTCAGCATGACCACCGCGATCGTTCCGAGCAGCCGGGGTGAGATTCCCCATCCGACAGCCAAACGCAAAGGGGAAAGCAAATACTTGGCCACCGAGAATGGGCTCCGTCATGGGCAGGAAGGATGGAACTCCATGGCGACAATGCGACCACCGACGCGTGACAAGATTGACACGCTCAAGGTTGGTTCAGCTCACGCCAAGGGACGTCCAGTGAAGGGGGAACGCTCATTATGGCAGCCAAGTGACCATTCGCCAACCGAGTGTATACAGAATCGCCCGAATCGGTCGTTGGTTGGAATCGCATTCCTCTCCTCGATCTGATTGTGGGGGTCGACAAAGTCGTTTGGATCAGAAACCCTTTGCCGACGGCGGGGAAGCACAAGTTCGACGGCACCAATAGTCTGACGGCACTCCGAGGCGTGATCGGCTTTGCAAGCGAGGCGTTTCGCGAGAGGAGGCGTTTCGCGAGAGATTGACCAGCGCAGAAAATATCGCGTGCTGGGGCTGCCGGAGCGTCTTGGTTCCACGACGGATCAGCCGGTGGGATGTTTGACGGCGAAAATGCGTTTTTCCCGCCAGCAACCTGTCGACTCGCGCGGTTTGCTGAGGCGTCTACCTGTTAAGGGGCCCGGTGTTGAGGCGATTCGTGCCAAGGCGTCCCAGCGATCGGCAGCCGCCAATTGCCCCGCGATCCGTTTATCTGACAACTTCTCAACTCAGGAAATGTTCCCTTGTCCATTCGAATTATGCGTCGCTTCACGTTCTGCGCTGGGCACCGATTGGTTGGCCACGAGGGGAAGTGCCAAAACCTGCACGGGCACAATTACGTGCTGGAGGTTTACGTGACCGGTGCGGAGCAGGATGCGGTCGGGCGGATCCTTGATTTCAAACAGCTCAAGACCCGCTGCAAGAACTGGATCGATGAGAATTGGGACCACACGTTTGTGCTGTGGGAAAAGGACCAGAACGGACTGGACGCGATTCGCAGCTCAGAGCCTCACCGGATCTACGAACTGGACAGCAATCCCACCGCAGAGAACATGGCCAAGCACTTCTTGGAGCAGATCTGCCCTTCCATTTTGGGTGATTCCGGGGCGACCGCGTACAAGGTTCGCCTTTGGGAAAGCGAAGAGACTTACGCGGAAGTCGAGTTGGACTGAACCAATCGCAGCAATTGCGGGATGAAAAGACGCAGTGCTCGGGATCGATGGCTAAGAGCACGCTTCACGGTCAGGTTCAGCTCCCCGAACGTTTTGTGATATTCGGGGATCACAAACAGCGGGTCGTATCCAAATCCAGCACCGCCGCTTCGTTCCATCGCGATTCGGCCTCGGCAAATGCCTGACTCGGCGAGTCGGACGTTTCCATCGGGATCAGACAGGCACAGGTGGCAATTGAACTGAGCCCCGCGGCGATCCATTGGCACGTTAGCCAATTCGCTCAGGAGTTTTTCATTGTTGGCTTCGTCGTCGCCATGTGTTCCGGCGTACCGAGCGGAGTAAACGCCCGGTGCACCCTTCAACGCATCGACGGATAATCCGCTGTCTTCGGCCAACACCCAGCGTCCAAGATGCTTGGCTTGTTCGGTCGCTTTCTTCGCAGCGTTCGCGGAAAACGTTTCGCCGTCTTCTACGACTTCGATCGCGTTTTCAATTTCTGACAACGCGGTCAGGGCGATGGTTTCTTCTGGCAACATCATCCGAAGTTCAACGAGCTTCTTTGCGTTGCCGGTTCCGAGAACGAGATCAAACATTCGATTCAGCGTCCAACTGCTGCACTGTAGAAGCTGCGTTTGCTAGCCTTTGGAATACGAATCGGTGTTGGCTGAACATCGAAGGGAATGTTTTCGATGTGCTTGGCCGCCAATCCATCGCTGGTCTTGGTCTTGACCTGATTCGCGATGCTCGGGTCGACGTTGAATGCTCGGTAGTTTGACATGATCGCCTTGATTTCGGGGGCGTATTCAAATCCGCCATCGGGCAATTCGTAGCCCAACGTTTCGAAGCTGCCGATTGTCACGATCGATCGAGTTCGGTCGTGATACTGGTAGGCTTCTTGGCCTTCTTTGCGTAGGGCGACCACCATTTTATTGGCGTCCATTGCCATGCGGTCCAAGCGATTGATGTTGGGTTGGAAGTTCTTTTCCTTCTTGCCATCGACGATGGTTTTGTAGCCTTCGAAGGTGCGAACGACGACGGTGAATTTGCCATCGCATTCCAACAAATTGAATTGTTTGTCTTCGTTCAATTTGCGAACAAAGGAATCGACTTCGGGTGCGTGCGAGAAGTCCTCGGGCAGCATCGGGTTGCGGGTCAGGAATGCACTGCCCATTTCGCCACGATCTTTGTCGCCGCTGCGACTAACGAATTGACGGTGCAATGCTTTGACCGCAGTGACTGGATTTCGGAAGTCCGTTTCGGCTTCCATTTCTTTCTTGTCACCAAAGACAGGCAACTTCGCAGACTTGATGCGTTTCAAGTCTTCCGCGATTTGCGGGTGTTCCGCGTGATCGTACTCACCGACCAAAACCGCGTGAGCGTCATACTGAATGCTGTTCGCGTATCGCATTCGGCGATGGTTGGAACGAGTGGTTCCGCCAGCGACTTGAATGGTTGTGGTTGGGGTCTCGACTTCGCCTGAGAAGTCGAAGTTCTCTTCGTAGACATACGAGGGCAGGTTGAGTTCTTGGCGAATTTCAAGTGCCAATCGTTCGGCTCGTTCTTTCGATCCCGCACCGACAAAAGTGTGAGCCAGGATCAACCAAGGCCCATCCTCTTGAGTCAGTTCGTAAGTCTTGGTCGTATCGACTTCGACTTTGTTCCCGCGTTTAAACATCCGCAAGAACGGCGAGTTCTGTGCGACTGCGGGCGAAGGTGAAACGAGGCCGGAGGCGGCCACGGCGAGGATTGCGATCAATCCGAGGCGAAGCGAACTGTTCATCGGAACCAAATCCTGAATCGAAACGATACGAGCGAGTTGTTTGACTCGTCATTAGCAGATTCATTGGATTCGCAGCAAGAGTGTCAAAGCGTTTTGAGATATTCCAAAACCGCTCGCTTCTCCGCTTCGTTTAGTTCGTTGGGATAATCGTGGCCAGCGGCACTTTTT
>TARA_R110002072_G_scaffold2943_5_pt1 | contig 10624 bp, 11 predicted proteins | sample TARA_R110002072 | Tara Oceans TARA_R110002072 (sample SAMEA4397118) | marine metagenome | biome: Polar Biome; feature: [SRF] surface water layer (ENVO:00010504); material: water (ENVO:00002006), including particulate matter (ENVO:01000060) such as... | depth 5 m | reverse complement strand
AGAAGAAAAATTTTAGCAATTAAAATTAATGCTGATGCAACTATTGAGCATACAGATTTTGGTGTAAAAAAGCCATCATCTATGTCTTCAGAAGATGTAAAATCGCATTTATTTTTATCAGGTTGCTGGCCATTTGTAAAACAACGTCCTTATGATGTAATTGCAAATCCTAACCAAGCACCAAAGGCAATTTTTATTTCTGCAAGTAACACAGCACCTTTAGCTCCAGATTTATCTTACACTTTAAAAGGTAGAGAGTTAGAGTTGAAGGCTGGTTTAGAGGTTATTACCAAATTAACAGAAGGTAAAGTTCATGTTGCTGTAGGTAAAAATGAAGGTTCTTTTTTTCAAGGAATTTCTGGTGTTGAATTACATACAGTTTCTGGGCCACATCCAGCAGGAAATGTTGGGACTCACATTGCAAAAATAAATCCTATTAATAAAGGCGAAGTTGTTTGGACTTTAAAGATTGAAGATGTTTTAGTAATTGGAGAGTTGTTTTTAACAGGTAGGTTTAATCTTACAAGAACAATTGCTTTAACAGGTTCTCAATTTAGTAAACCACATTATGTAACTGCAATTGCAGGTGCTACAATTGCTGATGTTATTGCAAAAAATGCAGAAACTACTGGAACTAGAGTTATAAGTGGTAACGTACTTTCTGGAAAAGAAGTTAAAGAAAACGACTTTTTAGGGTATTATGATAACCAAATTACTGCAATTCCTGAGGGAGATGATTATGAGTTTTTTGGATGGAATAAGCCTGTTTTTAATAAAATATCAACATCAAGAGCGCTTACTTTTTCTTGGTTAACGCCAAATAAAAAATACGATTTAGATACTAACACAAATGGAGAGCATAGAGCTTTTGTTGTAACAGGTAATTACGAAGAGGTTTTTCCTTTAGATATTTATCCAATGCAGTTATTAAAAGCATTTATGTATAAAGATTTAGATGAAATGGAAGCTTTAGGTGGTTATGAAATAGCTCCAGAAGACTTTGCATTAACCGAATTTGTATGTGTTTCAAAGCAACCACATCAAAAAATAATTCGCGAAGGTTTAGATTTAATGAGACAAGAATTAGGATAAGATTATGAGCTTAAAACAAAACTTACATAATTTAAAGGAAAAATATAAAGGAACAAAAATGGCGCCTGCATTTAATGCAATCCATACCTTTTTATATTTACCAAACGAAGTTACTCATGGAGGAACTCATATAAAAGCTGCAGACGATTTAAAGCGTACAATGAATATTGTAATTATGGCTTTAATTCCATGTTTGCTTTTTGGAATATTTAACGCAGGTTATCAACATTATGCAGCTATAGACGCAGCAAAAGGTGTTATTAGAGAAGCTTCTCTTTTTGGCAATTTTATCAATTGGGATAATTTTGTGGTTGGAGCTTGGACAGTTTTACCTTTAGTACTAGTTTCTTATGGAGTTGGTCTTTTAGTTGAATTTATTTTCGCTGTTATAAAAGGGCATGAAGTAGAAGAAGGGTATTTAGTTACAGGAATGTTAGTTCCTTTAATTGTACCTGTAGATATACCTTTATGGATGTTATCAGTAGCCGTTATTTTTGGTGTTGTAATTGGTAAAGAAGTATTTGGAGGTACAGGAATGAATATTCTAAATCCTGCATTAACAATTAGAGCTTTCTTGTTTTTTGCATATCCAACTTGGATGTCTGGAGATAAAGTTTGGGTTCATGAAGCAGTGAGCAGAACAGGAACTGCAGATGCAATTTCTGGAGAAACTGTTTTAGGAGCATACGCACAAAATTCAAATTTACCTGAATTAGGAAATAGCGTTTTAGCAGGTGTAGATAAAATGGACATGTTTTTTGGTTTTATGCCAGGTTCTGTTGGTGAAACTTCTAAAATTCTAATTATTTTAGGAGGTTTATTTTTAATTTATACAAAAGTTGCAAGTTGGAGAATTATTCTTTCTGCAGTTGTTGGTGCATTAACAATGGGATTAATTTTTAACGGTGTTGTAAACGCTGGTTGGATTACAGATTCTAGTAAATTCTTTGGATTAATGAGTGTTCCTTTCTGGCAACATTTAATTATAGGAAGTATTTTATTTGGTGCTGTTTATATGGCAACAGATCCTGTTAGTGGTTCACAAACAAATAAAGGAAAATGGATTTATGGTTTCTTAATTGGTTTTATTTCAATTATGATTCGTGTATTTAATCCTGCATATCCAGAAGGAGTATTTTTAGCAATTTTATTGATGAACGTATTTGCTCCAACAATCGATCATTATGTGATTCAAGGAAATGTTAAAAGAAGAATGAAACGTTTAAAAGCAAAAACAGCTTAATTATGGCAGCTAACACAGATAGTAATAGTTATACAATCATATTCGCCATTGCAATGGTAATTATTGTAGGATCATTATTAGCATTTACAGCATCTTCATTAAAACCTGCAATTAAGGAAAATGAAAGAATGGAAACACAGCAAAATATTTTGTATGCTATGGGTGTAAATGAAAATGAAGGTACAGGAGATATTGCCTTTGTATCCACAGATAATGTTGCAAATAAATTTTCTGAAAATATTTCTGAACAATTAGTTTTAGAATATAAAGATGGAAAAATTATCAATCAATTGACACGTCAAGAATTTATGGATTCTAAAGACGAAGGAAAAGGAATGGAACCTTATTTAATTGATGTTAAAAAACAGCAAACAAGAGCAAAAGAAGGCAAATCTAGATTTTTACCTTTATTTATTGGTACTTTAGAAGGTGAAACTGTATATGTAGCACCAGTTAGAGGAAAAGGTCTTTGGGATGCTATTTGGGGTTATATAGCTTTAGATAAAGATATGGTTGTAAAAGGAACATTTTTTGATCATGCAGGAGAAACTCCTGGTCTTGGAGCTAACATAAAACAACGTTATTTTATGGACGATTTTTATGGTGAAAAATTATTAACGGAAGCAGGAGTATTCAAAGGAATAAACGTTGCTAAAGGAAATAACGATCCTAAAAATGAAGATAAAGACGATTATGAAGTAGATGCTTTAGCTGGTGCAACAATTACTGGTGATGGTATTTCTGCTATGATAAAAAAGGATTTAAAGTTGTATTTACCATACTTCCAAAACTTAAAAAAATAATTTAAAATGGGATTACTTTCAAAAAAGGACGCAAAGTTAATTACAGATCCATTAGCAGATAATAATCCAATTACTATACAAGTATTAGGTATTTGTTCTGCATTAGCAATAACTGCAGAGTTAAAAGCTTCTTTGGTAATGGGTATTGCAGTATTGTTTGTATTAGGTATTGGTAATGTTGTAATTTCTTTAATGAGAAACATTATACCTTCTAAAATTAGAATTATAGTACAACTAATTGTAGTAGCTGCATTGGTAATTATTGTAGATCAAGTTTTAAAAGCTTTTCAGTACGAACTAAGTAAAACACTATCTGTTTTTATTGGTTTAATTATAACAAACTGTATAATTATGGGGCGTTTTGAAGCATTTGCTTTAGCAAATGGTCCATGGAAATCATTTTTGGATGGAATAGGAAATGCTCTAGGATATGCAGTTATTTTAATAATTGTTGGTTTCTTCAGAGAGTTATTGGGGTCTGGAACTTTATTTGGAATACCAGTTTTAGGAGATGCTATCGAAAAAACAGGTTTATATGCAACAGGTTATGAAAATAATGGTTTTATGTTAATGCCTCCAATGGCACTAATAATTGTAGGACTTATTATTTGGGTTCAACGTAGCAGAAATAAATCTTTAATCGAAGATTAACACAGAGTATAGTTGTTAATTTATTTCATCATCTAATAAAAAAATTGAAAATATAAAATACTGAAGTAAAATCAGTATTAAAATAAAAAAATATGGAACATATAGAATTATTTTTCAAGTCAATCTTTATAGACAACATGGTGTTTGCTGTATTCTTAGGTATGTGCTCATACTTAGCAGTATCTAAAAAAGTATCAACAGCAGTTGGTTTAGGAGCAGCAGTAATTTTTGTACTAGCAATAACAGTTCCTTTAAACTGGTTGTTAGATCAGTATTTATTACAGCCAGGTGCTCTTGTTTGGTTAGGACCAGAATATGCAGATTACGATTTAAGTTTCCTTTCTTTTATCATGTTTATTGCAACAATTGCAACCATGGTACAATTGGTAGAAATTATTGTTGAAAAATTTTCTCCATCACTTTACAATTCTTTAGGTATTTTCTTACCATTAATTGCTGTAAACTGTGCTATTTTGGGAGGAAGTTTATTTATGCAAGCTAGAGAAATTGAAACTCTAGGATTGGCATTAAATTATGGTATTTCATCAGGAATTGGATGGTTTTTAGCAATATTAGCTATTGCAGCAATTCGTGAAAAAATTAGATATTCAAGTGTTCCTCCAGCTTTAAGAGGTCTAGGAATTACTTTTATAATTACTGGTTTAATGGGAATTGGTTTTTTAAGTTTTGGTGGAATGTTAACAGGAGGAGATGAAGAAGGAGAACCTTCTACAGAACCAGAAGCTAAAATTGAAAAAGTAGAGAAAAAGGAAGTGAAAGAAGAATTAGCAAAAAATACTAAAACTATACAATAATATGATTTTAGCAGCAGGTACAACAGGAACTATAATAGCAACAGTAGCAGCTTTTTTAATAATAACATTGTTATTGGTTACTTTATTGTTAGTTGTAAAACAAAAATTATCACCATCAGGTCCTGTAAAGATTATGATTAATGGTGAAAGAGAAATTGAAGTAGCCTCTGGAGATACATTATTATCTACTTTAGGGAATAATAAAATATTTTTACCTTCTGCATGTGGTGGAGGTGGAACTTGTATACAATGTGAATGTCATGTAAATGAAGGTGGAGGAGAAGCTTTACCTACAGAAGTTCCTCACTTTTCTAGAAAAGAATTAAAAGAAGGAGCACGTTTAGCTTGTCAAGTAAAAGTAAAACAAGACATGAATATTTCTATTCCAGAAGAAGTTTTTGGAATTAAGAAATGGGATGCAGTAGTTGTTAGAAATTATAATGTAGCTTCTTTTATTAAGGAATTTGTTGTTGAAATTCCAGAAGATATGGGTTATAAAGCAGGTGGATATATTCAAATTGAAATTCCTCCTTGTGAAGTAAAATTCGCTGATATGGATATTACTGCACACCCAGAAGAACATGAAACTCCAGATAAATTTGAGGCTGAATGGAACAAATTTAATTTGAGACCTTTAGTAATGAAGAATACTGAAACTGTAGAAAGAGCATATTCTATGGCTTCTTACCCTGCAGAAGGAAGAGAAATTATGTTGAATGTACGTATTGCAACTCCTCCTTTTGATAGAGCAAAAGGCGGCTGGATGGATGTAAATCCTGGTGTTGCTTCTTCTTATATTTTCAATTTGAAAAAAGGAGATAAGTGTGTTATTTCTGGTCCTTATGGAGAATTTTTTATTAATGAATCTGATGCAGAAATGTTATATGTTGGTGGTGGAGCAGGTATGGCTCCAATGAGATCTCACTTATATCATTTATTCAGAACTATAAAAACTGGAAGAAAAGTAACGTATTGGTATGGAGGACGTTCTAAAGCAGAATTATTTTATATTGATCATTTTAGGGCTTTAGAAAAAGATTTCCCGAACTTTAAATTCTACATTGCTTTATCAGATCCTTTAGAGTCTGATAATTGGAAGGTGAAAAAAGATATTTATGATGAGTCAGGTGATGGTTTTGTAGGCTTTATTCATAATTGTGTAATTGACAATTATTTAAGTAAACACGATGCTCCAGAAGATATGGAATTGTATTTCTGTGGACCACCATTAATGAACAAAGCAGTTCAGAAAATGGGAGAAGATTTTGGTATGCCAGATGAAAATATACGTTTTGATGATTTTGGAGGATAGCCAAAGTAGAATTCCGAACAAATGTTAAATATAAAAAACCGATTCAATTAATTTTGAATCGGTTTTCTTATTTTTGAATTCGAGAAAATTAAAGAATAAATTTAGTTTTTATCTTTAATTTTAACATCAACATTCCCTTTGTCATCTGCTTTTACAGAGCCTTTAGAGGTTTCTACACTTATCGTTTTTTTCGCTTCTGTTTCTGTTTTTACTGTTTCCTTTTTTTTATCATCTCTACAAGAAGTTAAAGAAATAGTAAGGCAAAATGCTAAGAACATTATTTTTTTCATAATTGTTATGTTTTATCAATTGCAAATTACGTCGTATTTAAAATATAAGTTAATCCTATGCAATTATATAATAACTCATTAGCAATTAAGTTAAAAATGTTTTAACGTGATAAACTGGTTCTCCATTTTCTTGCTCAAATAGTTTGGAAAAATCTAGTACATTTGATTCGTTATCCAGCTCACATAAAAGTTCTACAACAGCAACTAAACCATTAAATAGAGCTTCATTAGACGTCGGGTTTTGTGGTTTTGGATTGTAATGACAAAGTGGTGTTGTAAACCCACAAGAATCTAAAAACACCTTTTCAATTTTTAAAATTTCTTGAGGCGTATATCCATTAAACTTTCTTCCTAAATTTTGATGAACGCTACCAATATAATTTAGTTGCAGAGATCCATGTTCGTTAGAAAGATGTTTCCAACTATCTTGATTGTCTAATATATTACCAACAGCACAAGCTGTACAATCTTCTGGATTTAACCTGTTATTATGATACGCATTATACAATTTAATTAAAGCGTGTTCTAATCTTTGCGAAGTTTTCATAAGCTATAATTTACTTTCTAAATATAATAAAATTTGTAATTATATTAAAATGAGAAGGTTTAAATCTTATTATTTTAATAAATTTAAATTAGTGAACAACTCCTTTTAGGTAATTGTTTTAAGTCGTATTTTTGATTCTTAGAAATGATTCATCATGAAACGCATACACAAAATATTAAAGAAGAATAAGTACATCAAAATAAAATTAAAAAAAATTGCAACGAACCATTTAGAGTTAAAAGCTAAAATTAATGGTATAAAAGGTAGTTTTATTTTAGATACAGGAGCTTCTAATTCTTGTGTTGGGATTGATATGATTTCCTATTTTAATTTAGATGCTACAGAGAGCGAAACTAAAGCAGCTGGAGCAGGAGCTGTAGATATGGAAACTCAACAATCAGAAAATAATTTACTTAAAATTGGTGATTGGAAAACTAAAAAATGTCATTTAGTTTTGTTCGATTTAACCCATGTAAATACTGCTTTAACACAACACAAAGCCAAAGAAGTTCATGGAATTATTGGCGCAGATATTTTACGAAAAGGAAAGGCATTTATAGATTACAATAAGAATACTTTATATTTAAAAAAGACCAAAAAATAATCAATATAAAATAAGAAAAAATGAGTTTACAAAAACAAGTAATGGACAAAATGAAAGAGGCAATGAAGGCAAAAGATACTGTTGCTTTACAAGCTTTAAGAGCTGTAAAATCTGCTTTTTTGTTGGCTAAAACTGAAACTGGTGTTCAAGCTGAATTAACAGAAGAACAAGAAATAAAGATAATTCAAAAGCAAGTAAAACAAAGAAAAGACAGTGCTGCTATTTTTTTGAAACAAGACAGGCAAGATTTAGCAGAACCTGAATTAGCTGAAATTGCAGTTTTAGAGCAATTTTTACCAGAAGCGTTATCAGAAGAAAAAATTGAAGAAGTTGTCCTTGCAACAATCAATAAATTAGGTGCTTCAGGTATGCAAGATATGGGGAAAGTTATGGGAGTTGTTTCTAAAGAATTAGCTGGAAAAGCTGATGGTAAAACAATATCTATTTTAGTGAAGAAAAATTTAGCTTAAAATTTAAACATTTTTCTCTGAAATAAAAATGGCTACGTAGTTCAACTGGATAGAATATTAGATTTCGGCTCTAATGGTTGGGGGTTCGAATCCCTTCGTGGTCACAAACTCAAAGTAATTTAATTTGCTTTGAGTTTTTTTATTAGGAATATTCAGACGTTAATTCATCTACAATTAAACCATCTTCTAACGTTTGAATTACGCCTAAAGCTGCTCTTTCTCCAGCAATCATAGCTGCATTTAAAGAACCATTTAATAGTTGATCTCCTGCTAAAAATACGGTTGCTTTTAATTTGGTTTCTGTGCTAGAAATCTCGTATTGTAAGTTCGTTAATTTTGGCAATGCTTTTTTAATATGATAATGTTTCAAGAACTTTTTCACATCAATATTACAGAACCTTTTCAAATCTTCTGTAACTCTCAAAATTAAATTTAAATCGGTTAATTGGTGTTCTTTTACAACAGTTACAGAAAGTAATTCTTTATTGTTTTTGGTTGATGTTGCCAAACTTGTGTGATAAAAAATATTATTAATCAACGAGTTTTCATCAGAAATTAAACCAATTAAAGGTTTTTGAATAACTCTTTTATCAGTTTCAAAATATAAAGATTCACAGCTTTTCCAAGCTGTTTCTTGGTTTTTTAAGTTTGATATTAAGTTGCTTGCTTCTGTTGCAATAATCGTAAAATTGCTTTTTAAAATAGTATCATTTTGCAAAATAACCTCTTTATCTTTTACTTCTTTTACAGGCGAATTAAATTTAAAAGTAGTATTTTTTAAGTTTGATTTTAGCTGATTTGGTATTTCTTGAATTCCGTTTCTAGGCAAAACAGCCAAACCATCACCAAACATTTTGTATACAAATTCAAACATTCTGCTTGAGGTTTCTATGTTTGGTTCCAAAAATATTCCGCTAAAAAAAGGTTTGAAAAAAGCGTTAATTATTTCATCAGAAAAACCAAAATCTTGCAAATATTGTAAGGTTGATGTTTCATCTGTCTTAAAAATTGCAGCAATTTTCTTCTTCTTTAAGAGTGTGTTTAGTTTTAGAATTTTTGTTTTATCAGCAAAAGTACCAATAGATGAAAATAAAGTAGGAAATAATAATGAAAAACTACGAAGTGGATCTCCAATAGTTTGCTGTTTGTTATCTTTAAAAATGGTAGCTCCAGGCAAAAACTCTTGTAATTCTAACGCGTCATAATTTAAATATTTTTTAGCTGCTGGATATGAAGTCAACAAAACTTGGAAGCCATGATCTAAGGTATAACCATCAACAATATCCGATTTTACACGACCACCAACAAAATTGGTAGCTTCTAAAATAGTTGGGTGATACCCATGATTTTCTAAAATTTGAGCAGCAATTAAACCACTAATTCCTGCACCAATGATATGTATTTTATAGGCTGATTTCTCCATTTTAAATTCGTTTTAGTATTGCTTTTTTGATTCAAAAGTTATTATGTTGAATATGTAATTATCTTTTTCTAATTCTTCAAAAAATGATAATCTTAAAGGTTTTCTAATTCTTCAGGGTTTAAACAATCAAAAAATAACTAATATGGTTAAAAATAATACTATTAATTTAAAGATTTTCTACTTTGTAACCATAAATAATATTGCAAACCAAATAAAATGGCACCTGCTAATAAATGAACAGCTTGTGTACCTAAAGGAAATTCTGCATAATACATTAAAATACCTGTAATAGTTTCAAGAAATAATAAGAAAACAATCCAATTTACTAATTTATAACCAAGATTTTTAACTTGGTTAATGTAAAATAAACCCAGGTTTACCAGCACAATTGCAATGGTAAAAGATCTATGAAAATAGAATTTAAAACTAGGATCCATTAAACTATAATTTTTGTTTTCGAAACCAAACAGTTTCACTTGCTCATCTATAAATTGCCTAACTTGAGTTCCCATTGCAATTTGTATCAACGAAAAAATAACAGAAATTATAAGCAACTTATTAAAAAGGGAATGATAGTTATAAGTCTTTTTATCAGAAATAATAAATTTTAATTGCAATAAAAGCGCAATAATAATCAACCCAATAACCATATGAATGGTTATAATTTCTGGTTTTAAGTTGGTGTCAACAACTATTTTACCCAAAACTGCTTCAATCAACATTAAAAAGAAAGCTGTAAATGCTAAATATGGAATTCGTTTGTCCGTTTTCCAAAATTTGGTTGATGCATATATCAAAAATAAAAATACAAAACCCGCTAAAACAGAAGCTAATCTATTGATATATTCTGTCCAAGTATGGTATTTATTAAACTTATTATAATCGTGTTTGGTGTATTTAGACCAGTTTTTTATTGTAAAAGTATCTGCAGTTGTAATGTTTTTATCAGCAACAAACAATGCCTCGTCTTTAATTATAATAATGCCTTTTTTATACTCGGTATTTGGTTTCCAAGTTATTTGCTCTTCAGATGTTGGTGGAATGTAGTATCCAAAACATTTAGGCCAATCAGGGCAACCCATTCCAGAACCAGTCATTCTAACAACTGAGCCAGCTAAGAAAATTAAATAGACAGAAATTATTGAGTACTGTACAATTTTAGGAAATCTTTTTTTCATCAGATATAAAACTTTCTGCAAAAATACGCCAAAAAAAAGTCGCTTAAAATTAATTAAGCGACTTGTTCTTATGTAAAAAAAATCTAAATAATATTAGATAACTCTAACGTCTACTGCGTTTAAGCCTTTTCTACCTTCTTTTAAATCGAATTCAACTGCATCACCTTCTCTTACTTCGTCGATTAATCCTGATACA
>TARA_R110002072_G_scaffold4706_9_pt1 | contig 10642 bp, 9 predicted proteins | sample TARA_R110002072 | Tara Oceans TARA_R110002072 (sample SAMEA4397118) | marine metagenome | biome: Polar Biome; feature: [SRF] surface water layer (ENVO:00010504); material: water (ENVO:00002006), including particulate matter (ENVO:01000060) such as... | depth 5 m | reverse complement strand
GGTCGGCGGCGGGCGGTGGCCGCCGCCGCGGAGATCCGGGCGCGGTCCGGGGCGAAAAAAATATTCTTCAACCGCCGAGGCCGGCGATGGCCTGCCGGATTATTTGCCGGCTACGGAACAGCACATCCTCGCGCCAGTCTTGATGGGGCGGGACGAAGTGCTCCCGAATGGCCTTCTTGATTGCCTGGGTTTGCGCGCTGCTCCAATCCACAGGTCCGCGATTGTGAAGCCAGTGATCGGCGCGCAGCACCTCCATCCCCCGGGGAGGCTGATAGGTGCCGAATTCCAGGGCGATAAAGGTGACCTTGTCGCCCAGCTTTCGCTCCCACCCGCGCTCGTTAAGCCCGGATTTCGGAACCGAGGAGGAGGTTCCCAGACTGGGTTGGGTCACCGAGGGGCCGTACCAGGCCTTGGCGCGGGCGACGTTGACCGAGTCCACCGGGTGATCGCTGATCGGTTCGCCATAGCCGTAGGGACCCAGCCCGGTGTGGTAATCCACCACCGCCACCACCGCGCGCGCGGCCAGGTCATGGTCGTCGATGATGCGCTCCAAGGTGCGCCGCGCCCAAGCCGGCGCCGCGCCGCCGAAGAACACGCCGCCGGGGTGGCTGTACTGGCCGCCGCTGCGCGCAATTGAGTAAGCGCGATCGCCATGTTTTTCTTGGAAGGCCTTGATCCGCTTGGCGCAGTTCGCCAGGTGGGCGCTGTCCAGACTGTCGGGAACCAGGGCGCTGTGCAGTTCATCGTAGCCCGGGTTTTCGGGCAGCGGCCGGTCAAAGTCGATATAGTTGCGGTTCATATCCACCCCTTCCTCGGAAACCCGGCGCAGCCAGGCAAATCCGTGGGGATTGATGGCGTGGATCAGCATCACCGCCAGATCGTCTTGGCGCGGCTGCTGGCGCAGGTTGGTTAGCCAATCCAACTGCGCGGCGGCGCCTGGAAAACCTTCCACGCCATGGGTGGCCGACAGCAGCACCAGGACTTTTTGCGCATCGGCGGGCCCGTCCCAGACCACATCGGTGGCCAGTTCCTCGCCCTGTGGACCCTTGTTGGGGTTGAGGTAGCTCTTCACCGCCAGGTCGGCGGCTTGGCAGGCGGCGAGAAACCGCGCCCGGGCTTGACGATAGTCTTCGGAAAAACAGCTATCGGCGGCGGATAACAGGCAAGTCATGGCAAATTCTTTCCTCGCGTTTGGATCGGTGTAAACGGGGTCGCGGCGGGATCCCGTCTAAGCCGTGACTCCGCCTCTTCTCCGTCGATGAGCGGGGGCCCGGCCCGACGGCGCGTCCGCGTGGATCGGCGGGTCGGTGGCGGGGAACCGTTCAGGCGGCTGGATCTGGTGGGCGGGCGCAGGGTATGTTTTTCGACGGCAGGGACGATCTTAACCTCGCCGACTGGCAGGTCGATGTGGGAAATCGGTTTCACAGGTGATTTGCTGCAACGGCACGCCAGTCGGGTCGTTTTGCTGCTATGCAGTGGCCGGGGCTTTCGCCGATGCTGCCGCGGATTTGGGCAGGGTGAAAGGCGCGCCGGCAAGCCTGGGCTTGGCGCGGCGTATCAGGATCGGGAGGACGGCGCGGAGATGACAAAACCAGATGGGACTTTGCAGACTGAGATTACCGCCGCGGTGGCCGAGGGCTTTGCGGCGCAGATCGCCCTGACCCAAGACTTGATTCGCCACCCCTCGGTTCGAGGCCGGGAACAGACGGGCCAGGATTTTCTGGCCGACCGCTATCGCGAGCGCGGCTATGGGCTCGACCGTTGGGCCCTGCAGGTCGAAGAGATCGCCCGGCACCCGGGCTTTTCCCCCGTCACCATCGATTATGAAAACTCCTTCAATCTGGTTGCCACCCACCGGCCCCGCGAAGACAAGGGCCGGTCCTTGATTCTCAACGGTCATGTGGACGTGGTGCCGGTCGGGCCGCTGGATATGTGGACCCATCCCCCGTTCGACCCGGTGATCGAGGGGGATTGGCTCTATGGCCGGGGCAGCGGCGACATGAAGGCGGGTCTGGTTCTCAACCTGGCGGCCCTCGATGCCCTGCGCCGCCTGGGGTATCAACCCGCCGCCCGGGTCCATTTGCAGTCGGTGGTCGAGGAAGAGTGTACCGGCAATGGCGCGCTGGCGGCGCTGCTGCGCGGCTACAAGGCCGACGCGGCGATCATCACCGAACCGACCAACCATGCCCTGGTGCGGGCCAACCTCGGGGTGATCTGGTTGCGGGTTCACCTGCGCGGCAAACCGGTTCATGTGCTTGAGGCGGGCAGCGGCGCCAACGCCATCGAGGCGGCCTTTGGCTTGATTCAGGCGCTCAAGCAACTGGAAGCGGCCTGGAATGCGAAGAAAGCAACCAAGCCCTACTTTCGCGATTGTGACAAACCGATCAACTTCAATGTCGGCAAGATCGAAGGCGGCGATTGGGCATCCTCCGTTCCGGCCTGGTGCTCCTTTGACCTTCGCGTCGGCCTCTATCCCGGCGAAAAGCCAGCCGACGCCCTGCGCGAAATCGAAGATTGCCTGCGCGCCGCGGCGCGGAACAACCTTTTCCTGGCCAACAACCCGCCCGAGGTCGAGGTTAACGGCTTCTTTGCCGAAGGCTATGTGCTGGAGGAGGGAAGCGCGGCCGAGGCGCTGCTGCACAAGAGCCACGCCGCCAGCTTTGCCGCGCCGCTGAACGCCGAGGTGATGCCGTGCTACCTGGATGGCCGGGTGTTCGCCATCTACGGCGAGATGCCGTGCCTGGTCTACGGACCGGTTTCCGACAACATCCACGGCTTTGACGAGCGGGTTTCGCTGGGATCGATTCAGCAGGTCACCACGGCGATCGCGCTCTATGTCGCCCAGTGGTGCGGGCTGGAGAAAATCTAGCGCGCTTGCCGCGCCTCTTTTCCAGTCGATCACACGCCGGCACTGGCGGCGCTAGACCCGGCGGGCGCGCTTGCGGGCTTGGCCGGCCACCAGGCGGACCTTGCGTGGCGCGGCCATCCAGATGCCGAGGATGGAAAGCAGCGCCATCGCCAAGGTGAGTTGGAAGCCGAGCCGATAGCTGCCCTGGGCGTCATAGATCAGACCGAGGATCCAGGGGCCGGCGCCGGCCCCCAGATTGCCGAACAGCGCGATGATGCTAAAGATCATGGCGTAGCGCCGCCCGCTGAATATTTCCGACGGAATCGAGCCGTAGAGGGCGGCCAGACCGTTTCCCAGCAGACCCTGTAGGGCCACCATGGCGTACAGCAGCACCAGGGAGCTGTCTCGTTCCAGTTGGATCAGGAGCAGGGAACTGCCGATGTAGCCCAGCAGCGCGATGCTCCAGGCCGTCTCCCGGCCAATGCGGTCCGACAGCGCCCCCAGGCCGATTTGTCCGGCGACGCCAAACAGCCCCACCAGGCCCAGGGCGGTGGCCGCGACTTCCGGGCCAAAACCGATTTCCAGCAGGAAGCGGGTTTGGTGCACCTGGATGGCGTACCAGATGAACAGGGCCGAGGAGAAGCCGACGACCAGCCACCAAAAACGGGCGGTCGCCATGGCGCTCTTGATGGTCCAGTCACGGGCCACCCAGTCGTGATCGACGATCATGTCGGGAAACGGGGGCCTGGCCGCCGCCGGGGCGTCCGGGTCGGACTCGCGCGGGTCCTGTCCGTCGGGCAGCAGCCCCAGGTCTTGCGGTCTTTTCCGGGTAAACAGGGCGTTGAGGGGCAGCATGGCGACCAGCACCAACGCGGCGACGGCGTAGCTGGCGCTTCGCCAGCCATAGCTGTCGATCAGCCACTGTTGGAGCGGCAGGATGATGATGCCGCCGATGCCCACGCCGGAGAAGACCAACCCGATGGCCAGCCCCTTGCGCTGGCTGAACCAATTGGGAATGAACATGGTGTGAACAATGTAGCTGGAGGACATCGAGCCACAGACCACCAGGATTCCGAAGGTAAAGTAGAGGCCCAGCACGCCGGTGATCTGGGTCATCAGCAAAAAGCCGGAGGCGATCAGTATGCCGCCCAGGGGAATAAGAACTCTTGGGCCAACGCGATCCATCATCAGGCCGACCACCGGCAGGAAGGCGGTCGAGGCCAAAAAGCCGATGGAAAAGGCGGCGGCCGTTTCGGCGCTGTCCCAGCCGAATTCGGCGATCAGTTCGGGGAAGAAAAGCGAAAACCCGGTCCGCGCCGTAACGGAAACCGCCATGGTCACAAAGGCGATGCCCAAGATGACCCAGCCGTAGAAGAAGGCGGGCCGGGCGGTTGGCGAGGAACCTGTGGTCATGCGGCGTCCATCCGGCTCTTGTGTCCTCTTCGAAAGTTGCCAACGACAGGGTCGCCGCGCCCGGTGGGTCTTGCCAAGTCGATCTCAGGCTAGAATGTGGAAAAGTCCGGCGGGCGCTTTTCCAGGAAGGCGGTCAAGGCCTCCTTGCATTCGGCCGAGTTCAGACATTCGGCAAACCCCCGGCTTTCCCGTTCCATCTGGCGCATCACCTGCTCCTGGTCGGATTTCAGCAGCGCCTTGGTTTTGCGCAGCGCCCCCGGCGGTTGCTGCGCCAGGCGCATGCAAGCCGCGGCGACCCGGGCCTCCAGTTCGGCCAACGGCACCACCGCCGTGGCAATTCCCAGCGTCAGGGCTTCATGGCCATCAAAGGCGCGGCCGGTCATCAGCAACTCCGCCGCCCGCGCATGGCCCATGATCTTGGGCAGAAGATAGCTGGACCCTGCCTCGGGCAGCAGCGCCAAGTTGACGAAGGGCAGTTGCAGGCGGGCGTCCTCGGCGACGAAAACCATATCGCAGTGCAGCAGCAGGGTGGTGCCGATCCCTACCGCCACCCCTTCGACTTGGGCCACCAGGGCCACCGGGCTCTGCGCCAAGGTTTTGATGAAGCGGTGGACCGGGGCCTCGCCGGATCTTGGCGGCTGTTCCAAGAAATCCTTGAGGTCGTTGCCGGCGGTAAAGGCGCCGGGTCCGCCCTTGAACAGCACGGCGCGGACGCTGCTGTTCGCGGCGGCTTCGTCCAGGCCATCGGCCAGCGCGGCGTACATCTCCTGGGTGAGAGCGTTCTTCTTCTCCAACCGGTTAATCTGCAACTGCAGGATGCCGTCTCGCAACGTGCGTGTGATGTTCTGTGCCATGGCTTGCTGTGCTTTCCCCTGTCAGGCCAGAGCGCGCCACCGGGGTCCGCCGATGGTTCTGGCATTGCGCGTCGTATCACCCAAGGCCGCCAAAAGAGGACGGTCGTTCAGTTTCATTATGCTGCTTTACCGTAAAAGCACCGCGGCTGACCAGCGTTGGCTGCAGCAGCGCGGTCGAAGCAGGGCGTGCCGGGGAGCGGTTCGCCGCGCCGGCCTGGAGAAGTGCCGCGCCGGGCGGCGATGCCGGCAAGCTAACAAAAAGAAAGCCCCGAACAGGCGCTGTTCGGGGCTTATCTGTGCGTGCGCCACCACCACGACTGTGCGGTCGGCGGCGGGTGACTAATTCAGATGCGCGGCGACTTCCTTGATCGAACTGTCGGTCAGGTCGCCGGCCTTCTTTTCCGTCAGGCTGCCGGAAATCAAAGCCTCGGCGGCTTGAATGGCCGCGTCAACAGACTTGCTGCGAACTTCCATCAGCGCCGTGGCTTCGGCCTGCGCGATCTTGTCGAGCGCCAGCTGCTCGCGACGGGCCAGGGAGGCCTTGATGTCCTCTTCCGCGTGCAGGCTCAGCCGTTCGGCTTCGTCCTTGGCGTGCGCCAGAATTTCCTCGGCTTCCTTGATGGCGTCGCGTTGACGGCGCTTGGAGTCAGCGAGATATTTTTGCGCTTCTTGCCGCAAGGAATGGGCTTCCTCCAATTCCTTGCGAATCCGGTCGCCACGGGCGTCCAGCGCGTTCAAGGTTGGCCGCAAGCCCTTCCACAGGGCCAGGGCGAGGAAGATGACGAGCGCGAGAATGATCCAGGTGTATTCGCTTGCTAACATTTCTGGTTATCCTCCCACGGCCTCGTTGACCGCTTTTTCCACCTTGGCCTTGGTCGGCTTGACCCCGACCAATTTCTGGGTGACGGCAACAGCGGCTTCGCCGGCGACCGTTTTAAGATTGCTCATCGCGGCCGCCGTGGCTTCGGCGATGCGCTTTTCCGCCTGGCGGTTTTTTTCCGCCAACTCCTGCATGAAGCTATCTTGACGCGCCGCCGCGGCGGCGTCCAACTCGTCGCTGATCAGCTTCAATGAGGCGGAGGCTTGGCCCCGAGCTTCGGCCAGGGCTTGTTCGTAGTCGGCCATGACATCGCTGGCTTCGGTTTTCAGGCGTGTTGCCCGCGCCAGGTCGTCATCGATCTTATGGCGGCGTTCCTCCATCACTTCGGTCACGCGTGGCAGGACCAGGCGCGCCATGATGAAGTAGAGGGTCGTAAAGGTGACCACCAACCAGAAGGCCTGGCTGACGAAGGTGTCGACCTGCTTGATCTGGGGCAGGCCTTCAACTTCCTGGGCATAGGCTGAACCGGTTCCGACCAACAGGCTGGCGGCTACGGTGGGTAAGCTAAAGCGCATGGCCTTATTCCAACGGTTGTTGCTAGATCAACTGCAAAAGGCGACGTCGCGCTGTTGCAGACTGCTTGATCGCGTTCAACAAACTAGAGCGACAGTCCTACGCTTGTCATCGGGGTGACGCGCTGCTCTAGGTCGCGAAGGGGCCGCCAAACGAATGCCGAAAGGCGTGAAGCGGCCCGCGCGCGTGCTTAACCGAACAGAATAAGCAGAGAGACCACCAGGGCGAAGATGGCGATAGCTTCCGTCACGGCAAAGCCGATCCAGATGTTTGCGCCGATTTCGTCCTTGGAGGCAGGGTTGCGTGCGATGGCGTTGAAGTAACTACCCCAAACTTGCCCCACACCCAGACCTGCACCAATCATACCCAGGGTGGCCAGACCGGCACCGATCATCTTGGCTGCTTCGATTTCCATTTTTCTCAGCTCCTTGCTTTATCGCTGATAGCTCGTGAAAGAGAGTGATTGTCGTTTTTTCGCCTGACTAAAAGGCAGCGACCTGCTCCAACTGCGCCCGTGGGCTTAGTGCATGTGGATGGCGTCGTGCAGATAGACACAGGAGAGAATTGTGAAGATGTAGGCTTGCAGAACCGCTACCAGGAACTCCAGAGCAGTGATCCCGATAAGGGCTGCCAAAGGAATCACGCCTGCCAAGCCCATGAGTAGGATGAAGCCAGCGAAGACCTCGACCAGAATGTGTCCGGCCATTATGTTGGCGAACAGACGCATGGAAAGGCTGATTGGGCGTGACAGATAGGAGACCAGCTCAATCGGCACCAGGATCACCGCCGTCCACAGCGGCGCCCCGTGCGGGAAAAACATCCGCAGATAACCAAAACCGTGGCGCGTGAAGCCAATGACGGTCACCGCCAGGAAGATCACCATCGCCATCGCGAAGGTCACCGCCAGATGGCTCGTGAAGGCGAAGGCCCCTGGAACCATACCCAAAAGGTTGCCAACGAGCACGAACATGAAAAGCGAGAAGATGAAGGGAAAATATTTGCGTCCCTCATTGCCCACGTTGTCGCGCACCATATTGGCGATCATTTCGTAGAGGATTTCGGCGCTGGATTGCAGCCGGCCCGGGACCAAGGCGCGCCCGCGCATCGCCATGACCATGAACAGGGTGGCGATGATGACGGTGATGACCATCCAAAGCGATGAGTTGGTGAAGTCAATGTTCACGCCTCCCAGGGAAAGCTCGGCCTTTGTCTTGATGACAAACTGCGCCAGGGGCTCGGTCGGAAAGTCAGCCTGTTGTTCCGCGCTGTGTTGCGTCACTTTAGATCCCCGTCATCTATATTACCGGCGCTGTCGGCAGGTTTACCCGCTTCAGCAGCCTTGCGTTCCTTAGCCTGGCGTTCGTATTCGTTCGCCGTGCGCATGATGTTCATAAAGGCGCCCCCGGCGCCCAGCAACAGAAAAAGGATCAGCATCCAGGGCTTGGTGCCCAGTTCGCTGTCCAGAAACAATCCAATCGCCACTCCAAGACCAATCGCAGCAACCATTTCCGCGGCGATTCGGAACCCCAAACCCATTCCCAGAGAGTCACTGGAGCCCAGTTTCCCAGGCCCTTTTCGTACGCGCGCCTCCCTGCGCTCCCGAGCCGCCTTCAGGCGGTTGTCGAAATCATCAGGGGCAGGTGGTCGCTGGTTGGTGGGCATGCAAAAAGGCTCCTTCGAGAAGGCGCCTACGGCCTTGCGCACAACTGTCGCGTTCCACCGGCCTCTAACGCCGGAAAGCGCGCGCACCTTACGGATTGACCCTGCTTGCGTCAAGGTCCAAAGGCAGCGCGGAATTCTCAGCAAGAAAATGCAAAAAAATCAAATATAAACAATCTGTTATTAAAATTTTGCCAATCCGCGCGCCAGGCAGCCGGCCGGGTGAAGAGAGTCGTGGAATCCGGCGAGTGGGATATTTTACCGGCTTTCGGGAATCATGAACGGGAATCATGAAGCCGCGCAACGCCGCCCGGGTGTATCCCCGGCGCGCGGATAAATGCCGCGAGGAATTCGCGGGCCGCCGCCGGCGCCAATGCCGGGCGGCGCTCAGGCGCTTTCGCGAAAGCGATCGGCGCCCTCCAGGTCGACCGAGACCAACTGACTGACGCCGCGCTCGCTCATGGTCACGCCGAACAGACGGTCAACCCGCGCCATGGTCAGGCGGTGATGGGTGATAACCAGAAAGCGGGTTTCCAGGGAATGGGCCAGTTCCTCCACCAGCGAGCAGAAACGATCGACATTCGAGTCGTCCAGCGGCGCGTCCACCTCGTCCAGCACGCAGATCGGCGCGGGGTTGGTCAGGAAGACCGCGAACAGCAGCGCCAGCGCGGTCAAGGCCTGTTCGCCGCCGCTGAGCAGCGACATCACCTGCAGCCGCTTGCCGGGGGGGCTGGCCATGATTTCGAGCCCGGCGTCGAGCGGATCATCTTCCTCAGTCAAGGCGAGATGGGCCTGTCCGCCGCCGAAAAGCCGCGTAAAAAGCGTGGTGAAGTGGCTGTTGACCTGTTCAAAGGCCGTCAGCAGGCGTTGTCGTCCTTCGCGGTTCAGGCTGGCGATGCCTTGGCGCAAGCGGGCGATGGCCTCGGTCAGGTCGTGCCGCTCGTTTTGCATGCCGGCAATGCGGGTTTCCAGTTCGTCGGATTCGGCCTCGGCGCGCAGGTTGACCGCGCCCATGCGCTCGCGCTCGCCCTGGAGACGCTGCAGCTTGCGCTCGACCTCGGTGCGCTCGGGAAGCGGTTGATCCGGGGCGATCGCCGCCACCTCCAGCAGTTTGGCCACCGGGCAGTCGAGCTTTTCATGCACCCGTTCGACTAAGTTGGTCATCGCCTGGTTGGCTTGCTCGACGGCGGCTTGGGCGCGCACCCGCGCCTCCCTGGACTGGGCCAGCGCGGTTTCAGCGGACTTGAGCTGGCGGTCGAATTCGGCTTGCGAGACTTCGCCTTGGGCCAGCTGGTCGGCGGCCTGCTTGCGTTTGCCGTCCGCCGCCGCAATGCCCTCAGCCAGGGCCTCACGCTGCGCCCTGATGGCGTCGGGCTTGTCGCTAAGGGTTGCTTTTTCCTGTTGGATTTCCTGTTGGCGGGCCAGCAGGTCGGCCTGATGCTTGTGGGTGTCCTGGGCGCGGCGCTGCCAGGACGCGCGCTCCTGTTCGATCGCCAGCAGCCGTTGGCCGCGGGCTTCGGCTTCCCTGGCGAGACGGTGCAACTGGCCTTCGGCCTCGCTCAAGGCGGTGCGCCGCTCGGCCAGGTCCACGCGCAAGCCCGAAAGGGCGTGGCGTTGCCGTTCCAGGTCGGGAAGGGCGGCTTGGCTTTCCCGCGCCGTCGCGAGGTTCAGTCGGGTTTCGCGACATTCTTGCGCGTTGGCGAGCTGATTTTCCGCCAAGCTGGCCTGGCGAGACTGCGCGGCGGCGAGTTTTTCCGCCAGGCGGCTTTTGCGGCTGCGGATCTGATCCAGGTCGCCAAAGGCGGCGCGCAGCGCCTGCCGGCTGTCACGCGCCGCCGCCGCGGCGGCGGCGGCCTGCGCCTGCAGCGCCTGCAGCGCGACTTCGGTTTCGCGGCTCCGCGCCTGGCAGGCCGGCAGCGCGGCCTGAAGCTCGGCCAGGCGGTTCTTTTGGGCCAGCCGTTGCGCCGCCGTGGACGGGGCGTCGGCCCGGGCGGAAAAGCCGTCCCAGCGCCACAGCGCCCCGGCCCGGCTGATCAGGCACTGTCCGGGCGCCAGCGCTTCCTGCAGCTGGTCGGCCGCTGCGTCATCGTCCAGCACGCCGATCTGACTGAGCCGACGGGTCAGTTCGGCCGGGCCGCGCACCAGCTTTGACAGCGGGGTGACGCCGGCCGGCAGGGCGGGCGGCGATTGATAGGGCGGCAAAGGGCGCCAATAGAGCGGCGCCGATGGGTCGCCCGGGGCGTTGAGGTCCTCGCCCAGCGCCGCGCCCAAGGCCTGCTCGAAGCCGCGTTCCACCGTCACGCTGTTGAGCAGGGGCTCCCAGTCCCCCCCGTCAAAGGCGCTCAACAATGCGCTGAGGGCCGAGATTTCGGCCTCCAGGCGGGCCTGATCGGTTTGGCTGGCTTGCTGTTGCCGCTGGGCGTGGGTCAGGGTGTCGCCAAGCTGCTCCCCGTCGGCGTCGGCGCGTTCGGCGGC
>TARA_R110002072_G_scaffold99842_5_pt1 | contig 10653 bp, 8 predicted proteins | sample TARA_R110002072 | Tara Oceans TARA_R110002072 (sample SAMEA4397118) | marine metagenome | biome: Polar Biome; feature: [SRF] surface water layer (ENVO:00010504); material: water (ENVO:00002006), including particulate matter (ENVO:01000060) such as... | depth 5 m | reverse complement strand
CCGTAGATCGATTGATCGTCATCCCCCACCGCCACTACTGGAATTTTGCCGCCGGAAAGCACCCGCAGCCAGGCGTATTGCACTGTATTGGTATCCTGAAACTCATCGACCAGAATCTGCCGAAAGCGGCCCTGGTAGTGCTGCAATACTTGAGGATTCTTTAACCACAGCTCGTGGGCACGCAGCAATAACTCGGCGAAGTCCACCATGCCCGCGCGATCACAGGCTATCTCGTACGCGCGATACACCTGCTGCATCGTCTGCGCAAAGAGATCGCCGGGCGGAGCATCGACATGGGCGCTGCGCAGCCCCTCATCCTTTTGCGCATTGATATACCACATGGCCTGCTTGGGCGGCCAGCGCGACTCGTCAAGCTCCAACTCCCGGCACACGCGCTTGACCAGGCGCAGTTGGTCATCGCTGTCCAGAATCTGGAAGTTCTGCGGCAGCCCCGCTTCCTGCCAGTGCGCCTTCAACAACCGGTGTGCCAGACCGTGAAAGGTACCCACCCACATGCCGTGCGAGGGGATATGCAGCATCTCCTCTATGCGGCTGCGCATTTCCCGCGCCGCCTTGTTGGTGAACGTAACTGCCAGTATCGACCACGGCGAAAAGTCTTCTGCTTTGATCAGCCAGGCAATACGGTGCACCAGCACCCGGGTCTTGCCACTACCAGCACCCGCGAGCACGAGCATATTCTGGTTTTCTGCGGCAACGGCATCGCGCTGGGCTTCGTTCAGGGGAGAGAGAATATCGGATACATCCATCGCTCCATTCTAACGAGTGCCTGTCTGGAAACGTACCTTTTTTCCTCCTTCAAAAGCGAACAATACAACGCGAGTTCATTAAAGACGGCGAGGAAATTGGGATAAGTGTCTGCTATCATCGTCTCCGATTCTTGAGACGCACAGGTGCGCTTACACCATGGCCAGAGACAACGACGATTACTCGAGCAAGGATAAAGCGCATGGCTTTGATACCAAACCGTCGGTCAACAGGCCGCGCCAGGAACCGACCTTCAGTCGCTACGATGAGGACGAGGATTACGAAGAGCCCGATCGCGATGCAGACTACACCTCGGGGTTCCACGCCGATGAAGTCGAGGATGACGATTTTGAAGGCGACTACCGCGATGGGGATGAACCAGACCTTTTCGAGGATGACGACGAGCTCAACCGCTACGATGATGAGTTGCCGGATGATGAGAGCGACCTCGACAACTGGCAGGACAAGGAAGCCTTGTTCGAGGAAGAGGAAGATCGAGGCCAAACCTGGCCGCTGAGCCTGATTGCAGTCGCAATCGTAGCGCTGGTGCTGCTGGTGGCGGGTGGCTATGGCGTCATGCAACAGCGCACCGCCACTGAGAACGAGCTGCGAGAATTACGCGCCGCGCTGGCTACCTCCGCAGACCCCGGGGATGGTCGCGCCGACCGCGATGCACTGAAGGAACTGCAGCAGGCGTTTGACGCATTGGAAGCCGAAACACAGGCACTGCGATTGGAGAACAGAACCCTCAGCGATACCGTCGCCGGTCTGGAGGCGCAGCTGGGCGATGTGCAGACCATGCCCGCGGCAACCAGCGACGCAAGGCAAGCCGCACCCGACACCGTGCCGACACCGAAACCGGCCGAGCCCGCAGCCGCTGAACCGAAAGCGGCAGCGCCAGTTGTTTCCAAACCGGCACCAGGTAGTTCGACCGCAACCCAACCTGTGGTGACAGCGGCATCCGGTCCGTGGTTTGTGAATTTCGGTTCCTACGCGATGCGCAACGTGGCGGAATCCTGGGCCGCGCGGCTGCAACCAGACGTGGGCAAAGTCATCGTAATGCCAACGACCAGCGGTGACAGAACACTGTACCGACTCAGGATTATCGGCCTTGCGGACAAGGAGTCAGCGAGCCGTGTGGCGCGCAGACTGGAGGCAGATTTGGGTGTTTCCGACCTCTGGGTTGGCAAGGAATAATTAACCGGGGCTTCCTTTCCGACTTGGCAGGAGCCCGGTGTCCTGTTACTGTTTTCGCTCAAATAACACCAAACACATGAGGCAACTATGAACACTATTATCAAGCTGGTATGTTTCGGATTGGCCCTGTCATCTGCGGCGAGTTTTGCAGAAGATTGCACGGCGCCAGCTGCTCCCTCTCTGCCAGACGGCGCAACCGCTACCCTGGAAGAAATGCTGGCCGGACAAACAGCGGTCAAGGAATACCAGGCGGCCAACGCCGAATACCGGGCCTGCCTGGAGCCAAAAGTCACCGCCGCGCAAACGGCCGCAGCGGGGGACTCCCCCGGGCCAGAGCTGGTCGAGGCGCTACAAAAGCTGAACGACGACTACAATGTTTCCGTTTCCGACGAGGAGAAGGTTGCCGAGGAGTTCAACACCGAACTTCGCCAGTACAAGGAAGCTAACCCCAGCTAGGGTATGCGCCGCCCGGACGCTCCGCGTTGCGGGCGGTATGCTACTGCCAACATCACTCGACAGTAACGGACTTGGCCAGATTGCGTGGCTTGTCGACATCAGTGCCTTTTTGCAGGGCGACATGGTAGGACAGCAGTTGCAGGGCCACCGTGTAGACAATGGGTTTTAACACCTCAGGACAGTGCGGCATCTGCAACACTTTCACCCGGTCCTCGGTGGCGAAACCGGCCTCGCGGTCCGCAAACACAAACAACTCCCCACCGCGCGAGCGCACTTCCTCCAGATTCGATTTCAGCTTTTCCAGCAACTCATCATTGGGCGCCACGGCGACCACCGGCATGTCATCGTCTACCAGTGCCAGCGGCCCGTGTTTGAGCTCTCCCGCCGGGTACGCTTCAGCATGGATATACGAGATCTCCTTGAGTTTGAGCGCTCCTTCCATCGCGATCGGATATTGAATACCGCGCCCGAGAAAAAGCGCATGACGCTTCGGTATAAACGCCTCAGACAGCTTTTGTATCGTGCCGTTGAGCTCCAGCGTCTGCCGCACATAATGTGGCAGGTCCTGCAGCGCTTTGATTATCTCAAGCTGCCGCGTCTCAGGCATATCGCGTCGCCGACCCAGCACAAGTGTCAACATCAGCATCGCCACCAATTGCGTGGTAAACGCCTTGGTGGAGGCCACGCCAATTTCGGCCCCGGCACGCGTTAAAAATACCAGGTCACACTCCCGCACCAGTGAGCTGTTGTCGACGTTGGCGACCACCAGGCTGCCGATAAATTCACCCTCGGTGGCATTGCGCAGTGCGGCCAGAGTATCGGCCGTTTCACCCGACTGTGAGATCGCGACCAGCAGGGTTCCCTCGTGTTGCACGCGCTTGCGATAGCGAAACTCTGACGCCACTTCGACTTCACAGCTGATACCGGCGATTTCCTCCAACCAATAGCGCGCCACCATTCCCGCGTGGTAGCTGGTGCCGCAGGCGACAATCTGTACATTCGTCACGCGATCGAAGACAGCGGATGATCCCTCGCCAAAGCTATCCTCGACCTGCTGTACGGTACTGGCACCAGCTAGCGTTGCCTCCAGTGCGACCGGTTGTTCAAAGATCTCCTTCATCATGTAGTGATCGAAATCACCCAGTTCGCTGGTTTCCAGTGCCTCCTGGATACGCTTGGTTGGCCGCTCGATTAACTCACCATCGATGGTGCATACCTGCACCCCGCCGGGCGTGATCTCTACCAGATCACCCTCTTCCAGATAGATAAAGCGATCCGTAACCTGACGCAAAGCCATCTGGTCTGAGGCGAGAAAGTTTTCCCCAATTCCGACACCGACGACCAGCGGGCTACCCTTGCGAGCGCCGATCACCGTACCGGGATAGTCAACGTCGATCGCCGCCAACGCATACGCGCCCTCGAGCCTGGCGACGGTTTTTTGCATGGCCCGCATCAGCGAGGCTCCCGCCTGCAGGTGTGTGTGCAGCAGGTGGGCGATCACTTCGGTGTCGGTGACGGATGACATCTGGTAACCGGCCTCGATCAGCTCTTTTCTCAACACTGCGTGGTTTTCAATAATGCCGTTGTGCACCAATGCCACGCGCTGGCCTGATGTATGCGGATGGGCATTTTCCTGGGAAGGCTTTCCGTGTGTGGCCCAGCGCGTGTGTGCGATACCCGTACTGCCGTAGAACGGCTCATTAAGCTGTGCGGCTTCCAGCTCTTTTACCTTGCCATTGCGTTTGTGTATTCGCAGGCCGCGCTGGTCATCGATCAAGGCCATACCGGCCGAGTCATAACCCCTGTACTCCAGCCGCCGCAGGCCTTCCAGCAGTATTTCAGACACTTCACGCCGCGCTGCGGCGGCAACGATGCCACACATAATTAATCCTTACTGCCGCGTTTGTCGGGACGATTCCAGCCCTTGATGTTGCGTTGTCGTGCCCGGCTCACGGCCAGTTCATCCTTGCCCACTGTCGTGGTGACAGTGGAGCCGGCGGCGACAAAACCGTGATCCTCTATACTGAGCGGGGCAACCAGTGTGCTGTTTGATCCGACAAATACACCCTGGCCAATCTCTGTCTTGTGTTTGTTCAGGCCATCGTAGTTACACGTGATGGTACCCGCGCCAATATTGACCTCTGCACCCATCTCACAATCGCCGATGTAGCTGAGGTGATTTACCTTGCTGCCAGCGCCGATATTGGCTTTCTTGGTCTCGACAAAATTTCCGATACGGGCGCCATCCGCCAACACCGTACCCGGACGCAATCTGGCGTAGGGGCCGACGCTACAGGCCTTGCCTACCGTTGCCCCCTGTAAATGACTCATCGGGTGAATGGTGGCGCCATCGGCTACCGTGACATCAGACAGCACACAGTTGGCGCCAACCGAAACACCAGCACCCAGCTTTACATCACCCTCAAATACGGCATTGATGTCGATGAACACTTCCTCGCCACAGGTCAGGTTGCCGCGAATATCCAAACGCGCGGGATCAGCTATGCTCACCCCCTCGCGCATCAATTGCTCGGCCAGGCGACGCTGGTATTCGCGCTCTACCTGGTTAAGTTGTACCCGGTCATTGACACCGAGAGTTTCCAATTCGCATTCCGCCGCACAGGACGCCACGGTATTGCCCTCGGCAACAGCCAGGCGAATAATATCGGGGAGATAGTACTCGCCCTGCTGGTTCTTGTTGTCTACACGGGGCAGGTAGGCCTGGAAATCCCGGGCCGGGGCTGCCAACAGGCCTGTGTTGACCTCCTGCAGCAGACGCTGTTCATCGGTCGCGTCTTTCTCTTCCACAACGCCGATCAAGGCGCCTTCACGGTTGCGTAAAACCCTGCCATACCCCTGGGGATTGTCCAGCAAAGCCGTCAGCAGTGCAGGGCCATTCCGTGCCTGCGACACCAGATGTTGAAGGGTGGCAAGTCGTGTCAACGGCACGTCACCGTATAGCACCAGTACCACACTGTCGTCGGCTACAGCGGGCAGCGCCTGCATAACGGCGTGGCCCGTACCCAGTCGCTGCGACTGCTCCACCCAGTTGATGTCGTACCCTGACAGCGCCTGCTGGACCTGCTCACTGCCGTGACCAACCACCACATGCAGCGCTGCAGGCGACAGCGCCTGGGCGGTATTGATCACATGCTCAAGCAGCGGTTTCCCACCCACCGGGTGCAACACCTTGGGCAACAGCGATTTCATCCGTGTTCCCTGTCCGGCGGCGAGAATCACGATTTCAAGGTTCATGGCGATAGGGATTCCTTCTTACTTACTCATTTGTCATTCTTTCGGGGCGGGTAGTTTGAATATTGTATCGAACATTATGCGCCGCCCCGCAGCTGCAGCCAACTGCAGCAATGTGAAGCAATTATCAACTGACAAAAAAAACCCCGGCAATGCCGGGGTTTCTGGTAACGACTGTGATGCAGGTACAACCCTAGCCGCGGCCGGATCGGTTTCTCATCTTACGCAGGGTCGCCAGCTGGGCTGCTGCCTCGGCCAATTGCGCGGATGCGCGCCCGTAATCGAAGTCGCCGGTCTGGTTGGACAGCGCGTGCTCGGCCTCCCTGCGGGCTTCTTCAGCAGCGGCCTCGTCGACGTCGCCAGCGCGTATCGCTGTATCAGCCAGAATGGAGACGACGCCCGGCTGGACTTCAAGGAAGCCACCAGAGACGTAAAACACCTGCTCGTGACCGTCCTGTGCAACGACCCGCACGGGACCCGGTACCAGTGAGGTGAGCAATGGCGCGTGGCCGTATCCGACCCCCAGCTCTCCCATCTCACCTGTTGCCACCAGCGTCTCTACCAGCCCGGAGAAAATCTCTTCCTCCGCGCTGACGATGTCGCAATGAATGGTCATTGCCATAATTTAGCCTCTCTAATTCCGTGCCGGCTTACAGTTTTTTCGCTTTCTCGACAGCCTCTTCTATATTACCGACCATGTAGAACGCCTGCTCTGGCAGGTGATCGTACTGTCCGGCGAGAATGCCCTGGAAACCGGCGATGGTTTCTTTCAGTGAGACATACTTACCGGGCGAACCGGTAAAGATCTCCGCCACATGGAAAGGCTGGGACAGGAAACGCTCGATCTTACGTGCGCGCGCCACCGTCTGTTTGTCCTCTTCCGACAGCTCGTCCATACCCAGGATCGCGATAATATCCTTCAGCTCCTTGAAGCGCTGCAATACAGTTTGCACGCCGCGGGCTGTTTCATAGTGCTCACTGCCAATCAGCAGTGGATCCAGCTGGCGCGATGTTGAGTCCAGCGGGTCTACCGCAGGGTAGATACCTTTCGCTGCAATATCGCGACTCAGTACAACAGTGGAGTCAAGGTGAGCAAAAGTGGTGGCCGGAGAGGGGTCGGTCAAGTCATCCGCCGGTACATAAACCGCCTGGATTGACGTGATGGAGCCGACTTTGGTCGAGGTAATACGCTCCTGCAATACACCCATCTCTTCCGCCAGCGTCGGCTGGTAACCCACCGCTGATGGCATACGACCGAGCAGTGCCGATACTTCGGTACCCGCCAGTGTGTAGCGATAGATGTTGTCGATGAACAGCAGTACGTCGCGGCCTTCATCACGGAATTTTTCCGCCATAGTGAGGCCCGTCAATGCCACACGAAGACGGTTGCCGGGCGGCTCATTCATCTGGCCGTATACCATCGCCACCTTCGAGTTACTGAAGTTGTCGACATCGACGACTTTGGATTCCTGCATCTCAAAGTAGAAGTCGTTACCTTCACGAGTCCGCTCACCAACACCGGCAAATACCGACAGACCGGAGTGCTCAGTAGCGATATTGTTGATCAGCTCCATCATGTTGACGGTTTTACCTACCCCGGCACCACCGAACAACCCGACTTTACCGCCTTTGGCAAACGGACACACCAGATCGATAACCTTGATCCCCGTTTCCAGCAGTTCGTCAGAGGCCGACAGCTCTTCATAGGTCGGAGCTGCGCGGTGAATGGATGCGCGTTCTTTTTCGCCAATAGGCCCACACTCGTCGATGGGGTTACCCAACACGTCCATGATACGACCCAATGTCTCTATGCCAACGGGTACCGCGATAGGGGCGCCGGTATTCTCTACCGCCAGACCACGGCTAACCCCTTCGGAAGAGCCCATCGCAATCGTGCGAACGACGCCATCGCCCAACTGCTGCTGCACTTCCAGGGTCAGGTCTCTCTCGGGTACCTTCAATGCATCGTAAACCTTGGGCACCACATCGCGTGGAAACTCCACGTCGATGACCGCGCCAATAATCTGTACGATTCGTCCGCTGCTCATGTCCGGATCCTCTATCTCAAAGTTCAATTCTGTTTGGCTCGGAGCACCACTTCGCTGGCGACTACCGGATACCTTATCTGTTGCCATACCTGTTTGTTACGACGCGTTAGCCAATTGCCGCAGCACCACTTACGATCTCAGACAGTTCTTGCGTAATCGCTGCCTGTCGCGCTTTGTTGTAAATCAGCTGCAAGTCATCCATCAGTTCACCGGCATTCTCGGTGGCGTTTTTCATCGCCAGCATTCGGGCCGCCTGCTCACAGGCACCGTTCTCGACCACGGCCTGGTACACCTGCGATTCGATGTAGCGAGTCAACAGCCCTTCCAACAGTTCTTTTGCATCCGGTTCGTAGATATAGTCCCAGTGATGCTGCATTTCCTGGCTATCATCTGCCTCTAGCGGCAGCAGCTGTTCTACGGTGGGGTTCTGGGTCATCGTGTTAACGAACTGATTGCTCACGAGGAACAAGCGATCGATGCGCCCCTCCTCATAGGCATCCAGCATGGCTTTTACACCACCGATCAAATCGGCCAGAGCAGGCTTCTCGCCAATGTCACGAATCGCGGCCGTGACATTGCCGCCATAACTGCCAAAAAAGGCAGCCGCTTTTGCGCCTATCAGGGACAGTTCTATTTCAACGTCCTGGTCTGACCACTCTTTCATGGATTTTACTGTGCGCTTGAACAGGTTGATGTTCAGCCCGCCGCACAAGCCGCGATCCGTGGACACCACGAGAAAACCCACTCGCTTGACGTCGCGCTGTTCCATGTACATGTGCCGGTATTCCGGCGCGGCATTGGCAATATGGCCCACCACTGCGCGCATACGTCGCGCGTATGGCTTACCCAGGCGCATGCGTTCCTGAGCCTTGCGCATCTTGCTCGCGGCCACCATTTCCATGGCGCTTGTGATCTTCTGCGTGCTGCGTATGCTCGAGATCTTTGTGCGTATTTCTTTTCCGGCTGCCATTTACTGGTCCTCGGCCTACCAGGTCTGCGTGGCTTTGAAGTTTTCGATAGCCGCCTTGAACGTGGCATCGATCTCGTCGTTGTAATCGCCTGTCTGGATAATGCGGTTCATCAATTCGCCGTGCTCTGTGCGCATAAAGGACAACAGCGCGTGTTCAAAGTCGCCGATTTTGTTGACCTCAATATCGTTGAGGTAACCCTCGTTCGCCGCGTAGAGCATCACGCCCATATCCGCGATGCTCTGCGGGGAGTACTGCTTCTGCTTCATCAGTTCGGTCACGCGCTCACCGTGATCCAGCTGTGCACGAGTGGCGTCGTCGAGGTCTGATGCAAACTGCGAAAACGCCGCCAGTTCACGATACTGGGCGAGCGCGGTACGGATACCACCGGACAGCTTCTTGATGATCTTGGTCTGGGCAGCACCACCCACACGCGAGACTGAGATACCGGCGTTCATCGCAGGACGCACGCCAGCGTTAAACATGTCTGCTTCCAGGAATATCTGGCCATCGGTAATGGAGATCACGTTGGTCGGTACGAAAGCGGACACGTCACCGGCCTGGGTTTCGATCACGGGCAGAGCAGTCAGTGAGCCTGTCTTGCCTTTGACCTCACCGTTGGTAAAGTTTTCGACATAGGCTTCGTTCACGCGTGCCGCACGTTCCAGCAGACGAGAGTGGAGATAGAACACGTCACCAGGGTACGCTTCACGGCCCGGCGGGCGACGCAACAACAGCGAGATCTGGCGATACGCCCAGGCCTGCTTGGTCAAATCATCGTAAATGATGAGGGCGTCTTCACCGCGATCACGGTAGTACTCACCCATGGTGCAACCGGCAAACGGCGCAAGATACTGCATAGCCGCAGGGTCGGATGCAGTCGCAGCAACAACAATGGTGTGGTCCATTGCACCGTGCTCTTCCAGTTTGCGCACCACAGCGGCAACAGAAGAGGCCTTCTGGCCAATCGCCACATAGACACACTTAATGCCGGAACCTTTCTGGTTGATGATGGCATCAACAGCAATAGCGGTTTTACCAATCTGGCGATCGCCGATGATCAGCTCGCGCTGTCCACGGCCAATTGGGACCATCGCGTCGACGGCTTTCAGTCCGATCTGTACCGGCTGGTCAACCGACTTACGCGCGATAACACCGGGCGCAACCTTCTCCAGTGCATCTGTAAGCGGAGCGTTGATTGGCCCTTTGCCGTCAATGGGATTGCCCAGGGCGTCAACCACTCGGCCCTGCAATTCAGGCCCTACCGGAACCTCCAGAATACGGCCGGTACAGCGACACGACTGGCCTTCCGCCAGGCCCTTGTAATCACCCAGAATCACTGCGCCGACAGAGTCGCGCTCCAGGTTCAACGCCATACCGAATATGCCGCCGTCAAATTCTATCATCTCACCGTACATCACGTCGGCCAGACCGTGAATTCGAATGATGCCGTCGGTAACCGATACCACGGTACCCACGTTGCGCGCTTCTGAAGTGACATCGAGCTGGTCGATGCGGCGCTTGATAATTTCGCTAATCTCTGATGGATTCAGTTGCTGCATGCTCTAATCCTCAATCCTGAGTCTGTAAGTCTAGGAATTCATTGCTGCGGCGAGCTTGTTCAGCCGACCACGTATTGAGCCGTCGATCACCAGATCACCGGCCCTGATTAATACACCACCGAGCAGATTCCTGTCCGTGGAGGTGCGAACTTCTACCTGTCGCTCGAGTTTTTTGCCCAGTACTGCAGCCAGTTTGTCCCGTGTCGCATCTGCCAGATCGAAAGCAGAGACGACTTCCACATCCACGGTCTTTTCCTGGTTGGCCTTGTACTGCGTAAACAGCGCATAAATCTCCGGCAGCAGTGCCAGGCGCTTGTTGCCCGCCAGTACCGCAATGAAATTACGCGCTTCTGCGCCAAGGGCATCGCCGCACACATCGCTGAGCGTTTTGGCCTGCAGCTCGGC
>TARA_R110002072_G_scaffold22432_6_pt1 | contig 10656 bp, 13 predicted proteins | sample TARA_R110002072 | Tara Oceans TARA_R110002072 (sample SAMEA4397118) | marine metagenome | biome: Polar Biome; feature: [SRF] surface water layer (ENVO:00010504); material: water (ENVO:00002006), including particulate matter (ENVO:01000060) such as... | depth 5 m | reverse complement strand
TTCAGGTGGCGCGGCACCACCGCTCTGTTGTTGCATTCTGCGCCATAGTTCGGCAGCTTCAGCGGGTTCATAACCTGCGATGGCCATTAATGTCAAGCCAATTTTATCAGCTTCGGTTTCATGGCTTCTGCTAAAGGGAAGCATCACGCCCACCGAGGAACCCACACCATAGGCTGTGTTAAACAATGCCTGATTTTCGGGATCATTGGCCAAAGCGATGTTACCGGCAACGGCACCAATTTGTTGTAATTGCCCGGCACTCATACGTTGCTGACCGTGATTGGCAAGGGCGTGTGCCACTTCATGTCCCATAATGGCTGCTACGCGAGCCTCGGTATTTGCAACCGGCAAAATGCCTGTATAAAATACAATTTTGCCTCCCGGCATACACCAGGCGTTCACAGCTTCATCTTCTACCAGATTGAACTCCCATTGATACTCACTGAGGTAGCCTTGATATCCGTTTGCATTGAGCCAGCGCTCTGAGGCAGTGGCAATCTTTTGCCCCACATTTTTAATCATCTGGGCTTCTGCAGTGCCTTTAATTACCTTATTATCAGATAAAAACTGGTTGTATTGCTGAAAAGCCATAGGTAATATCTGAGAGTTTGGCACCAGAGCCAGCGTGCTTTTACCGGTAAAAGGATTTGTGGTACAGGCAATGAGCAAGACCATCATCATTGAGAGTGTGAAAAAGCGTTTCGTTTTCATAGTGTTTTTTTTACTGCCTTTGTAAAAATACAAAAACTTTATTTTTAGTACTTGATTTTTTATATTATTTAGTAACTTTTGTTAAATAAAAGTCACTTAATAAAATTGTGACTTATTTACCTACTTCAATCAAAAATTGTTCCTATTTTGGCTATCTAAAAATTTTCGGTACGCAATTTGTTTAAGTTATAAAAATCAAAAACATCTATTATGAAAAAGCTCATATTTACTTTAGGAACTGTCTTCTTTTTATTCACTGCTTGTGAAGGGCCACAAGGACCTCCGGGATTTGATGGTATCAATATACTGGGACAGACGTTTGAACGCACGGTTAATTTTCAGTTTAATAATCAAAACGGACTTCAGGAATCATTGATAACTATTCCAACCTCTATTGAAGTGTTTGAATCTGATGCGATCTTGGTGTATCGATTGGAAGGGCAATTGCCTGATAATGTTGATTTGTGGAGTTTGATTCCTCAAAACTTTTTCTTAGACAATGGGGATATTATCCAATATGTTTATAATCATACCTTTTTTGACATCATGCTTCAGATTGATGGCAATTTTGATTTATCTACAGTCCCTTCAAACTTTACCCAAAACCAGACCTTTCGGTTTGTAGTAGTTCCTTCGGATTTTGCCACCAGATCGGGCATTGATATAAGTGATTACAATGCTGTGATGAATGCACTTAATCTGGATTAAGAATTACCAAGTATTTATTCTTTAACCTCCTGATGTTAATTCATTGGGAGGTTTTTTATGAGACCTCATAGAGAACACTAAATTTAAGTTAAAAGAACCCCGGGCGCTTTTAAATCGTATGTATATCAATTAAATTCGTTAAAAAAAGCGTTATGACATCAAAAATCACCCTTTGCCTTTTGGCAATCAGTCTATGGAGCTGTAACAGCAAAGCCCAAACTGAAACTGAAAAAGAGACCTCATATGCTGTTGTTAAAACAGATGCCGAATGGAAAGCGCAGTTAAGCGAACTCGAATACTACGTCCTGCGACAAGCCGGCACGGAGCGCGCTTTTACGAGTCCGCTGGATAAAATCTATGAGCCGGGTACATACCACTGCAAAGCCTGTGATGTGGTGCTGTATGAAAGTGAGCACAAATTTGATTCGGGTACCGGTTGGCCTTCCTTTGACCGTGGAGTCAATGAAAACCTTGAGCTGGATGTCGATTATAAAATTGGTGTTGCCCGCACCGAGTTAAAATGTGCCAATTGCGGAAGTCATCTGGGGCACCTTTTTGATGATGGCCCTCAAAATACCACCGGAAAGAGACATTGTATCAACGGGGCTGCACTGAGTTTTAAACCCAAAAACTAAGCTAATGGATTCCAAGACGTATCCCATTCAAAAAACTGAGGCCGAATGGCTGGAGTTGCTGGGAGAAGAAAAATACCAAATTCTACGTAAAAAAGGCACGGAACGCCCTTTTACCGGTACTTACAACATTCACAATGAAAAAGGCCGGTATCATTGTGCCGCCTGTCAAGCCTTGCTGTTTGAAAGCGAGGCTAAATTTGACAGTGGCTGTGGCTGGCCGGCTTTTGACCAATCTGTAGAAGGAAGTATTGAATATATCAAAGACACGAGCTATGGCATGTTACGCACAGAAATTCTTTGTGCCAATTGTGGCAGTCATCTGGGACATGTTTTTAACGATGGCCCCACCCCAACCGGACAACGGTATTGTGTGAATTCTTTGAGTATGGGGTTTGTTGAGGAGTGACGATTGAAAATGCGTTTGTTTTTTAGTGATTATGAATGTTAAACCATAAGAAGCAATAACTCAGGACATGGTCTTTTAATTTTTATAAAGCGAATTATAAAATCCTTCAAATGCCTCATTGATAAGCGCGGCGTTTTGATAGGTCATTATTACAGTGTTTAAGAGTGGTTTTTCTGAGTTTTTAGGGTTATCTATTTGAGAAATTTGCAAAAGCGTGGCACTCCCGCAGTCATTATAAGTTTGAAATGCACCTTCTCCTTGATAGTTATCAATGGTTGCTCCCCAGGGTTTGAAGTTAATGACAGGACGACCATCTGCTCCGGGCTCTGCCATAGCGTTAATCATACCGGAAGCCGTCACGGGGAATTTATCTGCTAATGTCAGCAGATTGGTACAAGGTGATTTTGTGGGAATATTTCTTTTCCAAACCCTGCGAGCTGAAGTTAAGTCACCAATATCTATACTTTTTCCACCATCTTTTTTATAAACCAAAAACCCGCCTCCTGATTGGTAAAGTGAATGTCCTTGTTTTTCCATGACACCATGGAAATCGACATAGGATATTTGAACTGGTTCAATTTTTAGATAAGTCATTTGGTGTTGTGTTGGCTGAAACATTAAGCTTGTTTCAATTCGGTAAATAACCAGATTCTCAGGGTCTTTAAAATTGTCTTTTGATTTTGGATAAACGTCCAAAAACATTGTTATATCCTGAGCAGTGTTGGGCAGTGTTTGAACCATAGATGTGCTTTTAACATCACTGCTTATTGAGTGAACCACATAGCGAAAGTATTTTTCCTTTCCACGTTGAAGTTCTTTTCTTGTAAGTGTAAAATTTGAGTCGGGACTTCCCATCCAAAGTACTTCACCACCATTATTTTCAATGCTCTTTTTAGCCTGTGCTAATGTCTGGCCTAATTCTATACCAAGCTTATTGACCGTGTTTTCTATGAATGACTGCGTCACCGGTGTAAATTGTGTGCCGGACGAGACATGTGTGGATTGTATTGCCTGTGTCCTTCTTTGTGCCTGTAATGATTGCAGCAGAAAAAGAAGAACAATCACAACTACATTTCTAAGTATGTTGTTCATACTTGTAAAATTTTGATGGTTTGGTTTTTATTGTTAGACTTTAAAGTTTGAATTTACGTCTTTTTTTATTGAACGTTTCATTTTTTAAGCAATTATTTTATCTCGTTTGGTTTTAAGAAGTCGGTAGAAAATATAAATATGACTCAATAAAGCCGCCAATCCATAGGTTACAAACATCAACCAAATAAAGCCTAAGTTATAGTCATAAAGTCTTAGTGAAAAGAATTTTGGAAATGCTAGTAGCAAATCAGTAATCCCAAATATATTGAAAACCCAAACCAACGGAATGGCAAATTTCCATTTGATTTTTAAAGCAAAAGCTGTGATAAGTGCCAAAACAGCTGTTGCAAAATCCCAAATACCAACCTGAGTAAGGAACTCGGCAGGAAAACCGTCATAAAACTGCTCTTTTGCCATAAAAGATAAACCTAAGTATCTAAAGGCATTAAAAAAAACAAATGGTAATAAGGCATCATAGATAGATAAATTGGCTAATCGAGGTTGAATCCACCATTTGAAGGCTAGAATAAGTGCGATCGTTCCCGTAAGGGCTTGTAGATTGATAATTGTAAAATTGTCCATATTTGTTTTAATTAGTTGGTGTTGATTTTTGAAAACCTTTGATGGCATAAATGCCTGAAATTATGGTAATAACTATTCTTATCCAATGCGAAATAATCCACCCTCTTAGTTTACTTGTTGCCGTTAAAGCATCATATTTTAGCGCCATAAAATCTAAATTCATCGGCAAATGATAAATGGAAGTCTGAATAATCGTGAGCGTTAACCCCCAAAAAGCAATTCTCCAAAATTTACCGCTTTCCGTTTTTTTGTTACTTTTCAAAAACACAAAAAGACTTCCTAACCAAGCAGGTAAAAGCGTTAATGCTGTTGGAACTAATAGCAGAGGGAAATCGATTGCAAAAAACCGCATAAATTCAATTGGTTCCAGCGTCTGCCAGTACATTGCGTGACTTAAGCCGATGTTGAGCATATTCCCGGCAAATGCTCCAATGCCAATGATGGCGATGATTGATACGGATTGTTTCATTTTAGAACTTTTTGTTTATAAATCTATTTATTAAAAGGATGTGAATAATGATGCCAATTCCGACTTGATACAGTTCAATAAGGTTTGATAATGGAAGATGTATAGCAGCAGCACTCATTCCCCCAATTCCAAAAAAGCCCATACTCATTTGAACAGCAGCGTTGAGTACATCAAATATTCCGAGAAATGCCCAAACTAAGGTTGCACGAGCAGCCCAATGGTAGTTTTTGTACAGGGCATAGGCTAGAAATGGCGTGCAAAGTGCAAGAAACACGTCCAAACCTGCAATGGATAAACCCAAAATAAAAGGGATTTCACCAGCTTTGTAGGCTTCCCAATAAGCATAACCACCCAACCGAATGATCTGCGAAGCGACTAAAACGTATGCAGGTATCGCTGCAAGCAGTTTGCTAAATGTGTCTGATAGTTTTGTCGCTAACAAGGCAACGATGGGTCCAAACGAAAGGAGCGATATGTAGATAGAGAATGTCATTAGATCTCCTTTGTCAAAAGAAACAGCGTGTGCGAACACCCGAAAATAAGCAATGGCTAAAGCAGATAAAAACCAGACCCATAAAAATACAACTGTTCGTTTAGAAACAGTGCTCAATTCAGGCTGATTCCTGCCCATTTTTAATAAATAAAACGAGTAGAAAAGAGTCACCAAAAGTGGTAAACTAATGATGAGTGTGTCGAATGTTATAAAATCGTTCATTTTCAGCTTTTCATTTTTTTGGAATAGCGTCTTTATTCATTTGATTAAAGATAAATTTTGGAGCCAATCTGCTCATAAATTTAAGTTGCTTGGACATTCCGGGTGTAATTTCTTCTTTACCTTTTATATAATCTTTCCAAAAAATATCGGCTAATTGTTGAGGAAGAATGGGTTTGAAATCCGCCTCGCTTACTTCAATACCATCAAATATCTCCGTTTTTACTACAGGTGGTAATAATTCAATCACTTTGATTCCGTGCGGTTTTAATTGCGGACGAATACTTAGTGTCCAAAAGTGCACAGCCGATTTAGTACCCGAATACACCGGTGCCTGTGCAAAAGGAACATACGCCAAGCCAGATGACACATTGACTAACACCGCATTTTTACTTTTCTTGAGTAGTGGAAGGAAATAATGCAAAACCCGAATCGGTGAATTGTAGTTGATTTCTATTTCTTGCATTTGTTTTTTCAAGTCGTTGTCTTCATTTCCCGCATCTACAAGAAGCATAATTCCAGCATTGTTTATCAACACATCGATGTGGCCAAATTGTTGCTCTATATCGTCTGCCAACATTCTTACTTCTGCGTCATCAGTAACATCGCTTTGAAAAATATGAATTTTGGGAATTTCTTCTTTCACTCTTTCCAATTTTGAAAGATTTCTTCCTGTGATGATAACGGTATTATCGTTATCCAAAAACTTTTTGGCTAAAGCAAGTCCGATACCTGAACCACCGCCAGTAATCAGTACAGTTTGTTTTGTTTGTTTCATTCTGAAAATATTTTTTAAAGTGAACCTGAATTAAGTAGTTTAGTATGAAACCATAGCATCAAAACAGGTGGAATCAATTCTATGGCAATAAGAAAAATGAGAAATGGAGTCGTCGGATAATTGACTAAGGCAGCTGCTCTAACCACACCACCAATGAAAAGAGCAACCATCAAAAAGCGAAATAAAGCTGTTTCTGAAGGATTCCAGGCTACATAGAAAAACGCAAGTGAAGTAGCCATCCAAATCGCCGCAACATAGCGATGGTTGTTATCGGTCATTGCATCCATAATAGCAGGATTGTATTTAGCTGTGGTGCCCATAAAACCTGTAGCAGCAGCGATTAAGCCAAATAGTACCAAGAAAATACGAATAAATAAAAGCATAGTTATAGGTGTTTGGGGTTTGATTTCAGAAAGCAATAAGCCGCAATAATGATGGGAATTGCAAAGGGTATATGTTGTAGAATATCTATTGCAGCTGCGTTGGGAACAAAGCTGCCCCAAACAAACATATCCACCACAATTACTAACAATAGAGTGATCAAATGGAAATAACCTGCCAACTTAAATTGACGAAAGCGGATGGCCAACAGAACAAAAATGGGTGGCAGAAAATCGCCAATCGCTTTAAAAATGGCCGTGATTTTTGCAAACCGAATGGCAGCAGCAGAATCCGGAACTATGGAAAATGAACCTTCTGCAGCAGCAGGATGAGCCACCCAAAAAATACCAATTCCAATAAGCATTACTGCTGACACGATACTTGCCCAAATACCAATGCGTGTATTTTTGGTTTCCCTTTTAAAGTCTGAAAATGATAATGTATCCATTATTTTACTTAATTTTGCTATTAAATAAGTAGCAAAAGTAAGTAAAATATTTTATTACTACTAAAACAATAGTAAAAATATGAAAAATAATTTTAGGTCTGATTGTCCCATAGCTTGCACTTTAGATATTTTAGGTGACAAATGGTCGCTTTTGATCATTAGAGATATGTTAGTTCAAGGCAAGAAAACGTTTAAAGATTTTTCAAATTCTTCCGAAAAAATTGCACCAGGTATATTGTCTTCAAGATTGAAATGGTTAGAGGAAAATGAATTGCTCACAAAAAGGAAATTACCAGATAATAATAAAGAAAACATCTATTTATTAACTGAGAAAGGGATTGCTATCGCTCCAATAATTACTGAAATCGTTTTATGGAGTAGTGAAAATCTACAACTACAAAATGGCGTTTCGGCAATGATTCAAGATAAATCAGCTTTTACTGAGGGTATTCAAAATAAGTACAGGCAGATTGTTCGTTCACTACTAGGTTGATTGCGTTTTTTTAAACGTGATCGTGTATTGGGTAGTTGAGTGGTTAAGCAACTAATTTAGCAAAAAAGAAACGAAACTTTAGGAAAATCGGCTAGACACGAGCGCAACGAACTGGTCGGAGGCAATTTTCCGAGTGAGCCGTTAGAAGCCATAGCTTATCGCCGGCTTAAGTTTACTTTTTATTCATTTTAAAAATTAATCAGAAAGAACAAAAGAGCAGAGTATGCTTACTATAGCCGTCTTAAGGAACTGTTCACAACACCAACAATCATTTTATAGGAGAAAGTCAGTTTTGCTTATTGGCTTTATATTTAATGAAAAGGAACTTCTTGTTTTTATCCTCGGTCCGACTAACTTTAGCAGAGCCAAATAGTATGGTAATAATATCTACTGCCTCACTGTTATTAAACAGCTCCTTATTTTCTCTATGATTAACCGTTGAGTTGAGTTGACCACCAATTTTAATGTTAAGCTTTAAGTTACTGAGTTTTTTTAATTGAAATAACTCCAAATAATTGAAAGAAAATTTATTGACTTTAATCGCTGAAGCGTGCTGATTAAAATGGGATGCATATTTTCCAAAAGAGTAGGAAAGCGTAAAATGGGACGCTCTTTTTACATCCATATCAATATGAGACAATGAAGTGTATATTGGTTTACCCGAATAGATGAGAGGCGATGTGGCAACGTCTCGGAAATTTGAAATATTCAATCCTATTGCGATATTTAAGTATGCAGGGCTACTTACTTTTTGGTATTCACTAGTGGTTTCAGTTGCTCCACTTTGTGAAAAAGCGTTTATCGATCAAAAATGAATCAGAATTAAGAAAATGGATGAGAAGTATAGACTTTGTTTTCCTCCTTGCAATCAATATTTATTTCATTTTATGAGATTGAACATAGAATATATTTTTAAAATTCTGAAACCATTTACTTCATCTTCACAAAGGTTTCTCTTTGATGAAATAAGCTAACCACCTTTCCTTCTTTCAGGTCAAAACCGATGATAGTTCCAGAACCCGGTACTAACTCTACCCGCATCGTATTTTCAGTAGGGAATGGAGTTGCTATCGTTTTTAAATTTCCCGCCATCACTACAAATTGTCCCTCCTCGTGAAGTATTTCTACTGAACCGTATTTTTCGTTGGTGAATGTTCCTTCATATTGTGCTTCGGGTAGCGATAAATTCCATGTTCGTTCCGCCATTTTTTGCTCATGGGCAAGTTGTGCTTTGCGTTCTTGAGCAAGTGCTTTCGGTACTTTTTTGTTAAGAATTTTCTCTGCTTTTTTAAGCTCTTTTTTGTTTCCTAAATACAAATTGTAAGCATATTTTGAAATCAAGTTAGCAGCAGTCATTCCCATATCGGTGTTGCTAAAAATAGCCATCCCAATATTCTTTTCGGGAATGAATGAGTAGTGGGAAAAATAGCCTGTATAACCACCAAAATGATACACGATTTTTTCCTTTTCAAATTCACCAATCCGCCAGCCACTTGCGTAGCCATCTCCGTCAAAAACTCTTACATATTCGTGCTTTGCATCCACTTGTTGTTGGAAAGAATTTTCAACCAAGTACTTTGGATAAATACCCTTCCCATTTCCCAAATAAAACTGCAAGAACTTAGCAGCATCTTCAATATTGGTCATCAGTCCTCCTGCTGCGTGCATCAATGCATCGCTTTTTTGCAAAGGAGAAATGCTTACTTTTCCCCGGAAAACGCCTCTATGCGGACGCGCTAATTTTTCAGTCGGTACTTTAGAGGCATAGGCTGTACTGTTTTCCATCCCTAGGGGCTGAAAAAGTTTTTCATCTAATAAATCTTTCCAACTTTTTCCAAGCTCGGATTGTAGCAGGTAGTCGAATAAATAGTAGCCAAAATTGGTATATTCAAAGGCTTTTTCAGCTTCGTTTGTTTGCGATTCTTCTTCGATGAGCTTTAGAATCTCAGCATTGGTATATTCACCAGTATATGCCAAGCGGAACGAAAGATAAGGGTTGTCAATACCGCTCTGATGCGAAAGCAAATCCATAATGGTAATATTCTGGAAAACTTCTTTTCTTTCAAAATCCTTAAAAGGCTTATAGTTTAGGATGGGAGCATTGAGATCGATACTTCCCTCTTCTGCTAAAATATGGGCTAAAAGTCCGTTGAATGCTTTGGTGCAGGAAGCAATGTAATAAACACTTTGATTTGTAGCAGGTTGTTGCTTCTCCCAATCGGAATAGCCAAAGGTTTCTTGGTATAAAACGTCCTTATCACTCACAATGGCTATGCTTATTGAAGGCACAATTTCCGATGTTTCCAACGTATTTTGGATGAAGGAATTGAGCATTTGGCTAGTGTCTGCCTGCGCAAAAAGATTGATGGAGAATAAGAGGGAAAAGATAAAAGCTAAAGTTGTTTTTTTCATCATTGAATATATTTTATTTAATCGAGATATTTAAAACGGTGCCATACATTTTCTGAACCTTCAAAGTATCTTGCTCAAACAGCCTCCCAATGTTCATCACATAATCGCAATATGAAGTGAATAAGTCAGTAGGCTTTTTTCCATTGACAGCGAGCAAGGATTCTCCTAATTGAAGCGTTAATTCGGGCATTGTTCGGCTCACCACCCAAAGCGAATCGTTTTGAATAGCTACTGAAAAACTGCTTGGAGGAGCAATTCGAATTTCTTGTTGTTTTTGCAAGTAGATTTCCTTTTTGTCGTAATTGATGATTATCGTAAAGTGTTTTAAAAACTCATTGCCCAAAAGTGCTTTGTTGAGCGCAGAAAACTCCACGGGGATTTTAGCTTTTGCCCCGCCCACATTTACCTCTAAATTTTTTACCAGCAGGGAATCGGTATTTGTGCCATAAATTCCCGAAGTAGATTGGTCGAGAATGATTTTCGATTGATTACTTTCAAAATGGTTGGCAATTGACAGAGGTAAAATTAACCCGCCATTATAGCCCACATCAAACAAAATATTTTCTACTTTTTTACCTTCAATTTCCAGGTCGATTTCAGGTGTTCCAGAAAGTACAGGTCGATCAAAAGGCAAAACATAACTGCCTTCTTCCACCTCAAAAGGGGTGTCAGAGAAGTACAAAAGCTGCTTTTCATAGTTTATTTTCCAATGTGCCAATTTGATGAGATTTGCCCCAATAATACCACTTGCCGCAATGCAAGGGCTTGCAGACGTAGGCGCATAGGTCAATTTTCCCGCGCCAATATTATAAACAGTGGTTTCACCGAG
>TARA_R110002072_G_scaffold139249_4_pt1 | contig 10661 bp, 6 predicted proteins | sample TARA_R110002072 | Tara Oceans TARA_R110002072 (sample SAMEA4397118) | marine metagenome | biome: Polar Biome; feature: [SRF] surface water layer (ENVO:00010504); material: water (ENVO:00002006), including particulate matter (ENVO:01000060) such as... | depth 5 m | reverse complement strand
GGCCGGACAGTTGGCTGCGCAAGCGGTTGGCAGCCGCGTCCGTTCGCCCGGAGAGCAATTCGAGGCCTTGCTGGGCGCTTGCCCTGGCCTCCGCAAGCTTGCTCTGACGTTGCTGATCCGTCGCGAGGCGGTGCAAGGCGAACGCATACCGAAACCGAATTCCGGGATTCGTGGGCGCTTGCTGCAGGCCTGCGTCGAGCGCGGCGATCGCCTGGTCAAGGTGGCCGAGGTCGAGCAAGAGAGCTCCAAGGTTCTCATGGCCACGAGCCCACGTGGGAACGCGCGCGACTACCTGCCGCATCTTCTCTAGGGATTCGTCACTGCGGCCGAGGCGCATCAAGACAACGGCTGCGTTGAGGTATGCCTTGCCGGTCCCAGGGGCGAGTTGGATCTGCTGTTCGAAGGCGACCAGGGATTCTTCGAGTAGTTCCGGGGATGCTGTCCCGTGCGACAGCATTTGGCCTTTGGTTTCGTGTGCTTCCGCCAACGTTGGTGCCAGCTCGACGGCGCGTCTGCCGTCAGCAATCGCCGCGGCACGATCCAGATGCTTGATCGCATGCGCACGCCGAATGTGTAGCCACGCGCTGTCGCCGAACAGCGCGAGTCCTTCGTCGGCCGCCTTGACGGCATCTTGATAACGGCGCTCTTGGGTGCGGCTCATCACCAAGAAGCGGTATAGCTCTTCGCAGACCCTGCCTTGATCGAGTTGCTCGCGGCAGAACGTGGCGCACGCCGTGGCCCCCTGGGTGCTGTGGAGCAAGTAAGCGACGCCGGCCAGCGCGATCGGTTGCGCAGGCTGCAGCGATAGAGCCTGCTCGTGAGCTTGGCGCGCTTCGGGCACACGCTTCATGGCAAGTAAGAACTGCCCGCGATTGGCATGCAGGTCTGCGTTGTTGTGATCGAGTGCAATGGCCTTGTCTACCGATGCCAATGCCTCGGCGTGTTTCCCGGTGTAAAACCATGCCAGCGCCAGGTTGGCGTGTGCGGCAGCAAAGTTCGGGTTGCGCGCGATGGCTTGCTCAAGTGGTGCGACAGCCTTTTGGTATTGCTTCGACTTTGAGTAGCTGACGCCGAGGTTATAGAGCAAGACGGCATGATCTCGGCGCAGTTGTAGCGCGCGTTGCAAACGGGTGCGGGCGCGCGCTCGATTGCTATCCTTCTCCGCGAAGTAGCTCCAGTACTGCTGGGATGCAGAGTCGGGCCAGCTGCGGTGCAGCACGGCTGCGATCTTCTCGCGACGGGTCGCATCGCCGACATGACCGAGCGCGTGGGCGAGCTTGTTGAGGTATAGCGGACGTCGGCGCGGAGTCATCAGCGCGGCAACTTCGAATCCATCTGCCGCCGCGCGGAACGCCGCTTCGTCACGCTTGGAGTGCCCGCGCGAAAGCCAGTTGAGGCCACTGTAGAACGCACCCACCGCGGTCGAAACCGGAGCAAGTTCTGCTTCGATCGCGGCGGCCTCCTCTTTGCGGCCTAGCTGAGCGAGCACCCAGGCGCGCAGCCTAAGCTGTTCGTCGGCGACCAGATCTGCAGGCTCGATGAGTTGCTCCAGCTCGTCGAGGGACAACGCTGGGCCCTGTTCGGACCGTGCCCAGACGATGATGCCAATGGTATCGGGATGTCCCGGGTCGAGTGCCGCTGCTTGTTGCAGCAAGGCCATTGTGTCCTGATCGCCGAGTTCCAGCTTCATGGTTGCTTGCTCCAGCAACTTGTCGATTCGCTGGCTTCGCAGTTCTGCTTCCCCGGCGGCGAGTATCGGCGCGCGAGCCTGCAGGTAGCCGCCCAGGAAGGTGATCGCCGGCACCGCCAGGCAGAGCACGATGACGAGCGCCGCCTGCCACGGTTCACGCTGCGCAAAGCGCTGCATCCGACGTAGCAGGCCCGCTTTTCGGGCGTGCACCGGGCGATGGTTGAGGAAGGCGTCGAGGTCGTCTGCTAGCTCGCGCGCAGTCTGGTAGCGGCGTCGCGGGGCCTTTTCGATCGCGCGCAGCGCAATGGCGGAGAGCTCGCTGGGGATTCGTCGATGGATGCTGGTCGGATCCGGTGGATCCGTCTGCAAGACCGCATGCGCAATGTCATGGTTGTTCGAGCCTTCGAATGGACGCCGAAGCAACAGCATCTCGTACAGCACAACGCCGAGCGCAAACACGTCCGCTCGACCGTCCAGGTCGCTGGATCGGCCAAGAACCTGTTCGGGAGCGGCGTAGTAGACGGTGCCGGCAAACTCGCCGCTTTGGGTCAGGGACGGCCGTCCGACCTCGCGTGCGAGGCCGAAGTCCGTCAGCACTGCGCGGCCATCGCGCCGGATCAAGATGTTGGATGGCTTGACGTCGCGGTGCAGAACTCCGGCACCATGTGCATGAGCCAAGGCGTCCGCAATCTGCCAGACGATGCGAGTAACGGTCTCGAAGTAGTTGCGGCTCCAGGATGTTTGCGGGCCGATCGGTTGTTCCGAGGTCGCGGCCGACTTCGAGTCATAGGCAGTTTGCCGATGACGATGGTGGTCAGTTTGTGACAGCAGTGCATCGACCGTGCTGCCAAAGCGAGTCCCGTCGCCGCCTTCCGGCAGGTTCGCACCGAGGTCACCGATGACCCGGTTCAGCGGTACCCCGTCGACGAGTTCCATCGCGAAGTACTCATGGCCTTGGTCGCGACCTACCGTGATGACGTCGACCAGGCTTGGGTGGTCTAGAGCGGCGAGAAGCGAGGACTCCCTGCGGAATCGAGCTACGGCACGCGCCTCGAGCGGACTGCCCGCCAGCAACACCTTCAGTGCGACGGGGCGGTCTAGTGCGATCTGTCGTGCTGCATAGACGATGCCCATACCGCCTCTGCCGAGTTCGCATTCGATGCGGAAGCCATCGATCACAATCGGGGCGTGCGGATTTGAGGGGGCGAGCTCCTGTGTCGTGTACGGCACGGTTTCGGTCTCGACTTGCACTGTGTGCTGCGCGTCTTGGATCAATGGTTCCAAGACTTCACGGAGATCTTCGTTGGCAGCGAGCAGTTCGCTGGCAGGGGGAGACATCCCAGCTGCTTCCCAAGCTGCGAACAAATCGAGTGCGCGCTCCAGCCGATCAAAGTCACCGCCACTCATGAACCGTCTCCCAGAGCTTCATCGATGAGGCCAGCGCGCAACGATTTAATCTTGCTCGCAAGTGACACGAGGCCGCGCTGGTAGCACTTGCGCACGCCAGACTGGCTGAGGCCGACTCGCGTCGCGATGTCCTCAAACGATAGCTGGTCGTATTCCCGCAGCACGATGGCTTCGCGCTCTTGTGGCGGCAGCAGGTCAAGCGCGAGTCTGGTCATCTGCTTGTGCTCATCGCGAGCAGCGACCTGGCTCGGCGTCTCGCCGAACCGCAAGACCGTCTGGCTCGGCATGGGCACTTCGCGCTGCATGTCACGACGTTTGGCGGTGTGGTAGTCGTGCTTGTCGCGCAGGTTGTTCTCAACCATGCGGCCGAGCAACGCGCGGAAGCGGTCTCGGTCAGGCACGACGAAGCGCGGGCCGTAGGTCAGGATCTCGACGCACGCGTCCTGAACCGCATCGACAGTCTCTTCCTTTTGGCGTAGCTGCGGGCCGAGGCGGCGTCGCACGAAGGCCTCGATCCACTCGATGTTGCGGCTCAGCAACTCCTCCAGTGCAGTCTTGTCGCCGCCGTGCCAGCGCTCGAGCAGGACTGCAGTTTGTTCTGGGCCGGAACTCACCCGAGTAGCAGAGTGGCTGCCGCACAGGATGTCAAAAGGGTGGCTTCCTGGCGAGCGTACGGTTGCACATTGCCGCTGCTGGCTGCCGCGATCAGGTCGCGGCTTGATGTTCCCATGACGCGGGTCGGCCGAGCCATTTCGACGATGTCTACGTGAGCCTGGTTCCGCGGATCCACTTGCACCCAACTTGGGTTCTGGACCGCACCATCGTGTTGGCCGCAGCTACTCCTTCAGGCGATCGAGCAGGATGAATCGCGGGCCTATGATCATCTTGAGTGCGATTGTGCGCTCCGCTCCATCAGCACCTGCGGCTCCATCACTAGTGGGTGAAGTCCAGCTACGCCACTCCGCGGTGACCTCGTCATCGTGGCCCGGAAACAACGCCTGGTAGTGCTCAACCGCCTTGAGGCCATCGCGATCGCCGGCGCGTTGTTCGAGCAGGCGCAAGCGCCGACGGTCATCGAATGCGGTGGACATGGTGTCAGGCCGAGTCACGCGGTTGCATCATGATCGCCGCGTGGTGGGTTGTGGCGCAAGGCGGTGCCACAATGGATCCGCTCGCCAGTTGGTGTTCACCGCCCGGACACCTTGCGGATTGACGACGCGCAGCGATCAGAGACCGAGCGTGCCAGCGAAGCCGTTCGACGTAACCAGGCCCAGCGCCGTAGCCGTCGAGAAGGCGACCATCTGGGTGTATAGGACACTACCGCCCAGCGCAGGATTCGACGGGATCGGCAAGTCATAACTCGCGTTGCCTCCGGATACGGCCGCCGCAAAGGCGCCCAGATTGCCATTGGTGTAGGCGAAACAACCGCCAGCCCCGATGACCGAGAGGTCGAACCCCGGCTGGATGCGCGCACTCCCGAAGAAGAACAGAGCCGTCGGCGAGATCGGATCGATGTTGCTCCCCGACAGACTCCAGGTCGTGCCGAGAACCGGCAGCGTGCCTCCAAGCGCCAGCGGCGCGCCGACCGAACACGCGCTACCGTAGATCTCGGTGCTGGCGGCGGTCGCCTGCGTGAACGCGGCGTAGGTCACGTTGGCCTGCGAGAAGTTGTAGAAGGCGAAGCGGCCGTCGCTGAACGAGCCGGACACGTCGAGTTCGAGCACGCCGTCGACGAACACGAGCAGCCGCGAACCGAGGAACTCGAACCGGAACGTGTAGGTGACGTTGTCGACCCAGTTCGATGACCCGAGCGTGGCTCCGCGCTGCAGTTCGGTCAGGCCCTGGCCAAGTGGTGAGCAGGTGTCGTCGGTGTCGTTATGCTGCCAAAACTCGTCGGCGCTTGGGATGCCGGTGACGCGCGAGACCGCGAGCCCTTCGAGCGCCACGCCACCTGCGCTACAAGAGGGTGCGTTGAAGTTGAAGTTCTGTGTGCCCTGCTTCCAATCTACGAGCAGGTAGTCGGCCGCCACGTTCGACGAGTCGCCCGGATCAAAACCGATCGCGAACCCGACATAGTCGTTGTCGCCCGACCCGGTCGTGATCTGGCCCTCGACGACGGTCATCAGCGCAGGAAAGTCACTGAGGAACAGCGTCGGCTGGCCGTTCACAGACTGGTTGACGCTCAGGCCGTTGGCTGCGACCGTCCACTGGCCATTCGCGAAGCCGTTCACGGCCGGGTAGTTCTCCGCCTGCCAGTTGACCAGGTCAACCGGCGCCTGTGCGGCCAGCTGTCCGAGCGACAGCGTGGCGATGAGCGAGAAATGGCAGAACATGCTGCGGGACAGCAGCGGAATGGATCGGTTGACGTGCATACGGGTTCTCAAGTGACGGAGCGCCGACATGGCGTGCGTGGAAGACGGGTGATGAAGTGCTTCTCAAACGGCCGCCAGGCGACCACTGCTTCTCCGTACGGCCGCGTCCCGATCGGACAGGAAAGTCCAAAAACCTGGAAGTGCGTACCGTGCCAGGACAAAAAAGCACATCCTCGCCCAAGGGCGAGGATGTGCTTTTTTGTCCTGGCACGGTACGCACACGCTCGATGCGCCGGGCCGCACAGTCTTCGAGAAAGCGGTATGTTTGTGGTCATGAGAGGACACCACGCGCTCGCTCTGCCGATCCTTGCGGCTTCGTTGTATGCACAAACATACATCGTTGACTCCAACAACGGCCCGGGGACGAACTACACCCAGATCTCTACGGCTGTCGCCGCGGTGCCCGACGGATCAGTGCTACTGGTACGCGCAGGTGCCTACTCAACGTTCGCTATCAGTGCCAAGAGTCTCACCGTGCGCGGCGAGCCCGGCGTCGTCATCACTCCGACGCCCTTTGTGACCAACGCCATCGCGGTTCTCAACCTGCAACCGCATCAGGCGGTCGCGCTACAGACCCTGACGTTTGCCTCTGCCTCACCATCGCCATTCGCAACGACGAACGTGATGTGTTCCAACAACCAAGGCACCGTCCACCTGGACAACCTGCGATGCGCCAACAACAATAGTTCCGTTGGCCAGATCTGGGGCACGAACTGCAGCCAGCTGCTGGTGCGCGGTTGCTCCAACTTCAACGGCTGGCTGCAAGTGCGCTTGGACAACTGCAACGCGGTCTTGGAATCCTGCGAGCTCGGCCACAGCCCGTTCGCACCGTGGGGCGCACCATGGGCAATCCGCCAGGAAGGCGGGTCACTACAACTCGTCAACACCAGCGTCGCCGGAGGCAGCGGCGGCTTCCTCGAAGACAACGCAATCACCATGGTGGGCGGCGATCTACGATTGCTCGGCAACACCGTGATCACGGCCGGCGCGGGATCCGGCCCTTCGTTCGGGGTTGGAGGAACTGGGGCCGTTCGATTTGGCACGAGCGTGCTGTTCCTCGGTCAGCCTGCCTTCGAGCCCAGCATCACGGCTACGCCGAAGTCCATGCCTGACATAAGCTCGTCGACCGGAGCCTTCGGGGCCGATGCAGTCCTGCGCGGGCCGAACGGAGGGCTGGGCGCAATCGCGATCGCCCTGCCTGGACCACGCGTCGTCGTCCCCGGCTTCGCCGACGCCATCTGGCTCGACTCGGGCTCACTGATCTGGGTCGGGCTTGGTGTGTTGGGCGGGACGACGCCGGTAAGCGCCCAATGGGCGTACACGCCGGGTTCGCTGCCGCAATCGACAGTCTACTGGCAGGGAATCAGCTACGACGCAATCCACCAGATGCAGGTCAGCAATCCGTCCTTCCTCGTGGTGCCGTGATCGCACCGATTGCAGCCGGCTGAGCCAAGAAGCCGGCAGAGCTCAGTCTTCGAACTCGGTGAAGACGGACTTCGGAAGTTGGGTTGGGGTGCTGCTCGATTGCGCGCATGACGGGGCACAGGTGAAACAAACAGCGGCTCGGACCACCCGAACCCCGCCAACTCACAATCCCACCCAACCGTCACCCCACCAGCTGCCGAGCCAGTCACCACGGCATTCCGCCCGAAAAACCACCGCCTAGACACACCGCTGCCCCAGCGCAGCCCGGCAGCCGCCATCTCAACCACCATCGGCTTGCCGTCCGACAGCAGCATCGTGAATGAGCCGAACTTGGGTTCTTTGGCCGTGCCGACGTTCTTGTAGAGACGACAACCGCCGCCGCCAAATTCGCCGACTGCCAGGTCCCAAACGCCATCGCCATCGAGGTCCGCCGCGAATGGTGCAGCAAGCTTCGGCAACAGTAAGGCTGTGCACCTACTTGGTACGTGGAATTGCAATCGGTGCGGCATCGCCCACGTCCGTAGCAATGCGGATATCCCCTGCAAAGTGCACGCCGCCTTCGCCGCTGGCTTCGACGCGAAGCGTGCCGATCGGCAACACGACTGAAAACGCGAAGCGATCGCCTTCCCGGGTGATCTTGCGGTCGAGCACGAGCAGGCCATCACCTCGCCGCACGACCAGGTGCAACGTTCGTTCGTCGCCAGCGAACGTGAGGGTCCGTCGTCGCCCAACCTGCACGGTCAGATCCAGGCTGCGCACTTCGCCAGCAAGCAACACGACCTTCTGCTTCGGGATCAACAGCTCGTCACCGAGCGGGCCGTGCACGGTATAGCTGCCGGGCGGGATGCGGGTCACCACGACCTCATCGCCTTCGATCGCGTAGTCGATTTGGCCGATCAGCAAGAACTCTCTGCCCGCCCCCTGGAGCCAAGGCACTGGTGGGCGCACCTGCCACGGCCGACCGTCCGGACGTTGATAGCGAACGCGCAACGTGGCACCGCGAAACAACACGATGTCGCCAAGGTCGCGCGCTTCCTTCGGCTTGAGATCGATCCGGCGGCGCAAGTCGACGTAACCTGCGGCGCCGACCGCGAGGTCCTGCGGGCCCGGTTCGAGTTCGTCAAACGAGAAACGCGCTTCGCCGTCGACTTCGGGATCCTCAAGAATCAACGCATCCGGCAAGTTGGCCCAGGCCGAGAGAATCGGCTTGCCGGCTTGATCGACGACGCGCCCGGTCAAACGCGCGCGTGGCAGCAACTCGTCGGAGATCACAAACTCGACCGACTCGGCGCTCGATCCCGCAACGATCATGTCCGGTTCGGCCGCCTGATCCTCGGCGCGATGCAAGCGCACTTGATGCACACCTGGCGGCAAGCCCCAAAGCCGAAATGAACCGTCGTTGCGCGTGCGGGTCTTTCGGTGCTCACGTTCGCCGCCTGCCAACAAGACCGTCACGTGCCACCCGGCAACCGCGCGACCCGATTCGGTCCGCGCGTGCCCAACCACCGGCGGTTCTTCATCCAAGACTAGATCGACGCGAGTGTCCATGCCTGTTGGAGCGGGACACTTCTTGTTGACACGTGCGCCAGAAGACAAGCGCAACGCCGTCAACGTGAACGGCTCGAACTCGACACCTTCGAAGCGATAGGAGCCATCGGGGCCCGAAAGCAACGTCTGCGAACCGGGGCCTTGGCCACCGCACATGACGTATACAGACGACTTCGCATTGCCCCGACTGTCGCGCAGGTAGCCGAATACTGCAGCGCGACGCTTCATCACCAAATGCACTCGCGCATGGCCACCAGCGTCAACCCGCGGTTTGGCCATCGCCGGCTCGTACGGCAAGCGCAACGCCTGCACTGCGTAGGCTCCGGGAGCCAAACCGTCGGCAACAAACGCTCCGGCAGCATTGGTTCGCACGACCATGCCGAGGCGAGGCCCCAACAACGTGCCGTCCAACGCTCGCCGCAATCGCTCCTGCATCGGCTCGATGCCAACCGGTACGCCGGCGATGGGCTTGCCATTCTGATCGACGACGTCGCCGCTGACGATGCCGGCCTCGCTGCCGAGCACGAGTTCTATTTCGCCGCTACCGTACTGCAGCAAAGGGTGCGACCACGAGGCGCCGTAGCCAACCTTGCGCGCAGCAACATATTCCTCGTGGCTAACGTGATGAATCTCGAACGTTCCGTCGGCAGCGGACACGGCGGCGGTCCGGAGACCGCGATCGGCCGAGCCAACGAACGACAAGCGGTTGCCAACCCAGATCGACGCGCCAGCGACCGCCGTGCCTCGCTGGTCCACGACACGACCGCGAATCGTGCCACCGAGAGAAACGTGGACCTCCACTTCCTGCCAGGCATCTCCAACCACGGTGACGCGGCGCGGCCCACCCAAGCGCCGGTCCCCCGCCATCACCGCCAGCCGGTAGTCGCCGGGCTGCAACTGCTCGAACTCCGCGACGCCAGCGGTATTGGTGTGCGCATGCAACAACCTGCCATCGATCGGCCCGCCATCCAACTTGCCCGCCCACAATTCGACCAACACACCGGACATGACGACGCCACTGCCGTCCGACGACGACACCTCCTGCACATCGCGGCCGACTTGGATGACTTCGTCGGCACGAACGGTCACGCGCACGTTGCCTGGCACTGTAGCGAGTTGTTCGCGCGACCCGACTGCTCCCGCAACCTGGCGTTCGGAAGCATCGCCGGCGCCATCCCGCGCCACACCCTTCGCGACCGCGACATCCAGCGAGTCCGTTGTGCCCGGTGACGGCGCCTCCAGCGCGGGCGGCACCAGCGCCCACCAGATCCATGACAACGCGGCCATCGCCGCCAACCCAAGAAGTACCTTCTTCATCGCGATTCCTCCAACCGTGACCGCCATCGCCGCCGCCGTAGCCGCGGCAGCTTCGGCAGCGCCCGCTTGCATGACGCTGGCGCGCACCGCAGCAATGCCTCGCTCCGGCAACATCGCGAGCACGCTGAGTGCGAGGCTCGCGGGCAGCATCTTGCGCAGGGCTGCCAAGCCGCGATGGATGCGCATGCGAACGGTGCCCGGCGCAATGCCCAGCACCTCGGCAATCTCCGCCGGCGGTAGCCCGTGCTGTAACTGCAGCAACAACACCTGCCGTTGCTCACTCGGAAGCACGTCGATCTGCGTGCGTAGTTGCGCGACCAACTCGCGCTGCTCCGCGACATCGACGACCTCGATCCCGTCTGCCAACGACTGGTCCGACAACGGTTCCGAACTGCGGCGCTGCTGACGCCGACGCAGGTTCTTCGCTTCGCCGGCCAGGATGCCGGCGAGCCAGGGCGCAATTGCCTGCCCCGCATCGAACGTCGTCGACTTCTGCATCGCAACCATGAACGTCGCCTGGAGCGCGTCCTCGGCGTCGGCAGCATTGCCAGTCAGATGCAGCGCCAGCGCCAACAACCGCGGCGACACCGAATCGAAAACCCGCCCCAACGCATCGAGATCGCCGTTTTGACGATAGCGAGCAAAGGCACGAGTCAGGGCATCCATCGTGGGTTGTCGTCGTGACTCGGGGCGAGCGTCACCACAATTCGCAAGGTTTCTGGTTGGCCGTCGCTGGTGGGGCATGTCGGGTAAACCAGGAAGATCGCTCTCCCCGGCCTCCCACAGATCCGGACTTGCGGGACGTTGCGCTTCCGGCTCCTCGAATCACGGGCTCGCGGCGAGACGACAAGTCGAATGAACAACGCGAGCCGGCGGTAGAGGATACCGCTCGATGAGCTGCG
>TARA_R110002072_G_scaffold102076_1_pt1 | contig 10666 bp, 5 predicted proteins | sample TARA_R110002072 | Tara Oceans TARA_R110002072 (sample SAMEA4397118) | marine metagenome | biome: Polar Biome; feature: [SRF] surface water layer (ENVO:00010504); material: water (ENVO:00002006), including particulate matter (ENVO:01000060) such as... | depth 5 m | reverse complement strand
TCTGTTTTTTTAGTTCTACTTACAATAGCGGGTTTTGGTGCATTATTGTGTATAGCACTTTCAGCCAACCACCTTTTAGCAAATTCTTGTTGGGTTAACTCTAACTCATTACCTAAAGCATCTGTGTATATTTGAGATGAATCTCCTTCAGGATCAAAAACAAATTGCCCTGAGTCAGCGTCTATATACCCTTTAACTGTATATTTTTTCTTTGTTTTATCGGTAGGGTTCCAAGGAGCGTCCTGGCCGGTGATACCGTTGGGATCTATACCTATAACATCATTCCAAAAATCAGACATAGCCTGAACCTCTTTAGGGTCGTCTACCATGTAGTTAAACCCACTTTTAGAAATATTAAGTATAGCTGCTTCTTTTCCTATAAGCTGCCCTTTATCGTTTGTTTTCCATTCTAAATTTGTAATACTTGACTCTCCGTCTTTAGAAGTGGTAGTCTCATAGTCGTAATATGTTTGACTAGGCTGCTGAACCGTGCCTACTATAGCTTCTGAGGCATCTTTTTGCTCGTCTTTTGTATCTACTATAGTTCTAAAATAATCTTCAGGGTTTTGACCTCCGTTAGTGGCTTGCATGTATTGGTCAATGTTAAACACATCCTTTACGTTACCTTTTTTATCTTTATTATATATAATAAAATCCCCGTTTTGATCTGCTATAGAAACATCACCGCCTTCAATTAAGTCCAATAAAAGTTGTTGTTGAGCAGTAGGCACTCCTCCTGCAATTGCTCCAGCTGTACCGAACTCTTTGCTTAAAGATTCTTTTAATGTTGCCGCAGCTGCTAAAACTAATGGTGCTTGCTTTGAGTATTTATCTACGCTAGCATTTATTTCAGATAAAGCTTGTTGTGCTAAAGGTAGGTCAATACCGCTGTTTGGATCGTCCATAGCCATTTTTATTTTAACGAACTTATCCATCTTATTATGAAAAAGTTCGTTCTTACTTATTTCAAACTCATTATTGTTTGTTGTTGTAAGCTGCGCTACTTTATCATATTGAGTGGTGGCTATATTGTTTCTTGTTTTTAACAGATCTAATTGTTGTTGTTTTTCGTATTTTATATTTTGAGCACGTAAATTTAAACCGGCTGCTATAGATTGGCCTACATTGGCTATAGATTGGCCAACAGCATTCCAGTTAGGCGTAGAAGTATTAACACTGCCTCCCTTGCCGGTTATCCTTGCTGCCTTAATAGTAGGCGGGTTCCAATTTATTGTATTTGACATTATACTTTGTTTTTAAATTATTTTTATCCCATTGCCCCTATACCGGCGCTCATTATGCTTCCTCCTGCACTAGCTAATCCTCCCCATGCAGCGGCTTTACCTGCTTGAGCTGATGCTCTTTGAGCACTTGCTTGTTGCTGTTGACCAGCTAGTCTGGCTAATTCGTTCTCGTCTCTTTGCTCCTCGCTTTCAAATTCATAAGCTCTACCTTGAGCTTCGGCTCCTTGCAATCTTATTTCATCTTGCATTTGTGTATTTTGCATACGTACTGCTTCTGCATATCTAGCTTTTTCTAAATCTTGTTGCCCTTGAGCTTTCATTTTTTCATTTGCAGCCTCTTGGCTCTCTATGCTAGCTGATACGCCTTTCTTACTTTGAAGAGCTGCTTGAGCTAAAGCTGTAGCACCCCCTGCTCCTGCACCTGTGGCTAATAAAGTATCTAAAGTATTTGCTAATGCAATATCGGCTTCCTCTGCTTGCATTTCAGCAGCTTGAGTAGCAACGCCTAGATTTTTAAAAGGATTTGTCAATGTATTTTGCAAATCCGTAGCCATATCAGCCACTGAAGACATATTATCATACGGGTTAATTACCTCTTGTCTATTACTTTCAATGTAATCCATACGTGCTCTTGCGCTCCCTGCTCTCCTTCCTGCTTCTTTTGCTGCTTTACCTGCGGCTATTGAACCCATTACGGATCCTCCTACTGCTATAGCTGCGCCTGCAATTGCTGTTACTACTGCCATAATTTATATGTTTTTAATAAGTTCATAAGATGGATCCGGATCAGCGGTCCAGCCTAATTTTTTATGTGTTTCTATTAAATGTTTATTTCGACCTATGGTAAACATGTGTACCTTGCCTAAAGCCTTACAGGCGTCTTCTGCGCTTGTTATAAGCAATTCTAAAGCTTGCTTACGGTCTTTATCTCTATATTCTGGATCTGATACTATCCATTCTAATAATACTGCGTCTGAGTTAGTTAAATACAAAAAACCTGCTACTATTGGTTTACCGTTTTTTTCAACCATCAATCCACCTTTTCCATTATCTGGCAAAAATGATTTTGGAGGATTAACCCATTTTGGCCAGCTGTCCCACCATTTACATAATGTATCCCAATCCTCGTCTTGTAGTATTCTTGCTTTTAATTCCATTTAATTTTATTTAATTTAATAAGATGATTCGATATAGTTTGTAGAAACAGCAAACAACTCTTTTTGAGATTTTGCAGCATTCGCGCCGACTAAAGACATAGTTATCGTGTTAAAAAATCCTTTAACACCTGTCATTGAGTTACCGTAAATAACAGCTCCAGTTTGTTGTATTGTATTATTATTTATATTTGCAAAATATTTGCCTTCTTTGTTTATGAATTCATTTACAAATAATTGGTTTTCCAGGGAGAGCAAGTTGCTACTTGGTACGTATTCTCCAATTGGTACACCTACATCTTGATCAGTGCTAATAGCTGTGGCTTCCCATCCGGTAGATCCCTCGTAATTAACTGTTTTGAAGGTCTTAACCATTGAAACATTTGGGTTAAATATAAAAGTAACACTAGAATTATTAAGCACATTATAAAACGTACTATAATTGCCATTATTATTATAATGCTCCCAAATAGCTCCGCTTTTAAACGAATAAAATTTATTTTTTAAACTTGCTATAAAATCAGGCGCATAAGTATAAAAGCTTGTCCACCCTTTTACGCTTTCGTCAAAAGAAAGAGTTTTATAGCTTTGATTCGGACTGCCAATGGTTAAGAATTGACCTTGCTGCAATAAAGAAACTTCGTATTTCTTAGTATGTAAATCATACCCGCCTATAACTTTAGAATTTGCACTTGCGCTTAAGCTAGACAAGTTGTCTCTAAAGAAATCAGTCATACCATATCTAGATATTTCTTCAATGCCGTCCATTGATAATCTAAGTACCGCATTCCTTTTTCTATCGGTAAAATATTTTCTGTAACCATATACGGCAAAACTTTCAGGTTCAGTTGATATGCCATACTCACCGCCATATGGCTGTATAACGCCTATAACTAAATTAGAGGACGTAACTGTACCTCCACCTTCTGCTGAATAAATAGCATCTTTGTCTATTAAAGCTCTACTTACTTTGTTTTCTTGAAATATAATTAAGTTAGAATCTTCAGAATATAATTTCTGTATAGATCCATTAGCTGGGTCCGCTGCTTTTGTAATTTCCATGCCTATGGGAAATTGATTAGTGTTGTTAACACCGGTTCTTGAATTATATATTCCAGAATATATTAGAGCGTTGCTTCGGGTTTCTCCCGCAGGGTTTTCGTCAACAGCATAAGCTTTAACCCCAAAATCTACAGATGTATTGTTATACCCACCTTTAATTCTAGCTTCTTCAACAAACCAATCTTGACCAGTAACACTATTATATATTTGTGGTACTTTATCAAAATTTACAATTGGCCCAAAAATAACAGAATTAGAATTAAGATCTATTGCTACAGGTGGAACTTCATTTAGTGTTAAAAACGCTGAGCCGGAATTGTTTCTAGATAATATGTATCCTTTAAATTGGTCATCAACCCCATGATTTATAATAATCTCAGAACCAACGTTTGCTACATCTGGGGTAAAAGCTGAGCTAAGTTCAAGTACAGCGCCCCCTTGAGCAATTACCGTATATTGACCTATAGAATCTGCACTTCCTTGACTGGTTATAGTTTTTAATTTTTTTAACCAAAAAGAGTTATAATACTTTATTTCTAACGTAGCTGCCATATTATTTAATTACCTATTTTTTACTTTTATTACTATTATACAAAAAAGTCCACACCACCTTGAGTAATATTATAATTTCTATTAAAAGGGTAAGGCCCCGGAAAGCTCGCCGGTGTAACCCACCCACCTTGAACTGCAATAAATTTTTGAGTAGTAACGTAGGGGGGAGTCCCTGTTTTGTCAACATCATTGTCCACATTAAAAGTGGCTACCCCTCTCATATCCCAGGTAAGTGGAGTTGTTGGATTAACGCTTCCGCTAGGATCAACCCAAGAAAACTGAACATCTTCAAGATCTACATTACCAGGCGAGCTAACAGAGCTCATCCTTTTGCTTAATCGAATATTGAGTGAATTCCCGCTATTACCTGGAGGGTTTACCTCTTCTACAAAAGTTAAAGTGTCATCATCAAAATATCTTAAATTATACTCGTTCAGCGGAGAATCCGCATATATAGGACTAGGAAATGAGCCTTGATTATTAAACTCGTATACTATCCTTTCAAAGTTGTTCCCACTGTAATGCAAATCCCTCACATGGAAGTCACCACCAAAAAAGGCTCCATTTGGGGATGATCTTGTTACCTGAACGTAAAACGCATATTCAAATTGAGGATCACCATAAGCAAGATAAGAACTTTGCCCGCCATAACCGCTAATATTCGCGCTTGTTGGGTCTGAGGCTAGGCTTATAAAAGTAGAATTGCTAAAGTTAAATATTTGACCATTTAAATCTGGAGCAGGAACCCATTGTGCTCCCGCGGCAACATTTCCTGAAGAATCAGTTGGTCTTTTATATGCCTCCACCTTTATAAAACCGTTGGAATCAGTGTTTTGTCCACCACTACCACAACCCGCTCCTACATACCAATTTTCACAGCTAAAAACAAATTCACCTCTTTGTAATTCAGGACCCATTCTAAGCGGTGTAATATTATAAGTGGTTGAAGGCAAAAACGTAAATTCTTGTGTAATAAGATTGTTGTAATTAAACGCGGATAAATATATTATAAAGTCCTTTTTTTGATCCGCTGGATCGGTACACCCTAAATCTAATGATCCTGAACCTATTGCTGTGTCCGAAGCTGGTAAATTAGTTTGCTCAAATCCGGCTACTAAATATATTGTTTTTACCACACTTAAACTGTTAGTGTCTACAACAAGCCCAGCGTCATTAATTTCGGTCGCATCCTGTAGTTTTACTTGTATAGGATAAGTATTAAATGGCACCCCTAAAGATGCTCCATTAAAAGAAAGAGTGATAATTCCGTTTGGAGTTATATCAAAATAACCTGCTTCATTACCTGATTCAAAAGACCAATACAAATCTTCATCTTCATTAGAAGATTGAATAGTACCATTAACAGGGTTTGTAGTACTGCCTAAGTCAGCTATAGTTTGCAGTGGGAAAGGTGATGGCTGTACGAAAGAATAATTTGGCACAGCAGGTAACGTAAAATCAGGCACCACGTTTTCAAGGGAGCCCTGGAAGCTTAGTGTTTGGAACGCCCATTCTGTAGCGGGGTTAGTATTTTGCACGACTATTGTAAATGTGTACACATCTGTATTTTCGCTATCCCATAGATAAGTAAATTCTGAAGCTGTTTTAATCCTATACGCTCCTAAATCTGGCCCACTAGTAATTTGAGTTATAGAAAATAGCACACCATCCGTTGTAATATTGCCATTGCCGTCTTCAACCTGAAAAGAGCTTAGCTGCGTCTGGGGTATTTGTACTCCATTTTGATCTAATGGGTAAAAAGTTTGCGTTACATTAGTATTTATTGGGTCGGTTTCAAATAAACTAAACCCTGGATCTTCAACACCTGTTGGTCCGTCGTATCCAACACCAACCTCTTCGTTTATATCTGAAATTAAACCATATTCAGCGCTTTCCCAATATATATCTATAGCAGAAATAAATGGATCTGTTTCATATATAGCTAATTGAAATCTTTTTTCTGGATCAAAAGCTGTTTCAAATTCAAAGTCTTTATAGTTTATTCCAAATTGATTATCTGTAGAAACTCTTGCAATTATAGGATTTGAGTCTCCTTGAAATATATAAGCACCAGGTCTTGTAGTGAAGTTCATGTAATTACCATCTGCAGCATTAACATCGGTAGTTAAAATAACTCTTGCAAAAACTCCGTCATCTAACGGCGCACTAGTCCCCGTGCCATCAACATCATAGCGCGTTCCTAATCTTGTAAAGTTTTGAACAAATGTACCAGGTACTACCCCTAAAATATCTGTGCTTTCTACTACAGCTCCTCTTGGAATTTCAGATTCAGATGGGGTAAAGTTTTTAATAGTTACTGTTTGACTAGTGCCAGAATCCACAGCTACAATGCCAGTGAATTGTTTATTATCAGTAGTCACCCCTAAAAGATCATCTGCATTTCCTATAGCAGTTGATGTATCGTTTCCTCTAAGAGGGAAAAACGCTGCGTTTCCAAATGTATAACCAGAAGCTAATGATTTATCCACTGTGGGCTTAACTCTTCCGTATAGCTTCACACTACTTCTATACTGCTTTTGATCAGGTCCAACCTCCGATAAGTCTCTAGGTATTTTATTTATGTTATCATTTATCAATGTAAGGTAACTTACGGTTCTGTCGGTATCTGTTGAATCCTCAATTAATCCAGAAGATGCAAAAGCACTTGGCAAATATACATTATAGTAGTCCTGTTCTATTTGTTTAACCACAATTTTATATGAATACCAACCGTTTGGATTTATATCATAAGAATACTTAATATCATCTACTCCGGTAGCTAAATTTTGCTGAGGCAAATACAAATCGCTTACTTGAGCTTCTGTGGTTATAGTGTATACTGGGGCGTTAGAAGAATCAACATTAGTTACCTTTACATAATCCAAATCTTTACCTCTGAGGCAATCTTCTTCTACTGGCACATCCCCTGACACTAGAGTAAAGGTATATGTTGTATCTGTTATAGTTACGTTTTGAGAGCCATCAATAATAAATCCGTTTCCATCCCCTGTTGGGGTGGCATATAATCCAGTGCTACCGCCTGATATAGGGTCATTTATTTGCATAACTAAAGAGTTCCCAAACCAATTTTTAACACCTGAAGGCATAAAACTAGGATCGTATATTTCAGAACCCACGGGGTCATCCGCTATGTATTCTGCATATATGGTTGAACCCCCAAAAGAATTACCGGTAGTTTCTTCAACTGGAGATAGTATAACAGAGGATTGTCTTCCAAATTTGTCAGATAAAACAAATCCAACTTGATAGTTTCTGTTTTGCTTTATATTGTGATTAGGGTATTCTATGAATGAAGGGTATTCGCATGAGGCTATTTTGGGTTGAAAATTAACCGTATAACTTATCGAGTCAGGAGGCGTTGGCTTAGTTAAAAAGTTACCATACACAACTCGATTGCTAACTATTTCTTGTGAAAAAGCTTTTACTGGTGTTTTGTCAGATACTCTTACTGTTTGCTCGGTTGGTAAAGTTTTTATTGGCTTACGTGACTGGTAAGAATATACGAAAAAATTTTCATCATTATTAATAGAAGCTACGTTAATAGTATCTAAAACTTTTACCGCCAAAGCGTCAGACTCTTTATATAATATGTCTATGCTTAATATCTTATAGCTGTCGGCTATATTTACTCCTTTATCTGGTAATGGTATTATTAATTCAACATCATTTATATTGTTTTCAAAGAAATCAACTATAGTGCTGCTTAATGCAGCGGTTTCATCGCCATTAATAAAATAACCTTTTTGTTTTGGAACAAAAGCTATTTGCGTAAATGGGGATAATACAGAATACTCATTATCTTCAAACTTAAATCTATATCCAAATCTAACAAATTTATCTTCTAAATAATCGGGATCCCCAGGCCATGAAGGGTTTTCAGCCTGGTCAGTCATAGTAGAAATTAAAAAACATAAATTATCGCCGCTAAAAATAGGTTCGCTAGGTACTCCTGATAGTGTTACTGATATTTCCCCTGGCGTTAGGGCTGGCGCTACTGATGTTACAGTTAGGTATTCATCGGGAAATATTACTTCTGTGTTGCCTCTGTTTCCTAGAACAGTCATTCCTGGTATAATGTCTGGATTTTCTGCAACAACAACAACATTTGTTCCTGTAGTAGTACTTATTACAGTTTCTTTTGCTTGCTTTAAAAGAGATATTGCCTGGTATGGGTTATATTTAGATACTGATATATGATTTTCTTTATAATAATGTGAAGCGCCTTCTCTTAATGCAGTTTCTACATTTATTTTTCTTGGCTGGTTTCTATTGTCTGTCCAAAAAAGTAAATCTTCTAAAAGGTTAACAGCTATTATCGTGTTGCTTTGAGAAAAATTCAAAAAACTTCCTTCCACTAAAACACTATAAGCACCATTATTTATATTATAGGAACGTATTGCGCAACTAGCGTCTGCAAGAGCGGGTTTTGAGCTGTTCCAATCTGTTGTAAATGTAATAATACGATCATTCGTAGGGTCCATATAATACCCAATAATTTCTATTTGGCCATAAACCCCTACTTCAAGTTGCGTTTTTGGTATAATTACATTTCCCTTTATATTTTGCAAAGTACCAACACTATCTTCTTCAGATTTACCTACAAGTACATTCTGAGCAGTTCTGTATTCGCCATTAGGCAATAACCTGTCATCCAGGTCTTGATTCATTTTTGCCTTTAGAAAATTATTTTTAGCTTCAGCCATTTGATTTTAATGTTTAATCCATTTAGATTTATTACGCATAACCTGTGTAATTTCTTCTAATTTTATATTTGAAAGACGTATTTTTGTATTTCTTAATTTAGCGCTTCTATCGCGTTTAAATCTTTGAACTATATATTCAGGTATGTTAGCTCTTACGGACAAGATAGAGTACGCTATATGAGCATACATTGCCTCTTCAGCTAATTTTGGAAGGTGCATATCTTTATTGTAAGCTAGCCCATCTGAAATGTACTCAAAAATAATAACACGTCCAACAAGATTGCTTGAAAAAGACATTTTACCCTCTCTTTCATTTATAGTAAACCAACCGTTCATTGTTGAAGTTTCGGGGGTTGAACCATAACGCTGGCCTACGCCGTATCTCAAGTTGCTATAAATTCCTGAATTTTCAAAATCGGTATGGTAAGCACCTGATATTCTTCTGTCGTCAGCATTACCCCATCTTTCTTCTATTATAGGGGTGCTTTGCAAGTTACTGCCATATTCGTCTTGAATAGGCACGCCGTTGTCTCCTTGTTGAATAGGGATATCTGTAGGATTGGAAGTTAATCTGGTTGGATATATAACGTGTTTAACACCTAGATCATCTACCCATGATAGCTTAACGTAATTTACATAATCTTGAGGAAGTATAACGGATAAAGTATTTGGTATAGATAATTCTTGTTGTTTTACGCTTTTAAGCGTGTCATAACTAAACTCCTGCATGCCTCTTTTAGCGTGGAACAACACATCTGTTCTTTTGGCACTAGGTATAATTTTACCTTCACCTACGTAAGCAACTATAAAATTATTAACTATGTCTTTCAAACTTACTCCTGCATAATCCCCATAGCTGGTTTCTTTTAATCTAACTCTAAAATATCCCAATGAAAACTCAGGGGCAAGAGTTAAAGCTATTAAGTTGTTTGTCACAGTATACGCAACGTTTACTGGAGTGTATGGGTCTAACCCCGTGAAGCTATATTCAAATATAAAATTGTTTTTACCGTAATCCAAATCAGACGGAGACCAAGACGAGGTACTATATAATTTCATACTCGCATCAAAGGTATATTGCAATGAGTTTACTCCTGTGTTTATTACATGTATGGTCTGCGATGCTGCGTAATATTGCTGGTTTGTTTCGTTTATTAATCCCATCTATTAGCTTTTTTCATTTACTTTTTCATTTTGAATTTGTCCAGCTGCCATTTGAACTATTTGAGGATCTTTTATAACCACGCCCGCATACAAAAGTATTCTTGTAACCAATGCTGTTTGTTCTGTTGGCTGTAATTCAAAATCCACACTGTTTGCTGGATCATATATGTAACCTCCACTAGTAGTAAAAGACCAAACGGGAGACGCTGGTTTCCTTAAATAGTTTGCTGTTATGTCGCTTTTAATAGTTGTTGGGTATACGTATAGGTTATTGTTTTCAAATATATAAACAGGATAATCCGTAGACGGTTTTGTTATAGGGGACATATTAATATACAAAAAATCATTTCTGTTTATTCTTTCAACTTCAAGCTCATCTTCGTATATGACTGTTCCTATTTTGTAAAAATCATTTTGGAAAAGTACCACATTAATGTTAAAGACTGTTGTCGGGGTTGGACTTACGGTTATAAATCCACCGCTTAAAGATATAGTATATCCAATATTTTCTGTTTGCAATTCCCCATCAAAATAAACCTTCAAAACACCTGCTGAAACTTGAGCTGCTTGTAATACTTGAAAAGCATATGCGGCCTGCCCTACTACTGTAGTTATTGTTTCTTGCGCTATCTGAGAGAGCGGTGTTGGTAAGTTGAAATATCCGCCAGGGTTGTAACCTGCGGCGGCCGGGGGAGTTTTAAAAACAGCAAGTTTCTCTTCCAAGTTTTTTACTCTATTAGAATACTCGCTATCATTTTCAGGAATA
>TARA_R110002072_G_scaffold235697_6_pt1 | contig 10669 bp, 8 predicted proteins | sample TARA_R110002072 | Tara Oceans TARA_R110002072 (sample SAMEA4397118) | marine metagenome | biome: Polar Biome; feature: [SRF] surface water layer (ENVO:00010504); material: water (ENVO:00002006), including particulate matter (ENVO:01000060) such as... | depth 5 m | reverse complement strand
AATTCTTTCGGGCTTTAGGAAGTCGTCAACTGCAAATCCTTCTCTAAGAAATTCCGGGTTTGAAACCACATCAAATTCACTTTTAGCGTGTTTGGCAATGGTTGCTTTTACCTTGTCTGAAGTTCCAACGGGAACGGTACTTTTATCAACGATTACTTTGTATGAAGTGATTTTTTTTCCTATTTCATCGGCTACACCCAGTACATATTTCAGATCGGCTGAGCCGTCTTCGTCTTCAGGAGTGGGGAGTGCAAGAAAGATAATTTCGCCATGAACTAGGCCTTCATCAAGTGAGGTGGTAAAGCTCAATCTTCCGGCTTTGATATTGCGCTCAAAGAGTACGTCGAGGTGAGGTTCATATATGGGCACCTCGCCGTTTTTCATGCGTTCCACTTTGTTTGCGTCTATATCGACACACACCACTTCATTTCCTGTTTCTGCCAGACAAGTGCCTGTTACCAGGCCAACATAGCCTGTTCCTATTACTGCTATTTTCATATTCCTATGCCCGTCCCCAAATTTGTTTGGGGAGGTATCTCGTTATTTAAATTTCCGATTATCATCAAAGTCTACAGAGTTAGCTAACTGTTTTTAACCACAAAGGACACAAAGTGAACAAAGATGTCTAAAAATATATATTCGGAAAAATTGGTTATTATTTTTTGAATTTTTCTTTAAGCACCAAAAATAAGAATTTTGTATTGCCCACGAGGTATCTTTTCCACATTCTTTTGGGTTCTTGAAGGAAGCGATAAAACCACTCCATTCCAATTTTTTGCATCCAGAGCGGGGCGCGTTTGGTTTTTCCGGCAAAGACGTCAAAGCTGCCACCTACTCCCATGATGAAGTTTACACTTGAAAGGGTTAATTTATGTTTGTGAAGAAAGTTTTCTTTTTTAGGAGAGGTAATTGCAACAAAAAGCATTTGTGCGCCTGAATTGACAATATCTTTTACAATTTCGTTTTCTTCGGCTTCAGAAAAATATCCGTTTCTGTAACCAGCAATTATGGATGAATTGTATTTTTCATTGTAAATAGAAACTAGTTTTGAAACAATCTCATCTTTTGCGCCAAGCAGATAAATTTTATAATTCTTGCGATGTGCCAATTCTACAAGACTTGCCATTAAATCTGGTCCAGCCACACGCTCTTTTAGTGGTGCGCTTAAAAATTTTGAGGCCCAGACAACCGCCTGTCCATCTGCATTGACGATGTCTGCGCTATTAACGATTTTTCGAAGCTCATTATCTTTTTGTAAAGTAACTAGTATTGCAGCATTAACGGCCACGTGGTGAAGCTGCTTATTTTCAGCAATAGCCAGCTCAACCATTTCCATTGTTTCTTGCATGGAAAGGTTGCTTATTTTTGTTTTTAACAAACTGATTTTAGGGCTCATGGCACATTTAAAAAACTCAGCGGCAAAAGTAGGTGTAATTGTAGATAAATAAAAGAAACTTTTAATTTCTCTTTTTTAAAATAATAAAAGCATAGCTGGTAAGGGCCGGTAAAGGGTTTTTAACAAGCCAATGTGCTTTTTTTTGTTCCAAATAATCTAGAAAGGGTGCTTTTTTTCTATAATACCCGTGTCCAAAAAAGCCAACATATTCTATGACTTCAAAACCAAGTGCCTCAAACTTTTTAATCGACTTAACTGAAGGCCCACGACTCCAGCTGTAATAGGCCGGAAATTTATCATGCTGGTAACGATCTCTGGGATTAAAATAGTTTAATAGCTTATTTGTAAAACCCTCAGGAAATATTCGGTTTATTAAAAAGGGTAATGCATATAAAGTTGAAAAACAATGAGCAGTTACACCTCCAGGCTCAAGAAGATCCCAAAGGTTTTTGTAATAAGTTTCCCCATCTTTTACATGTTCATTGACCATTCTGCTAAAAATAAGTTGATATTTTTCTGGGTGAGTTTTAGCAATGAAGGGTTGGCATAAATCAGCCTCCCAAGTTGAATATATCTTTGGTGCCTTAAACAGTTCTTCACCCGACAAGTCATTTGTAGTATATTCAATCCCTAGGTTTGAAACAATCTCAGGATTGAGAGTAGGATTTGCTCCAGAGCCTATTTCCAAAACCATTCTTGGATTGTATGTCTTTATCAATTGCAGTAACATCTCAGGGGCTTTGTCCCACCCGGGAAATTCAGAAGTATGACGATACTTTATATTCATTCCGTAAAAATACTCTTATTAGTGTAAAATAGATTTTTGTATTCGCAGAAAATTTAATCAATTTATTACTTGGGGTGGCTTATTCTTGTTTTAACTTCTTTTCTTCCATTTCTAACCTAGACCTTTCTTTATAAAGATTTTATCTGTCATCAATACTATTCTTCTGAAGGAAAAATGCTAATGTAAAATAGATAAGCCAAAAGTATGTGGAAGAATGTGGTAATTCTAAAATGACATTAAAACTTACCCAAACCGCGACCCCAACGAAAGACAACAGTAAAAATTTGAAAGAATTATTTTTTGCCTCCCATTTTCTGTTAAATATACTTTTAAGTGGATAAAAAAGTAATAAAACAGATATCCCCAAATGATATAAAATTGTTATAAACGAATTATGAGGTGGAACAAGATAGACGCTCTCAGGAGTTTTAAAGACTAAAACAAATTCGTTTAATTTTTGAGCAGCTACTTCAGAAACATAAGGTGTTCCGAAGCCATTACCATAGATTATACTGAAATCGCCAACGATTTTTGTTAAAACTTCATTCCAGTAAAAAAGTCTTGCACCTGCATTACCATCTGTAAATGTTTCCACGAAAAACCATAATGCTAAACAGCCCAATACTGCCAAAGCTGAAATCAGAATTTTTATTTTTAGAGGTGCACTTAAAAAATAGGATAGTAAAAAAACCAGAATCACGGCTAGATATGCTGAGTCATGGCCAAAACTGAAAGAAATTAGCAATAGCAATAAAAAGAACAGTATTTTTTTATACCCATTGAGGAACGAAAGACCCAAAGCTGTTGCGGCTATGACTGAAAGAACAGTTAATGGTGAAAAATAATTGCGCTCTAAAAAAGGATTTTCCCCAATACCTAAAAGAATATAAAAGATATATACACCTTGCAAAAGTATTGCTAAAAATGCTAACACAGAAATGACTTGTATTAAAATTTGGACTCCGTTTTTAACCCCTGCAACCGCCTTGAATATAAAATAAGATTGAATAAGATAACCAAAGACCATAAACTGCCTAATGTATATATACAAATTACCTTCGGGATGAAGCTTAAATATGATTGAGCCTGCCAAATATGCCACTGAAATTAAGCATAATAACTCGATAGACTTTAATCTAAAACTCGATTTAAAGGTTAGTGAAAACAAGAATGTTGCAAATAGAATTACATCATGGTAATACAGATAAGGATAAAAAGCGGTTTTAGTATATGCTCTGCCTAAAAGCAAAAGAAGAAGTAAATCCAGAACTATAAGTCCAATAAAAACTTTCTCTTTTAAAGTCAAAGAAAGGTAGTTTGCTTTAAAAGAATCTGTTTTAAACATACTCATTGAATTAATTGAGGCTAGCAGGTTGTTTTTCAATTAAATATTATAGAAACAGCTTGTTTAAATACTACAGTTACCATCTATTATATCTTGTTGTGTTGGGTTGTACCAATTCTGGGAAACAGTATAAGTGCCAACAGAGCCATTTGTTATAAGATTTGTAATGCCGCAAAAATCGCTTAAATTGTCATTATTAATGATTTTTAGGGCGCCCTCTATACTATGTAGGCCCGTAAACCCATCAAGGTTGGTGAAATTACTGTGAACCCAAAAATCATATATATGTAAATCTCCAGTAATCACGCCTAAGTTATTCATAGTTATAGTGCTAAGATCCCAGTTAGACCCATGAATTATTATTGTAGTTGCCTGGGTAATGTTATTTGCAATAAAAGTTTCTAATTGAGAATTAGAAACAATACGCATTTCACCTACTTCGGTTATGTTTTCAATGTTCAAATTGACAATGTTATCACAATTCACGACATATAATGATGCCTCTATTTTCGTTAAATTACTTAAAGGCAAATCTGTGAGGCCAATATTACCTTCGAATCTAACATCTTTAGCTATGGTCATAGCTCCAAAATTTGTTGATGTTAGAAAAGGATTTTCATTAATGAAGAATGAAGTGGGTTCCGGTCTGTTTTGAAGACTTTCCAAATTTAAAGCCGGAATCTTTGAATTATGAAGTCTTAAGCTTTTTAAGCTAGAAAGATTAGGAAGACTAAGTGTGGTAAGTTGATTGTTGTCTTTTGCCTCTATATCTTCTGCAACCGTTAGACTATTTACATAAATTGCTTCCAAACTTTGGTTATCATTTATATTAATATAACCATCTATTTGGGTTAAATTGTTTAAATTAATAGAAGTAATATTGGGATTATTTTTAATAGTAAAATCACTTTCAACAGTTGTTAGCCCACCTAACTGTATATCTTCTAAGGCATTGTAAGTAAAAACAACCCTGTTAGCTTTAGTGATATTGTTTAAATTTATATTAGTAAGAAAACCGTTTCCAGTAATGATAGTTGTTGTTGGTTCTGAGGGTGTTTGTAAATTTACAAGATTTACATTTGTTAGCCTTGTGTTTTTAATTTCTAATATACCCACACTTGTTAAGTTTTCAAGATTCAAAGAACTTAAAGCTACGTTTCTAACAAAAGAAAAAGTACCGTTGATCTTTTGTAGATTTTCAATATTAAGGTTAGTTAACTGGTTGTTTTCAATTAAAGATAAGTTACCATTAATCTTCTGTAAATTTTCAATATTAAGGTTAGTTAATTGATTGTTCTCAATTAAATAGAAATGATCCATTTCTTCAAAATTAGATAAATTTAACTGAGTAAGTGAGTAGGAATTATTTAATGTAAATGTACCCACCTTAGTTGCGCCAATTGTAAAAGATTCAAAACGAGAGTCAATAGATTCAAAATCTCCAAGAACCGACACATTTTCGAAATTTAAGTCAATAACCCTTGTGTTGCTAAATTTTATACCCTCTCGAATTGCTGTTAAGTTAGATAGCCCATCAATATTCCTAAGAGATCCGTTATCGTCAAATTCAATAGTATTTATGGTTGTAATGCCATTAAAACTGTCTAAATTTTCAAGTAATGGGTTCTTACTTATCAATAAATTATCAAGCTCCGTTATATTTTCCAGACCATCCAGATCAATTAAAACGGTATTGTTTAGTATTGAAAGTGTCTTCACTTTTTTAAGGGTTCTTAAAGGGCTTAAATCATCAATGTCATTTTGTTCAACACAACCAATACATACTTCTCCCTCAACACTTGTGTAGCCCAAGCTCCCAAAATCATTTACTTCTTGTTGAGTGCGTAACATTATATCACCAACATAGCTGTTTGTGATTTCTGTGGAACCACTTCCGTCATCATCCTTATTGCAACCAATAACAAACAATAGGGTCAGTGAAAATAATAGTATTTTTTTCATTGGAAATCTAACTTAGTTACTTTGTTGTTACTAAATATACGTTTTTTGAATAAATTTTAGTGAATATCTTAGATAAATTTTTTGTGTTGAGACTTGACTCTCATCAAATTTTCTTTAAGCATTGATGTCATGAATAGTTAACATCTTTACAATCTTTTGAGTAAGTCTTATTTCCCCTATTATCAAAGTCTGGGTCGAACTTAAGATTTGTTTGTTTTAAGATGGTTTTATTTTTTTAAAATTTCGTCAATAATTGTAATAAAGTTTTTTATAAAAATTTCTTCGGTATAATTTTCCTTGTATTCTTTTTTATTATTTAACTTCATTGATTTAAGCAGGTCATGATTACCCATAATTTCACTCATTTTTTCAGCTAATAATTTGGAGTTTTTTGGTTCAATAACAAATCCATTTTCACGGTTTTTAACAATGTCAGGAATTGCGCCAACACTTGTTGATATCACAGCCAATTCCGCTTGATAGGCTTCTAGTATTGTAAGAGGAAAACATTCATTTAAAGATGGCAAAACAAAAACGTCTGAGTCATTCAATACTTGATATTTTTCCTTGCCATAAACCGCTCCCTTTACTGAAACGTTTGTTAGATTATGTTTTTGAATATATTCATTAACTTCTTCAATAGAAACATCTGCAGATGGGCCGGCAATTGTAGCAAAAAATTCATTTTCACGTGATTTCAATAAATTAATAGCTTCAAGAAAACAATAAATGCCTTTATCCTTTGTGAGGTTTGAGAGATATGTAAAGGAGGTTCTGTTTAAATTTTTTTCTGTATTACTATCTTTAAAAGGTGAATCAATGATGCCATTGGGAAGTACATAAGGTGTTTTTGAGTAGATTTCTGATACATCACTATAAAGGGTTTCAGCAAGGACAATAACATCAGTGTTTTTAAAAACCATTTTATATATCCTTTTTTTAAATCTGCTTTTTATCTCGTCTTTTATTCCTTTGCCATGCAAATGGAGAACTACTTTATTGCCAAAGGATTTTGCCATTAAAACCAACACTGCATCTTTATAAAAGGCAAAACTTAGTGGTGAAAGGGTGAGATAAACTAAATCATATCTTTTGGTCAAAAGTTTAAGAATTGTATTGTAAAAAATTAAAAAACCATTCCACACTTTTTTGATTGAAAAATTCCCCAGGTCTTCCATGGTATTTGCAAGCTGGGTGGGCACTACATCAACTTGATATTTATTTTGGATCTGTTTATGAGTCATCAACAGTTTGTTTACCAAGGCAGAACCATGAACGGGCGGCGGCAGCTGTATTAAAAAAAGTAATTTATTCTTGTTCATTTTTATAAAAAATCAAGTAATAGAAAATTGAGAAAAAAACAATTCCTTTGTTCAATGTCAATACATTTTCAGTTACAGAACAAATTGCCAAAAGAGTAAGTATCGAAAACATTAAAAAGTTTTTATTTATAACAATTTGATAAAAACTTATAATGAGAAATGTTATAAACAATAAAGCCCCTATTAAACCAAGCTCTACCAAGTAATGAATATACTGATTGTGAGTGCTATAATTTTTGCCATAGCCTATTTCAAACCCTTTTTTTAAGTACATCTTGTTTAAGTTATCCTGAGTACAACCAATTCCTTGGCCAATGAAAATACTTTCTTTTGCGACCGATAATGCGCAATCCCACTTGGCCAAACGAATGTTCAATGAATTCCAATTTCTATTATGAATATCATCTGTATGATTATAGTTTAAAAAAGATGTGTCCACCGCTTTTGCTTTATTTAAAAAAATAGAGGCGGGTAAAATGAAAATCAATAATAAAAATGTGATTTTCTTAAAAGTTGAAATGTGATTTTTCAACAAAAATGGGGCGGCAATCAAAATAATAAAATAAGCTGCCATTACAGAAAATGATTGCAGAAGGTAAATACCCAGCGCTAAAATTAATAGTTTTAAAATGGTTATTTTTCTGTTTTTTTTCGAAAATGTTTTGAAATTATAAATGAAGACACTCGAGGCAAATACTAAAAAGATACCTAGATAGACTGCATGTAATCCAATTGAAGAACTAAATCTGTGGTATAGAAAATAGTTTTCATTCACTAAGTTTTTTGGGTTAAATATGTAAAATGAGTTTGTTGCTATTACATTGTATATTGCAACAACAAAGCAATAAAGAAGAAGCAATAAGCATACGTTTGCAAAAGAATTGAGTAATCTATTGAGTTGGGTTTTGTTCAGTGATAAGGTTGGTATGCAAACAAAAAATAAAACAAAAGACAATATTTTTTCTAAGTCTTTGATTCCCTCTAAAAGATTACAGGAATAAAGCAGGGAAAAAAGCGAAAGGATAAATAAGGTTGGGAAAAAGAAAGCCGCAGGATTTTTATATAATTTAAAGTTTTTTAGTTTAAAAATACTGAAAAACAGAAAAATAAAAATTGCAATATTATTTATAATCATAGGAAAAGGAATACTCAGCAAGACCAGTCCAAAAGAAAAGTTGTGCAAATTATCAATGTTCCAATTATTGTACTTCACGTCTTTTTAAATTTAAATTCATAAAAAGCTCAAAGAAAATTATTATTGAAAAATAGTCAAACCAATAATCATAAATAAAAACTCCCAGCATAAACGGAAGTATTATTTTTCCATAAGTTAATGTATTCCATTTTTTGATATAATAAAATAGGTATAAGGCAAATAACAATAAGCCTGTGAGACCAAATTCCCCAATAATTTGGTTGTAAAATGAAAAGGGTTGGTTATGCGTCCCATCCTTATAGCGTATTGAAAGAATTCGGTTATTCCACAATTCAAAGTGATTCTCATCAAATTTTTGGGATTTGTAAACCAATTCATTTGGAAACCAATCCACATATTCCCCTCCGGTTATAAATGCCGCTCTCGATGAAAATTTTCCCGCTCCCTCTCCAACTAAAAAACTTTTGGGACTACTTATCCAATTTTCCAGTGTTTGTTGATAAGAAATCACTTTTCTGGCGGGGTCTGTTCTGCTTGATATCTTTTCAAAAATAATTTGCTCTGCATAACTTAAGTTATGAGGGGAAAACGTCTTTAAAAGCCCAAATAACACTAAGAAACCTATCAGCACTTTTATTTTATTTTTAAAACTAAAAGTAAAGAATGCAAATAGCGCCAGTACTGCAAAAAACATTAAAATGCCACTCATATAGGTGGTTAAAAGCATAGCAATTGCAGCTATAAATACTTTCTTATTTTTATTTACACCATAATAGATTGTATAAAAGCCCATTACAACCATTGTTACAGATGAATTTACAAACAATCCCTTCAAATGGTCCCCGGTTGACATACCAAATGAGGGAATACTTACCATAAAAGGGACTAATGAGCTGGTTTGATAGCAAGCCCAGAGATATTGTAGTGCAATTGCAACTATATTTAATAAAAAAAAGGTGTTCAATAATTTTTTTATGAATGTCTCATTCATATTCAGAACACTCGATTTTACAATTAAATAGCACAATAGTGCCAAGCAAGAAAGAAGCAATGCAATACTTGTATTAATTATGAAGTTTTTACCATAATCTGAAGTATAGATAAATAAAAACTGAGCCGCTGCCATAAGGGCTAGGCCAAAGTAAAAAATGACTCTTTCGTCTAGGTTGGATTTAGTGAAATTTAAAAGCAATAAAATCCCGCCAAAAACGACAATTCCAAATAAAAGAATAAACGAATTAAAGTTTGACAGTAAAATCAAAAGCAGTAAAATGAATCGTAAATTCGAAGAATTTAGAGCTTTATTCATAATTTTTAAAATTTAACAGACTTTAACCCTTCAAAATCTTTCAGAAACTGATTTGTTTTATATTGTATTGTCTGTTTGATTTTATCGCTGTTTTTTAAAATAATATTTGCATTCTTAATTAATTGGTCGCTAGTAATTGTATGGATATCAAGCATTAAATCTTCTTGTCCCAATAATTTAGCAACCCCTTGAGTTTTATATCCTTGATATCTAATTGGCAAAATGGGTGTTTCAACGTTTGCAGCAAGAATACAAGAGTGAAGTCTTGTTCCAATTAAAAATTCACATTTTTTATAAATCAACATTAAAAGTTCGAGAGATAAATCATCTTTATAAAATATTGATTCAACTTTGTTTTCTTTTAGCTTTTGATAAATCTCAAGAACCAAATCAACATCACTTGCCCCGTGGTGCTTTACGGTAACCTGGGGTATAAAAAGAGGTGTTAAATTGTGCTCCTTAAATAAAAAAATGCAAGTATCAATTATTGATTGAATATAGTTATTCTTTGCATAATCAACATCATTAGATTCTGTAAAGGACCAGTTTACAAGTGTTAATCCAACATACTTTTTATCTATTGGTAAATTAATGCCGGAAATAGGCAAATCCAGCTTTTTTAGATAGAATGCCATGTCTGGAATTATTTCCGCTTTAACATCTAAGTGATATTTTTTTAAAAACAAATAGCTTTCCTCTTCTCTCACATAAATTTTGTCACAATAAGAAAGATATTTAATTGCTGTTTTTTCACTTTTACTTGATGCAAAGCCTCCAAAACTTTGCCCTAAAATAATCAATTTCTTTTTTAATATTGTAGCTGTTTTTAATGCTTGTAATGTTCTCCATAAGAATAAATTGCCCCTCAGATCTTCCTTGTCATTATAAATAAATTGACCTCCTTTCACAACTATCAAATCAGCATTTACATAGTCTTTAAGAGCTTCATATTGAAATCCGCCAATCATTTTCCCTAAAAAATTACTTAAAAGTGATATCTTAAGTTGAAAGGCTTCTTTGGTTAATCTAAATATTGCCAATAAGTCTGTTATCAATGATTTTCCCGAAGTTGAATAAGGGGATGGTAAAATTCCTTGTTTAATTTCAATGTTATTTTTGGACATAAACCTGTTATGTTGTTCAAAACTCTCTTTATCACTTCTTCTAAAAGTAGAATGAAGTATAAATTTTGCTTCAGGATATTTTTCTTTTAAAAATAAAAAACAAGCCTGAGTAATTGCTAAATCACCTTTATTAGAATCTGAATAACCGTGTGTTATTAATATGTTCATGCTTAAGAATTAATTTTTTTTCGAACCACAAAAAAAGTGTATGTTAAATAGATTAAACTTAAAAGAGTCACTGAAATAAAACTATTATGTATCAACAGGC
>TARA_R110002072_G_scaffold60731_6_pt1 | contig 10684 bp, 10 predicted proteins | sample TARA_R110002072 | Tara Oceans TARA_R110002072 (sample SAMEA4397118) | marine metagenome | biome: Polar Biome; feature: [SRF] surface water layer (ENVO:00010504); material: water (ENVO:00002006), including particulate matter (ENVO:01000060) such as... | depth 5 m | reverse complement strand
GCCGGCAAGGTGTTCCGAGTGGACATCAGCGTCGCGCTCAGCGAGGAGCGGCGCGAGCAACCCCTGTTCAAGTTGACGGCGTCCATGTTTGGCGATCTGGCGATCGATCCGGATGGCCTGCCCCCCGAGGAAAGCGACGGCGGTGGCGACGATGGCGGTGGTCCCGATGGCGGAGGCAGCGACGCTGGCAGTGGCAGCGACAGCGGCACACCGCCCGAGACTATCGAGGACATCGGCAGGTCCCTGGGTATCGAAGGATGAGGCGTTGATCCCGATGGGCAAAAAATGGCCGGCAGGTTTTACCCTGATCGAGGTGCTGATCGCGATGGCGATTACCGCCTTCGTGTCGATGATTGCCTACACCAGCCTGTCCACGGTGATGTCCGGTGTGGAGCGCCTGCGTGAGAATACCGATCGTATCTACGAGGTGAATCGCGCGCTGATGATTATCTCGCGGGATTTGCGGCAGTTCGCCAACCGGCCTGTGCGCGATGAATTCGGCCAGGTGGAGCCGGCATTGACCGGTGGACTGCTGGCGCGGTTTACGCTCAGCTTCACCCGCACCGGCTGGCATAATCCCAATGACCATCCGCGCAGCAACCTGCAGCGCATCAACTATCGCCTCGAGGACGGCGGGCTGTGGCGGGACTCTTACGCGGTGCTGGATCGCGCGGCGGACACCGAGCCGCAAACGGTATTGTTACTGGATGAGGTCGATGATCTGCAACTGACGTTTTTGCCGGTGCTGGAGGCGCTGCAGGTACAGACCGGTGGCACCACGATAGACACCGCCAACTGGAGCGAGAACTGGGTGGCCGATAGCAGTGAGCCGGGCCAGGATCTGGCACCGCCGGTGGCGATCGAAATGATGCTGCAACTGGAGGACTGGGGAGAAGTGAGGCGTATCTATGCACTGCCACCACTGTAGGTCACCGGCCGGCGCCGGTGCTCGCCGGTCGCAGCGCGGCGCGGCACTGATTGTCGCCATGCTGGTGTTTGCGTTGGCCACCGCGCTGGTAGTCGCGATGAAGGGCGAGTTCGATCGTTTCTTCCAGCGCAGTGTCAATTTGCTGTTCGATGAACAGGCATACGCATACCTGCGCGGCGCGGAGGATCTCGCCGCTACCGTGCTGGTGATGGACTACGATGACGATAAAGCGGAAGGTGTGCAGCGCGACGACCTCGAAGACCTCTGGGCCAGGCAGGCGCCCGATTATCCGCTGGACGATATCGGCTGGATGCGCGGTTCGCTGGAGGATCTGCAGGGGCGCTTCAACCTGAATGCATTGGCGAAGCGGGTGCCTGGCGGCGACACAACCGGAACCGGGAACCGATTTACCCCTGAGCAGGAGCAGTTTATTCGCCTGTTGCAGGCGCTGGAGGAGCCGCTCGTCAGCCAGCAGGAGGCGATCGCTATCACCGAATCCGTCAGTGACTGGCTGGATGGCGATACCATCCCCTCTGCCGATGGCGCGGAGGATGATTATTACTACGGGCAAACCCCGGCCTACCGCGTGGCAAATCGGCCCATGGCCAGTGCCAGTGAGCTGCGCGCGGTGGCCTATATGACGCCAGAAATCTACCAGGCGCTGAGGCCGTGGGTGACCGTGTGGCCACAGGCGCCGGCGAAGCTGAATATCCACACCGCGCCGCCGATGGTGCTGCGCACAATCAACGCGGACAAGGATCTCAACCCACTCAGTGTGGAGGAGGGCCTGTCGCTGGCCGAGTATCGAAAAGAGATGGGCTTCCGGGATATCAACGATTTTATCGACAACCCGGTGTTTGAAGGCAGGCGGGAGAAAATGTCCGGTATCCGGTCGCTGTTGGGGCAGAGTTCATCCTACTTTCTACTGGATGCCACCGCGGAGGTTGCCGACAGGAACATGCGCTTGTACAGTGTGCTCCATCGCCACAATCGCCAGATTGACACCCTGATCAGAGCCAGTGGCAGTCTGTAGCCGGGTGCCGCCATGACAGGGATATATACCTTGAGAATTACGCAGTGAGGAACACACCGTTTTGCGCGAATCCGCTGTAGTCCGCCTGGTCGAGGGCCGTCTGGCCTGGTATCCGCCCGGTGCCGGTGATCAGCCGCAGTGGCTGGATGACGACGCTGTGCGCGACAGCCTGCGCGCCACCCTGTCGCAGCGACGTATCAAAGTCTGTTTTGCGGCGCCGGGTGCCGATGCCCGCCTGTTGACGCTGACGGTGGCGCCAGAGGAGAAGAAGCACCTCAGCCAGTCACTGCCGTTCATGCTGGAGGAGCAGGTGGCGGCCGATGTCGACAACCTGCACTTCGCCTACACCCCGCTGGAAGATGATCGCTATGCCGCCGCTGTGGTGGCGAAGGCGAAAATGCTGGAGTGGCAATCCCTGTTCGACGAGCTTCCCGGTATTCCACTGTGGATACCGGAGCCGCTGTTGCTGCCCTGGCAGGCTGGCGAATGGTGCCTGGTGATGGAGGGGGATAGCGCCATTGTCCGCACCGGGCAGTGCGAGGGCTTCACCATTGAGCGGGAGCTGGTCGATCCGATATTGCAGGGTGTGTTGGGTGACAGCGATGCGCCATCGGCGGTGATTGTCTACGGCATGGATCAGGCGGCGGATACCGCCCTGTTGCCGGAGGAACTTCGCGACAAGGTACAATGGCGCCGCGGTAATCTTTGCGCAGCACTGCTGCTCAGCGAAGTGCCCGCGGTCAGGGTGAATCTGTTGCAGGGCGAGTTTGCGCCGCGCCTGCCGCTGGAGCAGTGGTGGCGGCAGTGGCGAGCGGTAGCCGCCGTATTCGCCGCCGCCTGCATTATTCAACTGGCCGCGGTCTACGCCGAGTATCGCAGCCTGTCCTCGCAGAACCTGGCGCTGCGCACTGCTGTGGAAGAGAGCTATCGCCAGGCGATTCCCCGCGGCGCGGTGGTCGATGCCGAGAAGCAACTGCGCCGGCAGCTGGAACTCGCCGGTGGCAGCGGTCAGCCCAGTGGCTTTATCGGCCTGATCGAGCGCGTGGGCGGGGCGATAGCCGGTATGCCCGGGACCTCGATTGCCAGCATCAACTACAACGACAAGGGCAATGAGATGCGCCTCAATATAGTGGCTGCTGATTTTGAGGGTGTGGAGCAGTTGCGCAGCCGTATGAGTGAGGCCGGCCTGGAAGCGATTATGGAAAGCAGTACCACACAGGGTGAGCGAGTCAGCGCCCGCCTGCGCGTGACGGAGCGATCATGAAGGAGTGGTTTGCCCAACTCGACCAGCGCGAGCAGATGAGCGTGCTGGCGCTGGGAGTCGTGCTGGTGCTGTACCTGCTGTACATGCTGGTATGGGCGCCGCTGGACGAAAAACGCGATCAGATGGCGCTGCAGAATTCGGCTATCGCCGAATCCCAGGTGCGCGTCGATGCGATGGTGTCAGAGCTGTTGCAATTGCGTGCCAATGGCGTCAAAACCGGTACCGGCCGCAATCTGACCTCGGTGATCAACGAGTCCACCGGTCGCCTGCAACTGCCGGTGATTCGGTTGCAGCCCAACAGCCGCGGCGAGATCCAGGTGCGGCTGGAAAACGCGGCATTCGACGACGTTCTGAAGTGGCTGTACCAGATGGAGTACACCGAGCACATGCTGGTGCGCGAGGTATCGCTGACCCAGTCCAGCACGTCCGGCCTCGTCAACGTCACAGTGCGTATAGCAGAGGCGGGATAGCGTGAAGATGTCCCGACTCGTCGGAGCTGTGGCCCTGACCCTGCTGCTCTTTGTCAGCCTGCTGATCACCGCCCCGGCGCGCCTGATTGGCCTGGTGGTGCCGGGTGACCAGGTGGTGCTGCGCGGCCTGTCCGGCACCGTTTGGGACGGCAGCGCCACCGGCGTCATGTTGCGTTTGCCGCAGGGTTATTTCCAGCTCGGCGCAGTGCAGTGGTCACTGCACCCGCTGTCGCTGCTGACGCTGTCGCCCCACCTCAGCGTGCGCACCATGTGGGGCGACCAGCGGTTTGCGGGAGAGGTGATACTGCGCGGGCAGCAGGACCTCGAGTTGCTCAACCTGGATGCGCAACTGGCGGCGGGGCTGCTGGCGCGGTTTGCCCCGGTGGCAGTGGACGGCTACTTCAGTTTGCAGGCCGAATTGCTGGAGATACGCGGCGGCATGCCCTACAGCGGCAAAGGGCGCCTGGTGTGGCAAAATGCCGCCTGGAAGTCGCCGCGTGGCCTGGTGCCGCTGGGTACCTATGCGCTGGATTTCGAGCAGCCCGAGGGGGGCGCAGTGCAGGGCGAGATCCTCTCCCTGTCGGGGCCACTGGAGGCGACCGGCACCCTGATGCTGGAGCAAAGGCGCTACGAGATGGATGTGCAACTGCGCAGTGATACCGCCCTCGACGAGCAGGTTCAGCAGATGTTGTCGCTGATTGCCACACCCGAGGCATCGGGTTTTAACCTGGTGCTGGCCGGTGATTTATAGGCCATGATTGTAAAGCACTGACCGCCGCGACGCTTTCAGGTAACGGCGTGACGTATACGGTTTAACAGCAACACTTTTACCAAAGAGACAGGAAAATGAGCAAACCAGAGTACAAAAAATACGAGTGTGTAATTTGCGGCTTTATCTACGATGAGGCCGAGGGCCTGCCAGAAGACGGCTTCCCTCCGGGCACGCTGTGGCAGGATATTCCCGAGGATTGGGAATGCCCGGACTGCGGGATTTCGAAATCCGAATTCGATCTGTACGTGGAATAGTACTTGACTTCGCACCCCCTGTGGCGGGCATTGGCCAGAGCGAGCGGGACGTGATGCCTGCCATTGAAACGCGGCTGTCTGCCGTGCGCGAACTGATGGCCGCCGCCGGCTACGATGCGCTGGTGGTGCCCCGTGCAGATGAATACCTGGGCGAGTATATTCCCGAGCACAAGGAGCGGCTGCGCTGGATCACGGGGTTTACCGGTTCGGCGGGTGTGGCGCTGATACTGTCCGAGCAGGCCGCGATGTTCGTCGACGGGCGCTACACCGTGCAGGTGAGAAATGAGGTGCCAGCGGCGCTGTTTACCTATCACCACCTGATTGACGAGCCCCAGGCCCGGTGGTTGGCCGATGTCCTGCCCGGCGGCGCCAGGGTGGCCTGCGATCCGCGGCTGCACAGCCTGCACTGGTACCGCCAGACCAAGGCTACGCTGGACGCGGCCGGTATTGAACTGATTGCTGACACAGACAACCTGATCGACCGCTGCTGGCAGGACAAGCCGCAAGCGGTGTGTTCGCCGGCACTGTTGCTGGGCGAGACGTTCACCGGTGAGTCCAGCAGCGCCAAGCGCCAGCGCATTGCCGCTTCGGTGCGGGCGCGCGGCTGCGATGCCGCGCTGATCTTTGCACCGGATTCGGTCAGTTGGCTGCTTAATATTCGCGGCACTGATATGCCGCAATTGCCAGTGGTACAAAGTTTTGCGCTGCTGGAGGACACAGGTGAACTGACCCTGTTTGTCGACCCGGGCCGGCTGCCGGAGGGCTTTGATGCACATGTGGGCGCGGGTGTGCGGGTGCTGTCCGAGACCGATGCCAGTGCCGCACTGGGTGCCTGTGCACAGCGCCGGGTGCTGGTGGACGCAAGGAATGCCAGCGCCTGGCTGCAGTTGGAGTTGTTGCGCCTGGATGCCGAGCTGGTGGATGGCGAGGACCCGGTGCAGCTTGAGAAAGCCTGCAAAAACGCGGTGGAGTTGGCTGGCTCGCGCAATGCGCACCGTCGGGATGCGGTTGCCGAGGTGCGTTTCCTGGCCTGGCTGGATGCCGAGGTGGCCGCGGGGCGCCTGCACGATGAAGCTGAACTGTCGGATTACCTGCTCCTGCTGCGCCAGCAGGGTGAGCATTTCCACGCTGTCTCTTTCAGTACCATCTCTGCCGCTGGCGCAAATGCCGCCATGTGTCACTACAACCACGTCAACAATGTGCCTGCCCGACTCACCCTGGGTACCGTCTATCTGCTCGACAGCGGTGGCCAGTACACAGACGGCACAACCGACATTACGCGCACGGTGCCGATTGGCGATCCCGGTGCGGAGGTTCGCCGCCTGTTCACACTGGTTTTAAAGGGGCATATTGCGCTGGCGCAGGTGCGTTTTCCGCACGGTACCACCGGCACCCAGCTGGATGCGCTGGCGCGTCAGTTCCTGTGGCGCGAGGGCTATGATTACGATCACGGCACTGGTCATGGGGTAGGGGTATTTCTCAGCGTGCACGAGGGTCCGCAGCGAATATCCAAGGCGCACAACGGCGTGGCGCTGCGCCCCGGCATGATTGTCAGCAATGAACCGGGTTACTACCGTGACGGTGCGTTCGGCATGCGCTGCGAGAACCTGCAGGTGGTTCGCGAGTGCGAGGCCAGTGTCGGCGAGACGCCGATGCTGGAGTTTGAAACCCTGACACTGGTGCCGTTTGACCTGCGCCTGCTGGATGTCTCGCTGCTGGATGCCGCTGAAATCGACTGGCTCAATCGCTATCACCAGCGTGTGGCAGAGACAATCGGGCCGTTGCTGCAGGGCGCCGAGCAACAGTGGCTGGCGCAGGCGACACGCCCGGTTCAAGCCTGAACGATTGCCTCTGGTGGGGCTGGGGCTGCGCTCCTATTTGCAGGGAAAGGCGACAACAAGCGCCATTATCAGTACGCTCTCAATCGCCGTATCGCCTGGAATCTCATTCTTCCTGATAAACGCATCGACCAGCTTCAGGTAGCTATTCTTGTTGAGTTCGATTTCCTCGGGCTGGCAAAACAGTGTCGGCCTGCTTTGTTGTGCCAGTGTCGACGCTGTCAGGGTAGCGCCTACGCCAACGCCATTCAGGTAGACCTGGGTGACTGACCACATCTTCTTGTTTTCTTTGCTCGCCTCGTAATCCGTGACCGACATCTTACCCGTGGCAGCACTGTGGGCGTTGGCGGCAAAGAGGGCGACAGTGACTAAAACGGCAGTGATCAGGCGTTGCATGGGTATTCCATCCTTTATTCTGGTTCGACTTGATGTGAGGACTCTACTGCAGGCACAGTAGAGAATGCATGCGGTGCTGTCCAGAGAGAATTGTGCAGGACGATGGCCGGCATCGTCACGCGGTTTACGCTTTGCAGTCTGACCCGTTACCGCAATTTGTGTAGACTGCGTCTATAACAACAGCATTGGGAGTGACACATGGCAGCGGTGGGCGGCGCGCACTGGTCTTCGCGGTTCGGGTTTCTGATGGCCTCGGTCGGCTTTGCGGTCGGGCTCGGCAATATCTGGCGCTTTCCGTATATCACAGGAGAAAATGGCGGCGCCGCTTTTGTGCTGGTCTACCTGGCCTGCGTATTTGGCATTGGCGCGCCCATACTGATCGCTGAAATCCTCATCGGCCGTCGCGGCCAGGGCAGTCCAACCACCGCCATGACCCGGGTGGCGGCGGAGAATGGCCGTTCCAAACACTGGCGCCTGGTGGGTGGTATGGGGCTGCTCGCGGCCTATACCATCGAGATCATCTACGCGGTGGTGGTGGGCTGGGTGCTCTGGTATCTGTTCAAGGCGATCAGCACCGGGTTTGTCGGCTTCGACTCGGTCACTGCAAACGCCGAGTTCGCGGCGGTGCTGGACAGCAACGTCGGTATGTTGTTCTGGACGCTGGTGGGTCTGGCCATCACCGGTCTCATCATTTACGCGGGGGTAAAAGATGGCATCGAGCGCGCAGTCAAGGTACTGATGCCGCTGCTGTTCGTGTTGCTGGCTGGCCTTGCCGTTTACAACTACCTGGCGTCACCATCGGGTGCACAGGGCAATGGCTTCTCGCGCGCACTGACGTGGCTGTTCACGCCCGATTTCGGCAAGATCGGTTTTGACACCGTGCTCGCGGCGATTGGCCAGGCCTTCTTTTCCCTCAGTGCGGCGATGGCGGGCATGATGGTGTACGGCTCTTACCTGCCTAAAACAGTCTCCATCACGCGCTCAGTACTGATCATCGTGACGCTGGATACCGCGGTGGCACTGCTGGCGGGGCTGGTGGTGTTCCCCGTGGTGTTCCAAAACGGTATGAACCCGGATGCGGGCGCCGGCCTGATCTTCAAGACGCTGCCGGTGGGCTTTGCAGAGATGCCCGGCGGCCACGGTTTTGCGGTGTTGTTTTTCCTGATGCTTGCCGTTGCGGGCATAACATCCATGGTCGGGCTGGTAGAGGCGGTGAACTCCTGGCTGGAAGACCGCTTTGAGATGCCCCGACACCAGAGTGCGCTGCTGCTGGTGGCGTCAATTGCGGTGTTCAGTGTGCTGTCCATCCTGTCTTACAACGCGATGGATCACTGGACGGTGTTCGGCAAAAACTTCAACGACGCGATGGATTACTTTTCCAACCAGATTCTGTTGCCGGTGGGCGGTCTGTTCATCGCATTGTTTGCCGGTTGGTTTATGAGCAGGGCGTCCAGCCAGGACGAACTCGGTGCCAGCGGCACGGAGTACACCATCTGGTATTTCCTGATTCGCTTCGTGGTGCCGCCCGCGGTGCTGGTCATTTTTGTGATGGGTGTATTCGGCTAGCTCGCAGGCCCGGTGGGAATATCCTGGAACGCGATGCCCTTGTCCGCGCGCGGTTCCTGCGGCAGCCCCAGTACCTGCTCTGCCAGGATATTGCGCATCACCTCGTCGGTGCCGCCGGCCAGTCGCACACCGGGCGAAAACAACACGGAGTCCTGGAAGTGCGCCTGCTCCGGGCTCAGGGTGGTGTCCTGGACGATACCGGCCGGGCCGAACAACTGGCAGCAGAAGTTGGCGATCTCCTGGTTCATTACCGCACCCACCAGCTTGCCCAGCGACGCCTCGGCGCCGGCAATACCGCCTTTGGCGACGGCGGTAATCATGCGCTTGTAGGACGCCTGCAGGCCCGCGTACTGGCTGTACCAGGTGGCCAGTCGCTCGCGCACCAGCGGGTCTTTTGCAATCGGCCGGCCGTTGAGTTGCAGTGACTTCACCAGGTCCAGAAACTGCGGGAAGCCGGTGGGTTGAATGCCGCTGATCGCCAGCCGCTCGCTCATCAGTACGGTGAGGGCACCGGTCCAGCCGCCGCCGACGTCGCCGAGGCGATAGTTGTCGGGCACGATCGCATCGTTGAAAAACACCTCGTTGAAATGCTGGCCGCCGTCCATCTGTTTGATGGGGCGCACCTCCACACCGCTCTGGCGCATGTCGATCATGAACAGCGTCAGGCCGCGGTATTTGGAAACCGTGGGATCGGTGCGAGTCAATACCACGCCGTAGTCGGAATACTGCGCGCCGGAGGTCCAGATTTTCTGGCCGTTGAGTATCCAGTTGTCGCCGTCGCGCTCGGCGCGAGTGCGCAGCCCGGCGACATCCGAACCGGCACTGGGCTCGCTGAACAACTGGCACCAGACATCCTCTGCACTGGCCATGCGCGGCAGCAGTTCGCGCTTGGCATCCTCGTTGGCAAAATGCATGATGGCAGGGCCGCAGTTGCCGATGCCGATGACGAACTGTGCGTCACGGGTCAGGTAGTTTTCTACTTCTTGCTGCCAGACCACCTCGTGTACCGGCGTGAGCCCCGCGCCGCCGTATTCCCTGGGCCAGGCCAGGCAGGCCAGGCCCGCATCGGCCTTTTTCCTGTACCACGCTTTCGCCTCGCGAAACGCGGCTTCACCCTCCATGCCCATATGGTGTTTGTCTGTGCGCCGGGTGGCATTGGCCGCCAGCCAGCTCTTCACTTCGCTGCGAAAGACAGCCAGTTCTGCAGTGTCTTGAAAATCCACGGTGTTCTCCTCAGGCTGTTTGCAGCAGGTGTTGTACGATGTTTTCTTTCCACTGGGGCTGTGTGCCGATCACGCCCGACAGCAGTTGTGCGCGCCGGTAGTACAGGTGGCAGTCAAACTCCCAGGTGAACCCCATGCCGCCATGGGCCTGGATGTTCTCCTTGCTGATCTGATAGAACGCGTCACTGGCGCTGACGCGCGCGGTGGCGGCGGCGAGTGGCAGATCCGGCGCATCGCTGGCCAGCGCGCAGGCGCCGTAGTATGCGTTGGCGCGCGCCAGTTCCAGCGCGACAAACATATCGGCAAATTTGTGCTTGATGGCCTGGAATGAGGCGATTGGCCGGCCGAAAGCATAGCGCTGTCGGGTATAGGCAATGCCCATATCCATGGCGGCCTGGCAGCCGCCGATCTGCTCAAAGGCCAGCAGCACTGCCGCACGATCCAGCAGTTCGGCCAGCTCGGCATCTCCGGCGGCGCTGTCGCCAAGCGGCTGCACCGCGACAGTGTTAAGAATCACGCGGGCCTGTGAACGCGTCGGGTCCATGCTGTTCAGTGTCTCGCGCTCCACGCCCGGGGCGTCCAGTTGCACCAGGTAGAGGCCCAGTTTGCCGTTGTCATCGCTGGCCGACACGATCGCGAAGTCCGCGATATCGCCGTCCGGGACCGGCAGTTTATGGGCGCTCAGTGTGCCATCGCGCCACTGTGAGGCCACGGCCGGCGCACCGATGCCCTCGTAGTGCGCCACCGTACCGATCAACTCTCCCGCCGCCAGTTTCGGCAGGTAGTGGTGTTTTTGCTCCTGCGTACCCCAGCTCTTGATCGCTTCGGTGGCCAGATACACGCTGGAGGAAAACGGCACCGGTGCCAGCACCCGGCCCAGTTCCTCGGCGATGACGCACAGCTCCAGATAACCGAGGCCGAGACCACCGTGGCTCTCGGG
>TARA_R110002072_G_scaffold244302_1_pt1 | contig 10687 bp, 17 predicted proteins | sample TARA_R110002072 | Tara Oceans TARA_R110002072 (sample SAMEA4397118) | marine metagenome | biome: Polar Biome; feature: [SRF] surface water layer (ENVO:00010504); material: water (ENVO:00002006), including particulate matter (ENVO:01000060) such as... | depth 5 m | reverse complement strand
GAATTTTGATTATTTGTATTTACTGAATTTTGATTATTTGTATTTGTATTAATATTTTTACAATAATATATTTTACCATCTGGATTGGTAATAGTTATGTTATTCATAATATAATAAATTCTAATATATTATTTTTATTAATTTTTATTATATTATTTTTATTAATTTTTATTATATTATTTGGTATTATTTGTTATTATACTATTATTATTATTTGTTATTACTTATCATGCTGTTTTATATTTATTTATATTTTAATATATCATAAGTTTTACTTGTTGTTTCAAATTCTGCATTGCCATAAATTTCTTGAAGTAATAGCCATTCAAATAGACCACCTATATATAAATATAAATTTGTAAATCCAATAGATTTTAATTGTGAATATTTTTTTGCTATTTTTTCATCATGTGAATTTTTTCCATAGATTACAATATTAATATTTTTATTATTTTGAATATAATTATTTATAATCTCAACTTCATTACTCGCATTAATAGTATTTTTTATTAAACAATCTTGTTCACTTTCAGATAATGTATTAATTAATATGTAATTTTTATTATTAATAAATGATTGTAAATTAATTGGATCTATTTTATTTACATTTTTTGATAAAAAGTTCCCCATTTAATTACTAATTTAAAATTAACTTTATAATGTTTAATTTTAAAATATTCTAAATTTTATATAAAATAAATTAAGTTAAAAATTACTTATTATAAAATTTATAATGAATGATTTAAAGAACGATTCAAATAATGTAATTTTAATTATGGCAGGTGGACTTGGAAAAAGAATGAACTCTGAATTACCAAAGGTTTTACACAAATTAAATGATAAACCTATGATTGTTCACATTATTGAAAATGCAATAAAGATAAATCCATATAGAATTTTAATAATTGTTGGTAAATATAAAAAAATTATAGAAGAAACAATTAATTTTTATCTAAATAAAAATATTACAAAAAATATACAATACATTATACAAGATCAACCAAATGGAACTGGTCATGCAATAATTTGCGCGAAAAAAGTTTTAAAAACAATGAGAACAAAAAATGTGTTAATTTTATCCGGAGATACACCACTAGTAGATGATAAATTAATGAATAATATGTTAGACGATTTGCAAAATTTTAAAATATGTATTACATGTTTAGAAAAACCACATGGATATGGACGTCTTATAAATGTAGATAATAAAGAATTAAATATTAAATATACAAAAATTGTTGAACAGAAAGATTGTAATGAAAATGAAATAAATACAAATATTGTTAATTGTGGAATTTATGCATTTAGAATAGATATACTATTAAAATATTTACATATGATAACTAATAATAATAATCAAAAAGAATATTATTTAACTGAAATTGTTGAAATTATTACAAATAGAGAAAAATTAGATATTGAAATTTTAAAGATTTCAAATTGTGAAAACTATAAAGTGCTTGGTATTAATACACAAGATCAATTACAAGATGTTGAAAAAATATTAATAAAATTAAATATTCAAGATAATTTTGAAGATATAACAATGTATTAGAATATACAATAGTAATAATAATTTAATTATAAAACTTCATCTATTAATCCATATTCTAATGCTTGTGATGATGTAATCCAACTATCTTTTAATAATAATTCGTTTAATAAATTTTCATCAATATTTGAATTACCTAGATATATTTCTTTTATTATTTTCATAAATACATCTAAATTTTCATATATATTTTTAACTTCATTATATGTTGTCACTTCTTGATGTGTTCTTACTGAATGAATCATCATTAAAGAATGATTATACATTATTCGATGTCTGCCTGCAACCGATAATAGAGTTGCAGCTGATGCAGCATAACCTCTAATATATGTATAAACTGGTATTTCTGAATTCAATATTTCATCAACAACTGCTAACGTTGGTAGTAATGAACCACCTGGACTTTGTATATATAAATTAATGTGATTTCCTTGATCACTATTAAAAATAAGATTATTTTTATGTTTTAATAGTGCTTCTGAAAGTTTAAAACAACTTTCATCATTTAATTCACCATTAAAAAATATATTACTTTTACTATATAAATGCGATTTTTTATAATAATTATTAAAATCATTTTTATCTAGATTTTTATTTATATAATAATTGTTTTCATTATTTATTTCATTATTATTGTCGTTATAAATTTCATTATAATTGTCATTTGCATTACTATTAATTAAATATATATTATTCATATGATTATTATTCATCTGAATATTATTTATTTGATTATTATCACTTATCAATGTTGATGAAAATAATGCGTGATTTAACATATTTCTTCTTGATAAAAAAATATTATTTAAATGAAAACAATTATTATAATTAAATAAATTTATTAGTAGTAATATATGAAATATATTTTTCATATAATATATCAAATATATTATAATTAATTTAAAATTTTATTATTTATTCAATAGAATCATTGTCAGATTCATATTTTCAGTATCATATAAAGTGGTAGTTAATAGATTTGTAATTTACAGATCATTATTTTCTAATTATTTTCTAATTCTTTTTCGTTATTATAATGTTGAAATTTTAATCTAGTAAATTCTTGAATTTTATTTTTTAATTCATCTACTGGAGTTAAATTTTTTGATTCTAAAGCTAATCCAGTTAATGGTGATTTATTTGATTGTAAAAACCATTTTTGAATACTAGATCTATCATAAATATGATTATCATGTGTTTTTACAGGATCCTTCATAATTTCTTGACTTATACAACAAATAAATTCATGTGGAATTTTATCAAAATTTATAATTTCTTCTAAAAATTGAGCATCACAAGGTATTGTTCCAACATTTTTAATTATGTCTCTTAGTTCGGAAATATTTATTATTCTTCTTCTAATATTTCTTACTTTATCACTATTAATACTTTTTTGAAGTCCATAACAGGAATTAAATGTAAATTCTATTTTTCTCTCTTCTGTATTATTAATTTTTATAATAATTGATTGATTATTTTGAAAATTTTGTTCAATTAATTTATTATTTTCATATAAATATGGAGCCCAATAATCTTCTGATAAATATAACACATTTTCTAATGTAGATTTACACCATTCCCATATAACAATATTTTTATCTATATCGTCAGATAGTAAATCTTCTGGATTCCAATAATTTGATTTAAATTCATATTTTAAATTAGAATTTATAATATTATCTATTGGAATCTTTTCAATGAATTTAATTTCTGATTCAATTTCATTTGTTATTCTCCATTCACCATGAATTTCTGTCGCATATACAATAATATCTTTATCTAAATTTAAGATAGGGTATCTCATTACACTTCTATAACCTGGTTGTTTAAATCCAGCTCGTCCTAATAATGCACCCGGTGTAGTTTGATAAAATGAACCAGATATATGAAAATGAACTGTTGCATTAAAGAAATCTTCACCTAAAATACATTGCGATAGAGTGGTATCTTTATTTTTAATATATGAGTCTTCTAATTTTGCTGCAATTATTTTTGGATAAAAATCTATTTTTCGATTAACAGGATCAAGCGAAAGCCATACATAATTATTCATTTAAATATATTTTAATCTATAATGATTCAATATATAAAATATAGTTATTAAAAATCAATTTTATTTTTGCAACTCAAATATAAACCATGTAAAATACTTTTATAAAATAATTTAAAATATAATATTTAATAATTATATTAAACATAATAAATGTATTTGACTGAGAGGATTTTTATTGAACATAAAAATATATTCTCTCAAATTATATCAAATAATATTAATAAAAGAAGAGAAGAACAATTAAATTTTATTGATAGTGAAATTGTTATAAGTTTTATAATAATTTTTTTATCAGATAAAATTTTATGTATGTTTTTTGGTAAAAAAGGAAGATATTATCAACTACATTCGTTTATTAATGCAATAATAACATATAGAATTCTTCCTGATATTAAAAAATTTTATATAAATCCAATTAATGCATATAGATTGCTTAATACTAATTTAGATAGTTATTTAATTGTGTCATTGCATATATATCACATGATTATTTCAAGAACATTAAATTTTATTGAAATTATTCATCATTTATTATTTGTAGCATTAGGAGTTGTTCCAGTTATTTTTTATATTAATAGTAATCAAATTTACTTAGGATATATAGCATGTGCTGGAATACCTGGTATATTTGAATATGGAATATTAACATTATTTAAAAACAATCTTATATCATCATATAACCAGAAGTATTATACTGTATATTTATATAATTATTTTAGATATCCATTAGCTTTATATGGATGCTTTTTTAATTTAACAATGTGGAGATATAATAAAATTTTAAATAATGATAATTTATATTTATCAATTTATATTAATATATTATTATTTATTAATGGATCAGTATTTAATCAATTAACATTCAAAAGTTTTTATTTCAAACCAAATAACTTTGATTAAAAATATAAATAACTTTAATTTAAAATATATTTATATTTTAAATGAAAGACAATATTATATTAACTTTATTTGCTGAATATATTGGAACTGTTTTATTTCTAACATTAGTATTATTTACGGATAATATTGTATATATTAGTATTGGTTTATGTATTTTATTATCATTAACTTCATTATTTACAAAAACACATAGTTTTAATCCCGCAATATCACTATTATTAATGCTAACTAAAAATAGTAATATTAAAATATCTCTATTAACTATATTTATACATGTATTAGCTATATTAACAGTATTTATAATATACAAAAACTTAAATAATAAATTAAATTAATAAATAATAAATTAATAATAAATTAAATTAATAATAAATTAAATTATATCATTAATGGTATAAAATAATTACTTTTTATTACCAATTAATTATAGTTTGATTTTTATTAATTAATATGTTATTTATTTTTGAAAATGGTTTAGATCCATTAAATGGTGGATATTCTTTATAGTTTTTAAAACAACTTAATGGAGAAGGATGTGATGAAATAATTAAATTATGTTTTGTTGTATTTATGTTTTTTAATTTATTATGTGCAAATGCACCCCATGCAACAAATATAACATCATTACAGTAATTATTAATATATTCTATTAATTTATTAGTAAAATCTGACCAAATTGATACATCTGATCCTGGTTTATTTTGAACCACTGTAAGTGAACTGTTTAATAATAAAATATTTTGTTTTGCCCACTTTTCTAATGTTTGATCTGTTAATTTTATATTTAAATCACTTAATAACTCTTTTTCTATATTTTTAAGAGAAGGTTGTTTTGGACATGAATTATCTATACCAAATGCTAATCCAGTTGCTTGATTTTTTCCATGATACGGATCTTGTCCTAAGATTACAACTTTTGTATCAAGTAAATTAAAATATTCAAAGCATTTAAAAATTTTATCATCTTCTGGAAAAACTTCTAATTCATAATTTTCTATATTAAATTTTCTATGATCTGTTATTTTATCATAAATATTATTATCTAATAATTGATTTTCTAATAAATTATTAATTAAGTTAAATGAATATTTTCGCTCCATTGTATATATATATAATTTTGTTAATGATTTTTTTATTTCAATTTAATAAAATATAATAAACAGTTATAATAAATGATACCTTTTTTAATAAACTTTAAAAAAAGTGTTTTAAATAATTTTAATTTATCTAGTAATGGTAAGAAATATTTATTTATTAATTTTACATCAGTTTTGCTATTTGCTATATTATATTACATAAATGATTATTTTATTATTAATAATTTAGAATTTGCAAAAAAACTAGGATTTGTGAAAAAAGATTATAAATTACGAGATAATAAAGTAAATAGTATAATATATTATATATGGTTTAGTTTAATTACTCAAACTACACTTGGTTATACCGGAATATTAAATGAAAAAACCGGTTTAAATGTTCCATTTTCAAAATTAGAATATAATTCATATAAATTTTTAAATATTATGCAAATATCATCTATTTTTATTTATGCGTCATTATTTATTTAATTTTTAAGAAAAATTATTAATAATGAATAGGTAATTCTTTAAAATTGTTGCCATATCCAATATAATCATTTAATGCTTCATTTACAAGAGAATCTGTTAGTTTATTATATTGTCTGTAAATATGTTCGTATGTAATATTATTGAAGCATTTTTCTATTTCTTTAACATTATTATATAGTGGTTTTAATCCTTCGCATTTTACTTTATATTCTCCTTGTACCTGACCAATAATTATTTTAGAATCTCCTTGAACGTGTAATTCATTAATATTAAGTTCATTTGCTTTACGTAGTCCATGTATTAGAGCTTGATATTCAGCAAAATTATTATTATTATAATCGGATACAATTGCATTATCTTTATAAATTAATTCACCAAACATGAAAATAGCATATCCGATTCCACATATACCAGGATTATTTCTTGCCCCACCATCAAACTGTAATAATATCATTTATTTTAAAATCTATTAATTATATTTAAAAATATATTTTATATCATTTTAATTATAACTATATCATATAAAAATTAATTATATAAGATTTTTAGTTAATATGTAAAAATAAAATTGATAAATTATTTTATTTTTAATATCCACCAAAAGAATCACACATATATTATATTAATTTTTATATAATAATGCTAGAATACTTCAATAAATCACTTAGATGTCAGTGTAAAAATATTAATTTTCAAATTTGTAAAAATAAACAAACTATATTTTTAAATATAAATAAAAAAAGAACATGTAATCACCATATTAAATACCTATATTTAAAACATATTATAAAAATTCAAAAAATATATATAGGTTATAAATGTAGAAATAAAATCAACTATTTTTATAAAAGATTACCTGATGATATCCAATATTTAATTAAATTTCATATTAATAAAGAATTATATGAAAAAAGAATCGAAAATAAAATTAAAACTATTGTAAATAGAAACTTATTATCATTTAATATTGAAATGCAAAATCTATTTAATACAAATGTATTATTTATTGATGAATTTCTTAATTATAAAAACAAAATATTAAATTATTTTAACATGATTAATAAATATAATTCATTAGTAGATGAATTGACTAAGAAATCTTATATACATTTAGATCATGTAATTATATCGTATATTAATACAATTAAATATTATAATGACTATAATTCAAATAACCAAACTGAAATTGATTTTAAAAAAATTAAATTAGATATTATTGCTGGAATGTTAAATTATTATTATTATAGTTCAAATATTAAAGATTATAGCGAATGCTAAATTTACATAATATAGATTATATTATTAATCAAGTAATAAGTAAATATCATTTACAACTTGATTAAAATAATCATTTTCAGAAATATCAATATTACCATTTAGTATAATTTTTTTTTCAAAAGTATCTAACCATTTATTATGATATTCCGAACATGATTTCAAATAACTTAATGGAATACTTTCTTCTCCTTTGCGACTTCTTTTTTCAATACGACTATGACAAATTTCAGGATCTGTTTTAACATAATAAATTTTCATATTCTGTAAACAATCAGCAAATTCATCAAACCATGTATTATAAATTTTGTATTCAATTTCTTCAATTTTTTCATCATTATAAAGCATTTTTGCAAACACATTTCTATCAGTTAACATTGACCTTTCTGTAAAAATTATATCATAATTTTGCTTAATTGCTTCTTTAAATTGAGAAAGTCTTGAAATGTAAGCCATCATTTGAAATTGAAAAGCGTATTTTTTTTGATCACTATAATAATTTTCAATTATATTTTTACCTTTTTTATCTGTAAAACTATTCCATTTTGATACTGGTTCTTGTAGATAACAAATTTTGAGATTATTATTTTTAGATTTTACGAAATTATTAAAATTACTGGATAAATATTTCATAATTGTAGATTTACCAGATCCAATATTACCTTCAATTGAAATAATAATTGGCAAACCATATTCTGGACTAGTCATTTATAAATACAATATGATTTGTATATATTTTAATATTTAAATTTTTTTATTTAATATCAATTTAAATATTAAATAAAATTTAATTAATATATTTAAATTTTATTTAATGAGGTTTATAATTTTGGAAAATTTATTATTTTATTTACAAGATACAGATTATATTAAATTATCATATTTATCTAAAGAAATAAATAATTACATTAAAAATAATATAATAATTTATGAATATTATTTTAATAATAAATTTTCTAAACATTTTACAAAAAAATTAAAATGTTTTTCAAATAGTTTATATACTTCATATGTAAAAATACATATATTTGAAAAAAATTTATTAAAAGTTAATAATAAATTATGGAATGAAGAAGAATATTTTAAATATTGGAAAATATATTATAATATATAAAAATTAATATAGTATTATATAATAGTTATATAATTTTTTATGGACTACATTATAGAATTAAATTTTTATAATTATTTAAACTATTTTGATTATACTAATTTACTATGTGTATGTAAAAAATATTATAATAATTTATTTTTACAACATGATAATATTTATAAAGAATATTTAATTAAAAAATTTTCATCAAATTTTGTTATAATAGTAAAACCTATAATAATATCTTACTTTGATTGTTTTTCAAGAATTGTTAATTTTGAAAGTGCGATTATCAATATGGGTTATGATTTATGGGAAGAAGATATATATTATTTATTTTGGAAAATTAAATATAAATTAATACTTCATCCCTAGTTCTATATTTCTCATTTTTTTAAAGATATTGCAATTTTTAATATTAATATAATTATTAAAACATGTTAAACATAAATTATAATAAAAAAAAATAAAATTATCTATATTTTTAATAGTAATTTGTTTAGTATTTAAATTATAATTTTTTTTAAAACTATCTAAATTATCTTTGGTGATATAATTTTCATTGGTTGGTATATATAATAAATTATCTAAATTTAAATCTAAATTACATATGTAACATTTATAACACATTTATTTATTAAATAAATTAAATAAATTAAATAAATTAAATAAATTAAATTAAATAAATTCATAACATTTTTTAGAGCAGTAATAAAAGTTTGAGTGTTTTTTATAAAAATTTATATTTAAATTCTTATTACATGTATGACATTTAATATTTGTTAATTTTAAAATAATATCTATAATTTCACTAGGTAAATGAGTAGTTAAAATATTTTTCATATATATCTTTTTAATGTTATAATCTTTATTAAAATATATATTTCAATTATATATTTTAATTTTGTAATTTATTATTTGACATATAATTATTATCTAATAGTTATATAAATATGGATAATTTACAAAATAAACTATCTATATTTATGAAAGATTATGATCCGTCAAAAAAATATATTAGAAAGCCAAAAAAAACATTAGATGAAATTATTGAAGAAATTAATACTAAAAAATCATGGAATTTACATAATGCAAAAAGAACAATTGATCATTTATATGAATTAAAAAAAGATTTTTATCTTGCTAAAAATGAAGATAAAATTAAAAAAATAGATTTTTATATTGATTATTTAAATCATCAAATCAACGTATTGAATAATTTTCAAAGTCATTTACTAACATTAGTAGCAACTATATTTTTACCATTAAGTTTTATAACAGGTTTTTTTGGTATGAATTTCAAATCGATGGGTGTCCCATCATTAAAAAATGGAATTTTTAATATTAAAAATGCAGATAAAAAAATAATATATTTCTCATTAATTTTAATAATTTTAATAATATATTTATTTTATGGTTTTTTAAAGGTTAGTTAGATATATTCTATTTTATCTTTTGATAAATCATCGACTACCTTATTTGCTTCTTTTAGTTTTTCTAATAATGGAATTTTATTTGATTTACTAGAAATCCAAGCTTTATTGAGTTTTGGATGTTTTTCCACTTTAAAATATTCTCGCGTTGATCCTTTTTCTTTATTATACACTTCTTTATAATATACAACATATGTTTTCATCATTTCTTGTGTTAATCCAGATGGTAATTTAATTGCATTTTTTTTTCTCTCTTTTTTAACTGGTTCTTTTTCTTTTTGTTTTTGATTATTATCATTTTCAGGTAATGTAATTGATTGACTGCTATTTAACATATTTTATTATATATTTTTTTATTAAAATGTATAATAAATAACTAAATTATAGTAAAAATAATTGAATAATATAAAGATATTATTGAATTTTGCTAAATATTAAGAGAGAAAAAATTTTTTTATTTTAGTTCAATTAATAATTTGTAATTTACTGCCAAGATATTTAAAAAAATTATTATTATATGCTATATTTTTTTCTAGTGCTTTTGTTAATGTCTTATCACTCATATGTAATTTTTTTATGCAATCATATTTACATATAAATTCTTGAATGAGTTTATCTTCCCTATTATATTGACCAATACCATTTTTATATAATAAAATTTCTTCATTATTATGTTTGCTTAAAAAATTTGTTTTTAGTTTATAACAAACATCATTATATAAGATATAATAATTATCATTTATTAAAGAGCCATTTTTTACAGGATTATCTAAAGCAGATGAAGATGTAAAATTATTTGCTATTGATGCTGTC
>TARA_R110002072_G_scaffold89935_5_pt1 | contig 10688 bp, 8 predicted proteins | sample TARA_R110002072 | Tara Oceans TARA_R110002072 (sample SAMEA4397118) | marine metagenome | biome: Polar Biome; feature: [SRF] surface water layer (ENVO:00010504); material: water (ENVO:00002006), including particulate matter (ENVO:01000060) such as... | depth 5 m | reverse complement strand
AGAAATTTTAGCAGAAAACCTTGTAAATGCTATTAAACAGTCAGGATTAAGTTATGCATTTCCAAGGCTTATAGGAAATGATATTGAAAAAGCAAACAATTTGCGTAGCGCTGGATTAGGCTTGTTAGGAAATATTATTGGCGATAAAAAAGCGGTAGCATGTATTGAAGATACTGCTGTGGCACTGCCAGATTTAGCAAATTACATTTCTGAGTTTACGCAACTCATGAAAGACTATAAACAAGATGCTATTTATTACGCACATGCAGGAGCCGGTGAATTGCATTTACGTCCTATTCTAAATTTAAAAAAAGGTGATGATGTCGCATTATTTAGAAAAATAACCACTGATGTGGCGCACTTAGTAAAGAAGTATAAAGGCTCTATGAGTGGGGAACATGGTGATGGGATAGTGCGTTCTGAGTTTATTCCATTAATGATTGGTGCTGAAAACTATCAAATATTAAAACAAATAAAAGCGGCTTTTGATGCAGATAATATTTTTAATCCAGGAAAAATAGTTGATGCTTTTCCTATGGATAAAGGGTTGCGTTATAAAACCGATAGGGCAGAACCTGAAATTGAAACATTACTAGATTTTTCAAAATCGAAAGGCATTTTAAGAGAAGCCGAAAAGTGCAATGGTTCTGGCGATTGTAGAAAATTACCAGAATTTGGTGGGACCATGTGCCCTAGTTACCGAGCCACTAGAAACGAAAAAGATACAACACGAGCAAGAGCAAATGCGCTACGGGAATTTTTAACCATCCCGATAGCTATCGGGACAGAGAAATCAAATAAGTTCAATCACAAAGAATTAAAAGATGTTTTCGATTTATGCTTAAGCTGTAAAGCCTGTTCAAGTGAATGTCCAAGTAGTGTGGATGTGGCAAGTTTAAAAGCAGAATTTCAGTACCAGTATCAAAAAGAAAATGGGGTGTCTTTGCGCACCAAGGTGTTCGCTTATAATAATAAATTAAATCAGTTAGGAAGTAAACTTCCAAGGCTTGCAAATTTTGTTTTTTCAAACGGATTGACGTCTTTATTATTAAAAAAATCAATTGGTATTGCCAAGGAAAGAAGTTTACCTTTAATTTCAACTAAAAGTTTAAGTAGTATTTATAATGTAACTGATAATAAAATAGTTAAAAATAAAATTGCGAAATTCGTAATTCTGTTTATTGATGAATTTACGAATCATTTAGACACCCAAATTGGTGTAGATGCCATCGAGCTTTTAAGAGCTTTAAATTATGAAGTTAAGCTGATTAATAATGCCGAATCTGGTCGTTCGTTTTTATCAAAAGGGTTGTTAGAACAAGCTAAAGATGTAGCGAATAAAAACGTATCAATTTTTAAAGATTTGATTACTTCTGAAACACCATTAATAGGTATAGAACCTTCAGCGATTTTAACCTTTAAAGACGAGTATTTAAAATTGGCAGACGATAAAACTTCCGCGGAAGCGCTATCAAAAAACACCTTTTTAATTGAAGAGTTTATTCAGCAAGAAATAGGGTTAGGCAACATAAAACCCGAGCAGTTTACTTTAGAAGCTAAAACCATAAAGTTCCATGGGCATTGTCATCAAAAGGCTATGAGTAACCAATTGTCAAGTTTTACAGTATTAAATTTACCTAAAAACTATAAGGTGACTATAATACCAAGCGGATGCTGCGGGATGGCTGGCAGTTTTGGCTATGAAAAAGAACATTATGAAGTAAGTATGCAAATTGGTGAACAAACACTTTTCCCAGCAGTAAGAAAAGCTCCAAACGATACTATAATCGCCGCAAACGGAACAAGTTGTAGGCATCAAATTAAAGATGGCACTAACCGTGACGCAAAACATCCCATTACAATTTTAAGAGAAGCGCTGATTTAGTATTCGGTCACAGTCTCATTTTTCAGTAACACTGCTCCGCAAAGTCTCCAGACTTTGAGGACATTAAAACTTTGCGTCTTTGCGAGACAAAAAAACAGAATACTATTGCGCCTTTTATCATTAGAATTCAACCTAAACACGATTTCATTTCCTTATTAATTGGATAAGCTTTATTTTAGCCAAAAATTGCAATTATGGCTGGTAATTCCTTCGGAAAACTATTCAATCTAACAACTTATGGCGAATCTCATGGACCTGCATTAGGCGGCGTTATAGATGGTTGTCCATCAGGTATTGAATTAAATTTAGATGAAATTCAAAACGAGTTAAACCGAAGAAAACCAGGGCAATCGTCCATTGTTACGCAACGCAAAGAGCCTGATACAGTTAAATTTCATTCAGGGATTTTTGAAGGTGTAACCACTGGGACTTCAATTGGTTTTGTTATTGAAAATACAAATCAAAAATCTCATGACTACTCGCATATAAAAGATAGTTACAGACCAAGTCATGCCGATTATACTTATGATAAAAAATATGGTGTACGCGATTATAGAGGTGGAGGAAGAAGTTCTGCTCGAGAAACCGCATGTCGTGTTGTTGCTGGTGCCATAGCTAAACAAATGCTAAAAGGCATCGAGATTACAGCTTATGTTTCAGGAGTTGGAACCATGAAATTGGATAAACCTTATAATGAAATAGACTTGACACTAGTAGAGTCAAATATCGTGCGTTGTCCAGACCAAGATATGGCTAGAAAAATGGAAACTTACATTAAAGAAGTACGTGGAAAAGGCGATACCGTTGGCGGAATTGTAAGCTGTGTCATTAAAAATGTACCCGTTGGTTTAGGCGAACCTGTATTCGATAAATTACATGCTCAATTAGGTAAGGCTATGCTATCTATAAACGCTGTAAAGGGTTTTGAATATGGTAGCGGATTCCGCGGAAGCACCATGTATGGAAGCGATCATAACGATGCTTTTAATAGTGATGGGTCAACAAAAACAAACTATTCTGGAGGTGTTCAAGGTGGAATAAGTAACGGCATGGATATTTATTTTAATATGGCTTTCAAACCTGTCGCGACACTTATACAAAAATACGAAACCATTGATAAAGCAGGTAATAAAGTAGAAATGCAAGGTAAAGGACGTCATGACCCATGCGTTGTACCACGTGCTGTTCCCATAGTCGAAGCTATGGCAGCATTGGTTTTAGCAGATTTTTACTTAATTAATAAAATTTATAATTAGAAGCTATTTCCCGCTTTCAACTATATCTTTTTTAAAAACGTCATTACATGGACAAAGGACGTGGCAATCTGTTAATGTTTAGTTCTTAATCAAAAATTAGGGTTCTTTAAATTTAAAAAAGGATGCCGTTTCAATCGGGGCTAAGGTATCCGCTGTGTTCCATTATTCGTGCAAAGGCAGGAATCTCACCAAGATGGCTATTACGCTCTTAATGAAGTAAGTTATTCTATATATTTGTTAGTTTACAAATAGTTTTAGTCAATTTTAAATACACCTTAAATTCAATGAAAAAAATCTTAATAACTGGAGGATTTGGAAAAATAGCAACGCATTTTGTTCAGAATTTTGACCATAAATATGAAATAACCGTTGCAGATATAGTAACGGACAACCGTACTTTTAATGATAATGTTCGAATTGAAAAAGCTGATTTAATGCAATTTTCAGATTGCACAAAACTATGTGAAGGAATCGATACGGTAATACATTTGGCTGGAATAGTTGACCCGATTTCGGATTCGGACATAATTTTAGAAACCAATATAAAAACCACCCAAAATATATTTAATGCAGCCGTAAAGGCAAAATGCAAAAGATTGATTTTCGCAAGTAGTGCTCAAACCATTGAAAGTTATCCTATCGATATTCAAGTAAATAAGAATATGCTTGTAAAACCTAAAAATATTTATGGTGTTTCAAAATGCTTTGGAGAGGCTTTAGCTGCGTATCACGCATATAATAATGGAATTTCGGCAATTTGTTTACGAATTGGTGCCTACGAATTCCCAAAGGATTTTACAGAAATGAATACTCGAGATTTAAGTGCATTTTTGCACCCTGATGATTTTAACCAATTATTGGTTGGATGTATCGAGACAGAAAATATTGAATACGAAGTTTTTAACGCTATTTCCAATAATAGATACAAACGTCTAGATATAACTGAATCGAAAGAAAAGGTTGGATATAATCCAAAGGCAGATGCATTTACTTTGTTTAAGCTTGTAGAAGATTAAATATTGTTGCTAATAAATGGAATATCGAAATTAGATTCCATTGCTAGAGTTAAAATCAATGATTTAGACAGACCATTAAATAATGTTAGAATATTAAGTGTTAATTTGGTGGAATAAAGTTATTTTTAAAAGCACAACATCTAAAATACCTATCTTGTCTCAAATTTATATCTCGAATTTAAATAGTAATTAACTAACAAATCCTTCTCCTTTGGAGAGGTTAGAAGCCAAATGAAAAAACTAGCATTACACTGGAAGATTATTATAGGGATGGTTCTCGGAATCATTTTTGGTTTTATTATGAATACCGTTGATGGCGGAAAAGGGTTTATTTCGGATTGGGTTGCGCCTATTGGTACCATCTTTATCAATCTTTTAAAACTTATTGCAGTACCATTAATTTTAGCGTCCTTGATTAAGGGTATCTCTGATTTAAAAGATATTTCCAAAATAAAATCTATGGGTTTACGTACTATTGGGATTTATATTACAACAACTTTAGTGGCTATTGTTATTGGTTTAAGTATTGTAAATGTGGTTAAACCTGGAACTGGAATGCCTGCTGAAACAATAGAAAAAATAAAAACAACGTATCAAGGTAGTGCAGATGTCATGATTGGTAAAGCAAAAGTTACTAAAGATGCTGGCCCACTTCAGCCATTAGTAGATATTTTTCCAAGTAATATATTTACAGCTTTAGGCGAAGCAAAAATGCTTCAAATTATATTTTTTGCGCTATTTGTTGGTATCTGTTTGCTGCTAATTGGAGAAAAAAAGGCAAAACCGTTAGTTGAGTTTTTTGATTCCTTAAACGAAGTGGTTATGAAAATGGTTGATTTAATTATGCTATTTGCTCCTTATGCTGTTTTTGCACTATTAGCAAACGTTATTATTGCTTTTGACGATACAGAAATTCTTGTTAAACTGCTTTGGTATGCGCTTAGTGTAGTTGGCGGTTTATTACTAATGATAGGGTTTTACCTTATTTTAATAAAATTTGTTGTTAAGAAATCACCACTGTGGTTTTTAAAAGAATTAAGTCCAGCGCAATTATTAGCCTTTTCAACAAGTAGTAGTGCTGCAACACTTCCTGTAACTATGGAACGTGTTGAAGAACATTTAGGCGTAGATAAAGAAGTATCGGGGTTTGTATTACCTGTTGGAGCCACTGTAAATATGGATGGAACAAGTTTATACCAAGGTATAGCCGCCGTATTTATTATGCAAGTAATTTGGCCAGAAGGCTTAACTTTTACAAACCAGTTATTAATAGTAGGAACAGCATTATTAGCGTCTATTGGCAGTGCCGCAGTACCAAGTGCAGGTATGGTTATGTTGGTAATAGTGTTAGAGTCTATAAAATTTCCTCCAGAATTATTGCCTATTGGTCTTGCTCTTATATTCGCAGTTGATAGACCATTAGATATGTGTAGAACCGTTGTAAACGTAACTGGTGATGCTACCGTATCAATGATTGTAGCTAAGTCTTTAGGTAAATTACACGACCCCAAACCAAAAGAGTGGGATGATAATTATGAGGCGGTGAAGTAATACTTGCCTTTGCGGACAGGTGCGTTAGGGATTGTAGCGGCATCCTTTTTTGTTTTATGTAAAGACCTTTCGACTGCGCTCAAGGTGACAAACAAAAAAGATATAGCGAAAAGCCCGACCCGCAGGGGAACGCCCAAAAGAACTTTTGATAGATTTTGTGATGTACTCAAAAAACCTTTAAATTTATATCAATCAAAAAAGAAGAAAAATGAACGTTTGTTTTATAATGTATCCGTGGGAAGCTATTGACCCAGATAATGATACCTCCTTAGCTTTAATTAAAGAATGTGTTAAAAGAAAACACGGTGTAGCCATGTGCACACCTGAAAATTTAACCATTAGAAACAGTGTGACTACCGCTAATTGCACGGTTATTGGCAGAATGGAAAAAACACCAAGTTCGTTAAAATCGTTTCATAAGAAAGCGGAATTGAGAGAGGAGATGTTACCTCTTGCTGGATTTGATGTGATTTTCTTTAGAGCAAATCCGCCTTTAGATCCTATTATGCTTAATTTTTTAGATTCTGTAAAAGATGATGTGTTTATCATGAATTCTTTAGAAGGCATGCGAGAAGCTAATAATAAATTATATACTGCTGCCTTTGGTGATGCACATAGCAATATTATACCAGCGACTCATGTATCAAAAAGTAAAAACTACTTAATCAAGCAAATTAGAGAGTCAAAAGCCGATAAAATGATTTTAAAACCACTTAATGGTTTTGGAGGATCTGGTGTGATTCTTATTGAAAAATCGGCAATGAGTAATATTAATTCCTTACTCGATTTTTATATTACAAGTGGTGATGGATCTTCAAATTATGTAATTCTTCAAGATTATATTGAAGGCGCCGATCAAGGCGATGTACGTATTTTAATGTTAAACGGCGAACCTGTTGGTGCCATGAAACGAGTACCTGGAAATGACGATCATCGTTCTAATGTTTCCGCTGGTGGAAGTGTACAACGCCATACTTTAACTAAAACCGAAAAAGCGTTATGCAAACAAATAGGGCCAAAGCTCGTAAACGACGGCCTTTATTTTGTTGGTATTGATGTTATTGGAGGAAAATTAGTTGAAGTGAATGTGATGTCTCCAGGAGGTATTACATATATTAATAAAGTGTATAAACTAAAAACTAAAATTGAAGAAAAAGTGATTGACTTTTTAGAAATGAAAGTTATAGATAAGCTTCAAGCTTTTGATAGACGCACAAGATTAAGAAAAACGGTTCAAGACGCTTAAATTAGTTTGCAGTAATTAGTCGCAGTTTACCGTTTTCGTTTGGTCTTCGGTCATTTAATTTAATAGTTTTCAAATGAGTTCAAATATAAACCTAACATCACCAATAGTTTCAGTTGAATGGCTTCATAAACATTTGAATGCCAATAATCTTATTGTTTTAGATGGCACAATAGTAAAAACTTTTGATGCTTTACAACAACAAATTCCAAATGCGCGATTTTTTGATATTAAACAAAAGTTTAGTGATACCTCAGATCCGTTTCCGAGTGCATTTCCATCTGAAGTTCAATTTCAAAAAGAAGCAAGAAAATTAGGTGTAAATAAAGATAGTGCCATTGTGGTTTATGATGACAAGGGTATTTACTCAAGTGCCAGAGTTTGGTATCTGTTTAGAGCTTTTGGTTTTAATAATGTTGCAGTTTTAAATGGAGGATTTCCAGAATGGTTGAAGGCAGGATATGCGACTGAATATATGAATCTTTATGAAGGAGGTGAAGGTGATTTTGAAGCAAAGGTGCAACCCAATTTCATGCAGTTTTTTGATGATATTCAAAAAGCTTCTAAAAATGAAACTCATAAAATAATTGATGCACGTTCTTCAGGTCGATTTAATTGTACGGAACCTGAACCCAGAGCTGGATTACGCATGGGTACGATTCCAAACTCAGTTAGTTTGCCTTTTACAGATTTATTAGAAAATGGTGTTTTAAAGTCTAAAAAAGACTTAGCCAAAGCGTTTTATATGGTTGCAGAACAAGATGATCCTATTATATTTTCATGCGGTTCAGGTATTACAGCTTGTGTTTTAGCTTTAGGAGCTGAGATTTCAGGATATAAAAATAGTTCGGTTTATGATGGTTCTTGGACTGAATATGGAAGTTTAATAGGAGACATGAAAGCACCAAGCACTTGGACAAAAGATGAATTGCTGGCTTATATTTTAATTTACGTTTCGCATTTAGACTTGAATGAATCTAGGGAAGAAAAAAAATATATTTTGAGTCGTGTTGATAAGGAAGTTTATCAGCGAGTATATGAGCAATTTGAAAAAGATAGCGATTACGAGTGTATACAGAATATTATTGAAGGTGTAAAAACGCATGATTATTACCGCGATGATTTAGCAGGTTTATTTGCTGATATTAAACTTATGGCTTTTGCCGATGGTAATTATGCCCAAATGGAGCAGGTTGCTTACATGGAATTGAAAAAGATTTTGAAGGATGGATAGGTTAACCGTTTCAGAAATTATTTCAAAAATTGAGGCGGAAGCTGTTTTTGAAGCAGTATCATCCGATTATGCATTTACTATTAAGATTGATGAATATGTGCCTTATACCTGTGCAGCCATTCATAACGGTCATCAATTTAGAAAAGACCTTTGGGATAATTGTTTACATACCGAATATGAACGTTGGTATGAAGAAGACCCAGAAACCAAAAATATGGTTAAATCACATCCTATAGTTATTGCAGCTTGTGATTCTCGTTTTGAATACGATTTAAATCGTGCTCCAGAAGATGCTGTTTTTGTAACGGCTTGGGGGAAACCATTATGGAAGAAGCCTCTTTCTGAAGACATGAAAACTAAAAGTATTCAAAAACATGCTAATTTCTATAAAGTCGTGGAGGCATTAATAAAAACGATAGAGTCTAAGTTTGGGTTTTGTACGGTTTACGATATGCATAGCTACAATTGGAAACGTTGGGATAGGGAAGTGCCTACTTGGAATTTAGGAACCAGTAATGTTGATAATACCCGTTTTGGAGATGTCATTGAAACATGGCGAGAAAGTCTCTCTGAAATCCAGTTTCCTAATTCTATAAAATCAACATCATTAATAAATGATACCTTTCAAGGCAATGGATATTTCTTGAAATTTATTACACAGAACTTTAGAAATACCTTAGTTTTGGCAACCGAAATAGCAAAAGTGTATTGTGATGAATACGAACAGATTATCTTTCCAGAGGTAGTCAAAATAGTGGAGCATGAATTAATAACACGTATTCCAGAGCATGCACAACAGGTTTATAACAAGTTTAAAAAGTAATTATGAAGATTGATGATAATGTTGACACTCAAATGCTTTTAGAGATTGATAAAAATATCGACGCGCATGTAAAGCAAATTGAGTTATTGAGTTATGTGAATCCTGTAAATATTGAAGAAGAAAAGGAACGTTTTTTTTTATCGAAATATCTTACCGATCCTGTTTTTAAATATCCAAATATCAATTTTGATAAGTTTAAACTGCATCGTGAATTGTTTACCCAGCCAATTGAACGTATTGAGGACCATGACATTCGGGATTTGTACGAAGATATTATTTATACCTATTCCGGTTTAATTCAATGCATTGAGAATATTGGTAACGGGAAGCATTTTTACTTTAATAGTTTGCATTGTTTTGGAACACCAACTGAAAATGATGTTGAAAACGCCAAATTTATTCTCCATTTTGAAGATGAGAATAAAGATGTTGCTATGTTTCAACCAAAATATAGTGCGAAAGAATCCGAGGTGTTTTTTAAAGATTTTTCTGCGACGTACGATTTTAGCTATAATATTGATTTTTCAGATAAAATTTCCGCCATTGCTATGGTATTTAATAATACTAAAACTTTGGTGTTAAATACAAATCACACCTATTCTGATAATGAGATTGCTGTATTAACCAATCATGAAATTGGTGTGCATATGGTCACCACTATGAATGGTTTGTTACACCCTCTAAAAATCTTTTCTCATGGGTTTCCTAATAATGAAGAAACACAAGAAGGATTGGCTGTTTTTTCGGAATATATGAGTAATAATTTAACTATTACTCGTTTAAAAGAATTAGCGTATCGTGTTATTGCGGTAGATAGTTTAGCTAAAGGGTATCCGTTTTCTAGAACGTTTAGATTATTGCACAATCAATACGATTTAGATAGAGAAAGTGCCTTTTACATCACGCTCAGAGCGCATCGTGGTGGCGGATTTACCAAAGATTATTTATATTTATCTGGACTTAAAAAAGTATATGATTATTACCATTCTGGTAAAGATTTAAGCCTGTTGCTTACTGGTAAAGTCACGTTGGAGTACGCTAATGCTATTCAATCGCTTATTAAAAAAGGATTCGCAGTACCTGCAAAACACATTACAGATGCTTTTTCTGAAAATAAAAACACGAATAAAAAGGTGGATTTTATTTTGAGGAGTTTGAAGTAGATGAGATGGTTTTTATTTTAATGTTTGACGCAAATTACTCCAAAAACTTACTCTTCAATTCAGGTGTAGGAATCATACAAGCGTCTTTTTTGCCAAACCATTTGTATCGATTTTTGGCAATAAAATCGTAAACCCAATTGCGTATAACCTTTGGAACTATAAGAAATATAGTCAATAAATTTATGGGAAACCCCAATTGCGAAGCCACTTTTAAAGCTGCTGTAGATTTGTATTGAATGCCTTTTCCTGGAGTGTACAACAGAATAGAATCTACTCTAGAAGTATCAATATTATAATGCTTAACAATGTTTTGTCCAACTTCGCTTTGTAATGCTGTAAATAGAAACACATTGTTCTTATCATGTTTTATAACATACTGCACAGACGAATTACAAAGGTTGCAAACACCATCAAACAGTAATAGTTTTTTATCGTTTGGAATATCTACCATAATAAACTGTCATTGTGAGGAGGTACGACGTAACAATCGTTTTAAATGAATTTCTATTTAGTGTCA
>TARA_R110002072_G_scaffold81181_11_pt1 | contig 10688 bp, 8 predicted proteins | sample TARA_R110002072 | Tara Oceans TARA_R110002072 (sample SAMEA4397118) | marine metagenome | biome: Polar Biome; feature: [SRF] surface water layer (ENVO:00010504); material: water (ENVO:00002006), including particulate matter (ENVO:01000060) such as... | depth 5 m | reverse complement strand
GGCGGCCCGCCCGTCAAGCTGCGGACCACGGTGACCGAGGAACGGCCCAGGACGATCCTGTCGTTCAACCAGTCGCCCGACATCGGTTTCGACCGTTCGGTCAACGCCTATCGCGGCTGCGAGCATGGCTGCGTCTATTGCTTCGCGCGCCCCACCCACGCCTATCACGACCTGTCGCCGGGGCTCGATTTCGAGACGCAGCTGTTCGCCAAGCCCGACGCAGCCGAATTGCTGCGCGCCACGCTGGCCAAGCCCAAATACCGTCCGAAGCCGATCGCGATGGGGACCAACACCGATCCCTACCAGCCGATCGAGAACCGCTACAAGATCACCCGCGCGCTGCTCGAGGTCTGTCTCGATGCGCGCCATCCGGTGACGATCACGACCAAATCCGACCGCGTACTCGCCGATCTCGATCTTCTCGAGGAAATGGCACGAAAGCGGTTGGTGGCGGTGGCGATCTCGGTGACCAGCCTCGATCCCGCGCTCTCGAGAAAGCTCGAACCGCGCGCCGCCTCGCCCGCCAAGCGGCTGGCCGCGCTCGGAAAGCTGGCCGCCGCGGGAGTCCCGACGCATTGCTCGATCTCCCCGGTGATCCCCGCGATCACCGACGAGTTCATGGAGGAGATCGTCCAGCGCGCCGCGGTCGCGGGGGTCGCGAGCTGCGGCTGGATCCCGCTACGCCTGCCGCACGAGGTGGCGCCGCTGTTCCGCGAATGGCTGAGCGTCCACTTCCCCGAGCGCGGCGACAAGGTGATGAGCATCGTCCGCTCGATCCGCGCCAACGAGGGAGGGGGCAAGGACAACGATCCCAACTTCTTCACCCGGATGAAACCCACCGGCGTCTGGGCCGACCTCTTCCGCGCCCGCTTCCGCCTTGCCTGCAAACGCGCCGGGATCGGCAAGGGCAAGTTCGAGCTGGACTGTTCGCGGTTCCGCGCGCCGGAAGTGGGCGGGCAGATGCGGTTGTTGTAGCGGGCCGCCATGTCCACTCTCGTCATTGCGAGCAGCCGCAGGCTGCGCGGCAATCCATGGACCGGCAGTCCGCAGCCCTGCGCCATGGATCGCTTCGTCGCTGCGCTCCTCGCAATGAGGAGGGAAGGACGGAACCTGCTAGAACCCCTCGCCCGCCTCGCCGGGCTGGAAGCGCACCAGGCGGCTGTCGGCTAGCGCGGCGGTGCGGTTGACCACTGCCTTCTGGTATTCGGGATCGGTCACCATTTCGAGGAAGGCGCCCGCGTGGGGGTATTGCGCGACGAAGCCGTCGTGCCAGCGCATCGCGTCGGGGCCGATCACCACGGTCTCGAACAGCCCGCGCCAGACGATGCTGCCGCCCACGCGCTTGAAGATCGGACCCGAAGTGGCGCCGTATTCGCGATAGGCGCGGCGTCCGTCCCAGCCCTTGCCGGCGTGCTCGTGGCCCTCGGGATATTCCGCCTCGTCGCGAAACTGCAGCAGGTTGAGCATGTGGATCGGCCGGTCGCGCGGCAGATCCTTGAAAGCGTCGAAATTGATGCGGCTGGGATCGATATAGGTTTCGGTCATTCAGGGTCTCCGGCGGTTATTGATGAAGAATCGCGCCAAGACGCAAAGGGCTTGCCAACAATTCCCGTAATTTCCGCGCAGGCGGGAATCCAGCTGACTTCGCCACGTAGCGTCAAGGCCAGCTGGACCCCCGCCTTCGCGGGGGTGACGAAGAATAAGAGGAAGAGCGCCGATTACGCCTTCGCGTCTTCGCGTCTTTGCGCGAAAAATTCACTCCTTCAGCCGATACTCGGCAAACCGGTCGCGCAGATCCTTCTTGCTGATCTTGCCCGTCGCGGTGTGGGGGATGTCGTCGACGAATTCGACCGCATCGGGGAGCCACCATTTGGCGACCTTGTCGGCGAGGAATTCGATCACCTCGCCGCCGGTCACCTCCTGGCCCGCCTTCTTGACCACGAACAGCACCGGGCGCTCGTCCCATTTGGGATGCGCGATACCGATCGCGGCGGCTTCGGCGACGGCGGGATGGCCGACCGCGGCGTTTTCCAGCTCGACCGAGCTGATCCATTCGCCGCCCGACTTGATCACGTCCTTGGTGCGATCGGTGATCTGCATCGTGCCGTCGGGGTGCAGGATCGCGACATCGCCGGTGTCGAACCAGCCATCTGCGGTCAGCGCGTCCTGCTCGGCGCGGTAATAGCGCCGGATCACCCAGGGCCCGCGGATATGCAGCGCGCCCGAGCTTTCGCCGTCGCGCGGCAGCACCTTGGTCGGATCGTCGAGGCTGACGGTGCGCAGCTCGACCCCGAAGGTCGGGCGCCCCTGCATGGCGGTCTTGTCGACCTTCTCCGCGAAGCTGAGCTGGTCCCAGTCATGCGTCGGCCCTCCGACGGTGCCGATCGGGCTGGTCTCGGTCATCCCCCAGGCGTGCTGGACGCGGGTGCCGTTCTTCATCAGCCGCTCGATCATGAAGCGCGGCGCGGCCGAGCCGCCGATGGTCGCGGCCTTGAGCTTGGGCAGGTCCTTGCCCGTGCTGTCGCAATATTGGAAGGTCGCGAGCCAGACGGTCGGGACCCCGGCGCTGTCGGTCACGCCTTCGCGCTCCATCAGCTCGCACAGCACTGCGGGATCGTTGACGCAGGAGAACACGAATTTGATCCCCGCCATCGCGCCGGCATAGGGCAGGCCCCAGCTTGCGGCGTGGAACATCGGCACCACCGGGAGCATCACGCTCGAGGCGCTGAAATTGAACGCCGCAGGCTGCAGTCCGGCGAGCGCGTGGAGCACGGTCGAACGGTGTTCGTACAGCACGCCCTTGGGATGGCCCGTGGTGCCGCTGGTGTAGCACAGCATGCAGGGGTCGCGCTCGTCGCCCGCGACCCAGGCGAAATCGCCGTCCTGCTCGCCGATCCAGTCCTCGAAGGCGGGGGCGTGCTCGCCCGAATCGTAGCAGATATAGTGCTCGATCGTGGTCCAGCGGCTCTTCATCATGTCGACGATCGGCTGGAACGCCACATCGTAGCACAGCACCTTATCCTCGGCGTGGTTGACGATGTATTCGAGCTGATCCTCGAACAGCCGCGGGTTCACCGTGTGGAGCACCCCGCCCATCCCGGCGACGCCGTACCAGCTGACCAGATGGCGCGAATGATTCATCGCCAGGCTGGCGACGCGGTCGCCCGGTTTTACGCCAAGCGCCTGCAGCGCCTGCGCCATTTTGAGTGCATCGCGGCGGATGCCCTCCCAGTCGGTGCGCGTTTCGCTGCCGTCGGCCCAGCGGGTCACGATCTCGCGCGTCCCCGCTTCGCGTGCGGCGTGATCGATCACATGCGTCACCCGCATGGTCCAGTCCTGCATGGCTCCCGACATTCGCATCTCTCTCCCGTGTTGCTGCCCGTTGGTGGGCATGCGTTCAGGCGACGAGACGGAGATGGCTCCCCCCGCGCCGCGTGGTCAGATGCACATTGGCAAGCCCGGGGACGCTTGCCAAGCGTTCGGCGAGTTCGCCGTCGAGTTTGAAGGTGCTTCCCAGCTTCAGCGTGGGCTCGATCGCCAGCCCGGTGCGCAGCGTAGCGATGACCTCGCCGGTGCCGCTGCTCTCGCCTAGCTCCAGATGCAAGGCAGCCAAGCCCGCTTCTTCGGTAACTTCGAGGCTGAGCGTCATCCGGGCACTGCTCGACACCTGCTCGAGCGGCACCCCGCCGCGCACGGTGATCCGCGGCGGTTCGTCGGGGCTCGGGCTGTCGAGCTCGACCTGGAGCAGCAGACAGGTCTGGTCCTCGGCCCAGCGCAGGAAATTCTCGACCAGGCTTTCCTCGAAACAGGCGGCGCTGAACTGGCCCGAGGCATCGGAGAAATCGGCGCGGACGAAGGGCTTGCCGCGGCGCGTGGTGCCCTTGTTCACCTTCTCGATCATCGCCGCCATCACCGCGGGCGCGCGCCCGCCAGCCGGCGCGCCGCCGGTCATCAGCGAGGCGTAGCTGCGCGCGCCATTGGCCGAGGCGACCTGGCGCCAGGCCTGGACCGGATGATCGGAGAAATAGAAGCCGAAATTGTCGCGCTCATGCGCCATCATCTGCGCGCGCGGCCAGGGCTCGACCTCTTTCAACCGCAGGGTCTCGCCCTGATGCGATTCCTCGCCGCCGAACAGCGCCGCCTGTCCGCTCGACCGCTCGCGCTCGGCGGCATCGGCGACCGCCAGCAGCAGGTCGGCATTGGCGAACACCCTGGCGCGGTTGGGCTCGAGCGAATCGAGCGCGCCCGCACAGGCGAGCGCCTCGAGCTGACGCGAGTTCATCGACCCCTTGGGCAGCCGCCCGAACAGGTCCGACAGGCTCTCGAACGACCCCGAGGCCTCGCGCTCGGCGCAGATCGCATCCATCGCCTTGCCGCCGACGTTGCGGATTCCCGCAAGCGCATAGCGCACTGCATAGCCGTCGTCGGTCTGCTCGACCCCGAACTCGGCGACCGAGGCGTTGATGCAGGGCGGCGCGATCGTCACCCCGCCGGGGCGCAGCGGCGAGCGGCGGGCATCGTCGACGAACACCGCCAGCTTTTCCGACTGATGCATGTCGAAACACATCGAGGCGGCGAAGAATTCTTCCGGATAATGCGCCTTCATCCAGGCGGTCTGATAGGCGAGCAGCGCATAGGCGGCGGCGTGCGACTTGTTGAAACCGTAGCCGGCGAATTTGTCGATCAAATCGAACAGCTCGTTGGCCTTCTTCGCCTCGATTCCCGAGACGGTCTTGCAGCCATCGACGAAGCGCTGGCGCTGCGCGTCCATCTCGGCCTGGACCTTCTTGCCCATCGCGCGGCGCAGCAGATCGGCATCGCCGAGCGAGTACCCTGCGAGGATTTGCGCCGCCTGCATCACCTGTTCCTGATAGACGAAAATGCCATAGGTCTCGGCGAGGATCTCTTCGAGCTTGGGGTGCGGATATTCGATCGGCACCTCGCCCGCCTTGCGCTTGCCGAACAGCGGGATGTTGTCCATCGGACCCGGCCGATAGAGCGAGACCAGCGCGATGATGTCGCCGAAATTGGTCGGTTTCACCGCGGTCAGCGTGCGCCGCATGCCTTCGGATTCGAGCTGGAAGACGCCGACCGTGTGGCCCGATTTCATCAGCTCGTAGACCGCCGGATCGTCGAGTTCGAGCAGCGCGAGATCGATTGTGACCCCGCGCTTCTCCAGCAGATCGGTCGCCTTCTTGAGCACCGACAGCGTCTTGAGACCGAGAAAGTCGAATTTCACCAGCCCGCTCGATTCGACATGCTTCATGTCGAACTGGGTCACCGGCATGTCCGAGCGCGGATCGCGGTAGAGCGGGACAAGCTGCGCCAGCGGCCTATCGCCGATCACCACGCCCGCGGCATGGGTCGAGGAATTGCGCGGGAAGCCCTCGAGCTGCATCGCGAGATCGACCAGCCGCTTCACGTCGTTGTCGTTCTCGTATTCGCGGCGGAAATCGGCAGCGCCGTTGAGCGTGCGCGGCAGCGTCCAGGGATCGGTGGGATGGTTGGGCACCATCTTGCACAGCCGATCGACCTGGCCGTAGCTCATCTGCAGGATGCGGCCGGTGTCGCGCAGCACTGCGCGCGCCTTGAGCTTGCCGAAGGTGATGATCTGCGCGACGTGATCGTGGCCGTATTTGTCCTGGACGTAGCGAATCACCTCGCCGCGGCGGGTTTCGCAAAAGTCGATGTCGAAGTCGGGCATCGACACGCGCTCGGGGTTGAGAAAGCGCTCGAACAGCAGGCCCAGCTTGAGCGGGTCGAGATCGGTGATGGTCAGCGCCCAGGCGACCACCGAGCCCGCGCCCGAACCGCGCCCCGGGCCCACCGGGATATCCTGCTCCTTGGCCCATTTGATGAAATCGGCCACGATCAGGAAGTAGCCGGGAAAACCCATCTGGTTGATGATCCCGACCTCGTAATCGAGCCGGTCGAAATAGATGCGCCGCTCCTCCCCGCTCATCGCGCCATAGGGCACCAGCCGCGCCTCCAGCCCGGCGCGCGCATCGGCGGCCAGCATCCGCGCCTCGCCCTCGACATCGCCCGCGAGGCTGGGGAGGATCGGCGCGCGGTTGGGCGGTGCGAAGGCGCAGCGCTGCGCCACCACCAGCGTGTTGGCGATGGCCTCGGGCAGGTCGGAGAAGCCCTCGTCCATCATGCTCGCCGATTTGACGAAGCTTTCGGGGTTGGAGCGCAGCCGGTCCTCGGCATCGACATGCGTCGATCCGGCGATGCAGAGCATGGCGTCATGCGCCTTGTGCATATGCGGTTCGGCGTAATTGGCGGGGTTGGTGGCGACCAAAGGCAGGCCGCGCGCATAGGCGAGCGCGATCAGCGCCTCCTCGGCGGCCATCTCCACCGGATCGCCGCGGCGGGCGAGCTCGATATAGAGCCGGTCCGGAAACAGCGCCTGGAGGCGGTCGAGCAGGAGTTCGGCGTGGCCGGCCTGACCCTCGGCGAGCAGGCGAGTCATCGCCCCCTCGCTCGCACCGGTAAGCGCGATCAGCCCCTCGGTGCGGCCCTCGAAATCCTCCAGCAGGACATGCGGCTCGAATTCGAGCGGCCGGGCGAGATGCGCCTTGCTGACGAGATGGCACAGATTGTCGTAGCCGGTCTCGTCCTGCGCATAGAGCGGGAGGTAATCGACCTGCTTGCCGGTGCTGCCGTCATCCCTGCTGCGTGCAACACCGAGCAGCGTGCCGATGATCGGCTGGATGCCTTCGTCGAGGCAGGCCTTGGCGAACATGACCGCGCCGTAGAGCCCGTTGCGATCCGCCAGCGCGATCGCGGGAAAGCCGCGTTCCTTGGCCAGTTTCGCCATCGCCTTGGGCTCGATCGCGCCCTCGAGCATGGAATAGGCGGAGAGGACGCGCAGCGGTACGAAGGGGGCAAAACTCATGCCGCCGATATGCGCTGCCCGGGCCGATTAGCCAAGGGAGCGGCCGGGGTTTTTCCGGCATCGCCGGCGAGAGCTAGACCTCGTCGGAAGCCCTGATCTTGCGACGCGTGTCGCGCACCGTGGACCAGGCGCCATAGAGGATCAGTACGGCGAGGAAGATCCACACCCACAGCGGGATGTCCTGCCCAAAGATCGCCAGATAAATATAGGCCGAAACGAAGAAGAACCCCGCCAGCATCGTCGGCAGCACGGTCGAGCGCCCGGCGCGCGCGCGCTTCACCAGCCAGGCGATCGAGGCGAGGAAGAACGGGATCGCCCCGACGTAGATCGCCCCGAACACATAGGGATTCACATTGTACTGCGCGCCGAGCGACAGGAGCCATTCGTTGGCGGCTTCGAGCATGGAATTCTCCTGCGGCCCCGTCAGGGTCCCACCGCGTTCCGGTTACAGCAGCGCTTCGATATCCGCCGCGATGGCGGCGGGCTTGTCGCCGGGACCATAGCGCCGAACCACCTCGCCGTCGCGATCGATCAGGAATTTGGTGAAATTCCACTTGATCGCCTCGGTGCCCAGCACGCCCTTGGCCTCCCGCTTGAGCCAGTCGAACAGCGGGCTGGCCTCGGACCCGTTGACGTCGACCTTCTCCATCAGCGGGAAAGTGACGCCGAAATTGACCTTGCAGAACTGCGCGATCTCGTCCGCATCGCCCGGCTCCTGGCCGCCGAACTGGTTGCAGGGAAAGCCGAGCACTTCGAAACCCCGATCGGCGAACCTACGATAAAGCTCTTCCAGCCCGTCATATTGCGGGGTGAAGCCGCATTTGCTCGCCGTGTTGACCACCAGCAGTACGCTGCCCTGCTTCTGCGCCAGATCGAGCGGTTCGCCGCGGTTGGCGATGACGGTGAAATCGGCAATCGTGGTCATGATCGCGCGCTCAGGTCTGGGGAAAATCTGGGCGCTGGGCCAGTGCGGCCACCTCTTCCGCGCGATATTCGCGGGCGCCGGCCTTTTCGATGTAGTAGCCGCTGCGTTCTTCTGCGGGCATGCTCATCATGTGCCGGATTATTTCCGCGAAGGTGCCGGAGCGCAATCCCTTGGCGCTGTCGAACAGGCCGTTGTTCTCGCCGACCTGGTGCAGCGAGGCGCGGTCGTCCCACTGGATGCCCTCGCGATGCGTATCGCGGGCGTTGTAGGTGCTCGGGTGATCGGTCATGCAATGCTCCTTGTTGTCGGTCCAACGCCCCACCCGCCAAGCGGGTCCGTCATTCGAGCCGGCCTTCGTGCAGCCGCAGCACCCGGTCCATCTTCGCCGCCAGCCGTTCGTTGTGAGTCGCGACCAGCGCCGCGCTGCCTTCGCCGCGGACCAATTCGAGGAATTGCGCCAACACCTTGTCGCTGGTCGCCTCGTCGAGATTGCCGGTGGGCTCGTCGGCCAGCACCAGCTTGGGGCGATTGGCCAGCCCGCGCGCCACCGCGACGCGCTGCTGCTCGCCGCCCGAGAGCTGGCTGGGGCGGTGAGTCAGGCGTTGGCCGAGCCCGAGCGCGGTGAGCAGTTCCTCGGCCCGCACCAGCGAATCCTCGCGCGAGCGATTGGCGATCATCTGCGGCAGGACGACGTTCTCGCGCGCGTCGAAATCGGGTAGCAGGTGGTGGAACTGGTAGACGAAGCCGAGATGGTCGCGGCGCAGCAGCGTGCGCGCATGGGCGTCCTTCTGGTCGACCGGCTTGCCCGCGATGCGGATCTCGCCGCCGAAACCGCCTTCGAGCAGTCCGACCGCCTGAAGCAGCGTCGACTTGCCCGAGCCCGAAGGACCGAGCAGCGCAACGATCTCGCCCGGCTGGATCGCCATGTCGACCCCGCGCAGCACGTCGATCCGCACCCCGCCCTGTTCGAAGCTGCGGGTCAGCCCGCGCAATTCGAGAACCGGCTCATTCATAGCGAAGCACCTGTACGGGATCGGTGCCCGAGGCCTTGAGCGCCGGGTAGAGCGTGGCGAGGAAACTCAGCCCGAGCGCCAGCAGCACGATCAGCGCGATCTCGATCGGATCGGCCTGCGCGGGCAGCGTCGAGAGGAAGCGCACTTCCGGGTCCCACAGGTCCTGCCCGGTCACCAGCCCGATGAACTCGACGATCGGCTGGCGGAAATAGAGCACGATGGTGCCGAGGATCAGCCCCGCCACCGTGCCGATCGCGCCCACGGTGAAGCCGGTGGTGACGAAGATCTTGAGCAGGCTCTTTCGCGTCGCCCCCATGGTGCGCATGATCGCGATGTCGCGGGTCTTGGCGCGCACCAGCATCACCAGGCTGGAGAGAATGTTGAAGGCGGCGACCAGCACCATGAAGCTCAGCGCAAAGGCCATCGCGACGCGTTCGACCTGCAGCGCCTCGAACAGGGTGGAATTGATCGTCTTCCAGTCGGAGACCACCGCCCTGCCCGCCACCGCCTGCGCGACCGGCGCGAGGATTTCGCCTACCCGATCGGGATCGTCGACCGTCACCTCGATCATGCCCACCGTATCGCCGATCAGCAGCAGCGTCTGTGCATCCGCCATCGGCATCATGACGAAGGCCTGGTCGTATTCGTAGATCCCCACCTCAAAGATCGCCGCGACGGTGTAGCCCACCTGCCGCGGCACCGTGCCGAAGGGGGTCGAGCGGCCCTGCGGGTTGATGATCGTGATCGTGTCCCCGACCCGCGCGCCGATGTTCTGCGCGAGCCGCACGCCGATGGCGACGTTGTTCGAACCCGGACGCAGTGCACTGATATCGCCGCTCACCACCTTGGGCGCCATATCGGCGATGTCCTGCGCGGTGTTGCCGCGTACCAGAATCGCCTCGACCCGGCCGTTGAAGCTGGTCAGCAGCGGCTGCTCGATCAGCGGCGAGGCCTCGACCACGCCGGGGGTCGAGCGCACCTGCTCGAGGATATCCTCCCAATCGTCCATCCGCCCGCCATAGGCCTGGACGATGGCATGGCCGTTGAGCCCGACGATCTTGTCGAGCAGTTCGGCGCGAAACCCGTTCATCACGCTCATCACGATGACCAGCATCGCGACCGACAGCATCACCACGCCCACCGAGATCCCGGCGACGAGCGCGATGAAGGCCTCGCTCTTGCCGGGCAGCAAATAGCGCTTGGCGATGGTCCATTCGAAAGGGGAAAGCAGCAAGATCGGGGTTTCGCCGGGCGGTTGCAGGAGAGCAGCGCTCTAGGGAGGCTTTCCTTTCGCTGCAATGAAATCCCGGCGTGAGCCGCTCCGGCTTCTCCGCGGCCGAGGTGAAGCCGATCATGCACGGCCCGTCGCGCTGGCCTTGTAATCGGCGCGTAACATCGCCATTGGCACCCCCGAGCGGAGGGCCCGGCGGCCACCCCATATAGGCGAGCGATGAACCTCACCCATCCCTTCCACGATGCGGACGGCGACACACTGCGCGAAGAGTGCGGCGTGTTCGGCGCCATCAACGCCACCGATGCCTCCGCGGCGACGGCGCTGGGCCTCCACGCGCTGCAGCACCGCGGCCAGGAAGCGGTCGGGATCACCTCTTTCGACGGCACGGAATTCTACAGCCGCCGCGGGCTCGGCCATGTGGCGGACAATTTCTCCGGCCAGGACGCGATCGCCGAACTGCCGGGGACCATGGCCGCGGGCCATGTCCGCTATTCGACCACCGGCGGGGCGGGCCTGCGCAACGTCCAGCCGCTCTATGCCGATCTCGCGGGCGGCGGCTTCGCGGTCGCGCACAACGGCAATATCTCCAACGCCGGAACCCTGCGCGAAGACCTCGTG
>TARA_R110002072_G_scaffold109051_2_pt1 | contig 10700 bp, 4 predicted proteins | sample TARA_R110002072 | Tara Oceans TARA_R110002072 (sample SAMEA4397118) | marine metagenome | biome: Polar Biome; feature: [SRF] surface water layer (ENVO:00010504); material: water (ENVO:00002006), including particulate matter (ENVO:01000060) such as... | depth 5 m | reverse complement strand
AAAACAACGCCTACCATTCCAGTAGAAGCCATCAATTTGATGCCTGATTTGCTTCGAGAAGGTGCAAGAGCATTTGAAAATGACCCACGTAAAAGAGATGTATTCTTAACCAGTGCCTTATGTATTATTAGTGGTTGTTTACCTGATGTTCAAGGCGTATATCATCAAGAAAGAGTGTATCCACATTTGTTTTCGTTCATCATTGCTCCAGCTGCAAGTGGTAAAGGGGTTTTGAAAAATGCCAAAAGATTAGGAGATAAAATTCACGAAAGAATGGTGGAAGGTAGCAAGCAAGCCAAAGACCAACACGAAAATGAAATGATAGAATACAAAGCCCAATTGAGCAAAAGGAAAAAAGACGAACCTATTCCAGAAAAACCAAAAGAGCCTGTTTTCAAATTATTATTCATTCCTGCGGATTGCAGTCAGGCAATGATGATGCAAATACTTCAAGACAATGATGGCAAAGGCATTATTTGCGAAACAGAAGCAGATGCAATGAGTGGAGCAAATAAGCAAGACTGGGGAAACTACTCTCACATTATGAGAGCAGCTTTTCATCACGAAAAAATATCAGCAGCAAGAAAAACCAACCGAGAACTTTTAGAGATAAAACACCCACAATTGGCGGTGGCCTTGTCAGGCACACCAGCCCAAGTGCCTAAGCTAATCGCTTCGGCAGAAGATGGTTTGTTTAGCCGTTTTCTATTCTATGCGTTCAAAAATGAAATCGTTTGGCAAGACCCATCACCAAGACCAGGCGGAATAGTTTACAACGACCACTTTGAAACATTATCAATCGAAGTACAGAAGATTGTTGATTTTCTAAACCAGTACCCAACCGAAGTATTTTTAACACCGAACCAATGGAATATACTCAACCAAGTTTTTATAGGCAAGCTCCAAAATGTTGTGATTTTTACTGGCGAAGATGCAGCAAGTATTGTATATAGATTAGGTTTAATTCTATACCGATTTTGTATGATTTTCACTTCCTTACGGAAGTTTGAAAATGGCGATTGCTCAAAAGATGTTACCTGCACAGATGATGATTTTCAAGCATCTTTGATGCTTTCAGATGTCTATTTGCAACACAGTCTTTTAATGTTCAACAATCTGGAAGAAAACAAAGACCCAATTCTGTACAAGATGCCAAACAACAAAAAACAGTTGTTAGAAGAGTTGCCACAAGAGTTTCAACGCAAAGAAGCAGTTGCCATTGGCAAAAAGTTAGGCTTATCCGAAAGGTCGGTGGATGATTTTCTGAACAACTCTGTGCCAATGCTTTTAGAGAAGCCAAAGACAGGGCATTATCGAAAAGTACTAAAATGATGAAAACAATTGATATAAACTAAGTATATTTGTCCTATTTAGGACAAGTCTAACAATGGTTTAATTTTCATTATGACAAAGCAAGTATTTCATACCAACACTTTAGGCGATAAGCTTCGGCAGTTAAGAGATGAAAAAAACTTAATGCAAAGAGAAGTTGGTGCAGTAATAGAAGTTGACGGAGCATTTATAAGCAAAGTCGAAAATAGCGAAAAACCAATCAACAGAAAGCACCTTACAACATTAAGTAAGTTTTTCAAAGTGCAAGAAGATGATTTGCAAACGCTTTGGTTAGCTGATAAAATAAGGCTAATCATAAAAGAAGAGAAATTGGGTAAACAAGCAATACAAATCGTTTTCAACGATTTTAATCAACAATAAAGGACAATGAGCATAAACATTTTAAAACACGAATCAGACGTTTGGAAAACAGCCGATTTATTAATTGGGGCAGGTATTAAGCAAAGTGATTTTCCAAAATATATGATGCCCTACTTTGCCCTTTTAATGGTTGAAAGTAGATTAATAAGAGAAGCAAAGAGATTAGAAGAAGAAATTGGCAGAGACAATATTGAGGACTTTGTAGAAATGTTCCAGTTAGAGGGCTTAGGTTACAATGATTATGTGATTCGTAAAAACAAGTCTTTAAAAGACATCTGTAAAAACGATAAAACCTTTAATACTGACTTCGACTTGTATCTAAAGGCTTTCGACCCGGAAACAAGGTATTTATTGGGTGTAGATAAAGGTACAGAAGAAGAAAAGTTCTTAGACATTTCAGGTGTCAGTGGTCAGCTTAAAAAGAAACGCATCTTATTTGAAACCGTTAAGGTTTGGAGCGAAATAGATTTAACGCCTTTTGATAACTCCGAGATAACCACACTTGAAGAACACATCAAAAGAAAATGGGCAGATATTTCAGCAGAAACAGCTGGAGAGCAATATACCCCTGATGATATTATTTCTTTGATTACAGAGTTAATCGTTACCAAGTTTGATGATAATGGCAAGTTCTTAACCATATATGACCCCACCTGTGGAGGAGGAAACCTACTTTTTGGAGTAGAAGATAAAATCAAATCCGATTTACCTTCAAGACCAACGGCAACCTATGGGCAAGAATGGAACGATACTTTATTTGCTTTGGCTAAAATTGAAAGTAGGTTCAGAAAAGATACTTACATAGAATACGGAAATACCATTACCGAAATTGGTAAATTCTACGATAAGTTTTTCAATATAGCAGTTGCAAATCCACCTTATGGTGTCGATTGGAAAGGTTATGAAAAAGATGTAAAAAACGACAGTACACAACGGTTTATCGCTTTGCCTTCTATTTCTGATGGGCAATTCCTTTTTACACAGCATATTTTATACAAACTAAATGAAGACGGTTTTGCAGTTGTTGTTCACAACGGCTCAACCCTTTTTAGTGGTGATGCAGGTAGTGGAGAAAGCAATATCCGTAAACACTTTTTTGAAAATGATTGGGTAGAAGCTATTATTCAAATGCCAACAGATGAATTTTTCAATACAGGCATCTACACGTATTTATGGGTGTTTAATAAAAATAAGCCAGCAGACAGAAAAGACAAAGTTATCCTTATCAATGCCAGTGATTTACACGAACCTCTTAAAAAAAGCAAGGGTAAAAAGCGTAAACAAATGAACCTGGACAATAGAATTGAAATTGTCAAGGCGTTTACAGAGTTCAAAGACAATGCCTTTTCTCAGGTTTTTGATAAATGGCACTTCTACTACAACAAACAAAGCATAATGCTTACCAATGTAGATGAAAACGGCAAGTACCTCGAAATGCCAACCAAAGTAAACAGAGCAGGCGAAACAGTAGAAGAAAAAAGTATCAAGTTAGTTCCTACTAAAATTGAAGTTACATCAGATAACGATACAGAAACCTATTCAACATTTGAAATCACTGCTTTTGATAAATCAAAACACAAATCATTAAAAGATTATTTCAATGATGATATCAAACCAACTATCAACGCAATAGACTACAAAGAGCAAGATGTAAAGGTATTTACCTCAAAAGCTACTTACTGGTACGACCAAGACAAGGAGACCATTATTGAAGAAGTGAGAGGAGAACAAACCGAGTTAGGTTGCGGTAAAATTGTCATCAAATCAGCTTTCAAAAAAGCGACCAAAACCAAAGATGCCAGTATTGTTATCACGGTGGTGCTTACAAAAGATTTACAGAAAGATTATGAGATTATTCCTTATAATCCAGATGAAGCAATCAACCAACAAACCATTGCCGATTTTATGGCAAAATACATTACTCGACCATTTGAGTATATTGATAATGTTGTTGGATTAGAAATTAATTTTAATAAGATTTTTAAACCATCAAAAAAAGCTCCTGATAGTTTTCAAACAATTTCTGAATTAAATGATTTGCAATTAAAGTATAAAGAGCTATCCGCTTCATTACTAACTACTGATTTTAAAACTAACGCCAATTTAATTGACTGTGAAATTGAAAACATAGATAAAATTCCAAAAAATTGGTTGCTCAATAGAATGAAAGACATTGGATATTTATTCAGTGGTTTATCTGGTAAAAAAGGAGATGATTTTAATAATGATACAAGCGTTTTTAATAAAGGCTTTATACCTTTTACAAATATTGCTAATAACACATATATTCTAAAAGACGATTTAGGTACAGTGATTATTTATGAGAACGAAAAACAAAATAAAGTCAAACAATTTGACTTGTTTTTCTTAATGAGTTCAGAAGGGTATGAAGATATTGGTAAATCATCTTTGCTTATTGAGCATACAGATATTGATATTTATTTGAATAGTTTTTGCAAAGGGTTTAGAATTACTTCAAAGAACATCTCGCCTCGTTTTTTGAACTACCTCTTATTGTCTTTTGATTTTAGGGAAAAATTGATTTTAGAAGGCAAGGGTTTTACTCGTATAAACCTAAAAATGGAAAAAATAAATGATTTAGAATTTTATTATCCACCTTCAAAAGTTGAACAAGAAAGAATTTCCGACTACTTAGTTAATAAACTCTCGTTAATTGACGAGTCAATTACTAACCTATCTGACCAAATAGAAACACTCAAACGTATGAAACAATCATTTATTAATGATTCTACAAACGGTAAAATTATTATAGAATGAAAGAATTAGACTTACAAGATAAATACTTAATCAACTTCTTTTGTGAAAGACCTGACGGTCTTCAGTACAAAGAAGCAAAGGCAAATACGGTTTCTTCCAACTTCTTTGTAATGGAAGATTTGAAACAATTCATTTCAGACACCTCATTAAATAAAGCCAACTACAAAAAGCTACTCAAAAAGTTTGATTCTGAAAAAGCCTTATTAGAAGCATTTACAGACTTCTTAGATGAAAAAATAAAATCATCTATGAATATGGCAATCTTTATCAATACCAATAAATCTGTAACCTTTGAGGGTGTGAAATTGCATCTTTTCTACCCAAGCGGTAGCGAAATGGAAGAAGATAAACTATTTGCTCAAAATGTATTTTCTGTAGTTCAAGAGTTACCCTATACCTTTAAATATGATGGTAAGCAACGTTTTTCATTTCGTCCTGACCTTTCCTTTTTTCTAAATGGTATTTATTTAGGTTATAGCGAATTAAAAAGCAATTGGACAAACCAAACAGCAGTTAAAAACGGTAGAAAGAAAGTATCTAAAGACTATCTAAATGCAGCACAAGAGTATTTAGTAATAGCAGACCAAAACGACTTAACTCAAACCATTAGAAAAGACTTTTTAAAGGTATTTGAAAAAGCAATTCACATCACAGCAACAGATATTTCAGAAACTTTTGTAATACGTAACATCTCTACATTATTTGATGACATCAAAACAGGAGTAACCAACGGCAGCTATGATTTTGAGCAATACGAAAAGAAGTTTATAAAAGAGTTCAAGACCTATCCATTAAGGAATAAAGAAGCATCTAAAACAGAACGATTTGAGGAAGTATTCAAGGCACTGTATGATAAAAAGATGATTGAAAAAGAGATTCTCTATTACAATTTTATTGAAAGGGATCTAATCAAAAAAGAAGGAAGCAAAACCAAAGAATATAAGCACAATGATGGTCGCTTAATCAGTCCAAGACCGAAGCAAAAGTTTGGTACAGATAAAGTATTAGCCAAGATTGAGGAGTTCTTAATCCACGAGAACGACCCTGACTATTTCATCAAGAAGTTAGAAAAAGAGTTAAAGGCAAAAGGATTGGGAGATGTTCAAACCCAAGAATTGATAAATAAAAGGCTCAAATATCAAAACAACAAAACAGTCTATTCATTACTACTTCAATACGCAGCTGGTTTTGGGAAAAGTAATATCATTGGCTGGACAGCCTTACAACTTAAAGACCTTAGAAAAGACGGAGAGTATATCTATGACAAAGTAATGCTTGTTGTTGATAGACTTCAACTTCGTGACCAGTTAGATTCTAAAATGCACAATATGAATATCCAAAAAGGTATGTTCATAGAGGCCAACGACCGCAAAAGTTTTATTGATGCGTTAAGTAGCGATAAAAGAATAGTAGTAGTCAATCTTCAAAAGTTCTCAGCAGTAGATAATATCTTAGATGAAACCGCAGTAAAGAAACTGGCAAAACTTCGTATTGCCTTTCTGATAGATGAAATTCATAGAAGCAACAGCGGTACGCAGCACGAAGAAATGATAAGCGTTTTTGACGAACTACAAAGCAGTTTTGATAAAAGCAAGGAGTACCAAACCAACCAAACCAAGAAAAACCTAATTGTTGGTTTTACTGCCACGCCAAGCGACCACACATTAGCAAGGTTCGGAGAGTTTAATAAGTATGCAGAAGCAGAAAAAATATGGATTCCTTTTGATAGTTACACAATGCGTGAAGCTATTGAAGATGGCTATATTCTAAACCCAATTAAAGGGATAGTGCCTGTTTCAGCTAAAATGTATTTCGAGATTCCTGAAAATGAATTAGAAGGGTTTGAAAATGATTTTGGCTATGATGAAATTCCCGACAATACAGATACCGGGATTGATGAAGAAGGTAAAAAATATGCCATTCGTAAAAAGAAGATATATTTAAACACACAACGTATTGAAGCAATTTCAAAATTTGTTGCAGAACGTTTAGTGAGTAGTGTTTACCACAATATTAGAGGAACAGCAAAAGCAATGCTTTCAGCATCTTCAATTCCAGCAGCTATCAAGTACAAAGGTTTTATAGACAAGTACTACAAGGAATTAGTAAAGGATAAGAAATATGAACGATTTGCAGAAGCACCAATTTATATTGTTTATTCAGATAGTCAAGAGCATAAAAGTTGCAGTAGTTTGAATGATGGCTTAAATGAAAAAACAGTACTTCAAAATTTTCAGAAAAAGGACAAAAATGGTATCATCATAGTAGTTGACAAACTGCAAACAGGTTTTGATGAACAAAAACTCCATACATTATTCTTAGACAAAGAGATAAGAGGTATTAATGCTATTCAAACTATTTCAAGAGTAAACAGAACAGCCAAGTACAAGAACGATTGTAAAATAGTTGATTTCTCATATAAGAATGTAAATGTTAAAAACATCAAAGCAGCATTTGAGCATTTCAGTAATGTAGTAGTATCTGATTTTGACCCATTAGGTGATGAAGAAAAACTGATTGAATTATTAAAAACACTTTCTACCAATAGCATTTTCAAAACTCATTTCCCTGCATTCAAAAGCTATCATACTTCAAACCCTGATATTAATCTTATAATAAGCATTGAGGATGCTTTAGATGCGTTTATTAAAGGCTCAAAGGAAGATGCTAAGAAAATTAAAGATGAAGTCTTACAGTACTTTAAAATCCTTAATCTAATTGAATTTGTAATAGACTTAGACCCAAAGTTTAGTGAAAGCCTATTTATTGAGTTTTGGCGTAAATACAATATGCTTTATAACCAAATCAATAAGCAATCTGAGGTTATAGATGATGTTGAAATTTACTTTGATAATAGGATAGGTATAATAGCACCAATAGAGCCAAAAGATAAAGGAAACAAGCCTAAAAACCCTTCTCCAACAGGCACAGACCAACCGAATAAGTACAAATACAATATACTGAAAGTAATAGAGAAACGTAACCAGGAAGAAGAAGCTATTGAAGAATTGATTGCCGATTTTGAAAAGAAAATATCATCCTTTTTTGATTTCATCAAAACAGATAATAACGGCCAAAGATTAATTGCTAAAATCAAGGATGAAGGTTCTGCATTTTCTCAAGAAGAAATTTATTTAGATTTCACTAAGCTATACAGGAAGTACACCATTAAAAATAAAGACTTAGGCGATTTCTTTGTACGTGAAACAAAAGATATTTTAAACCAATTATGTGATGATTTTGAAAAGTCATTAAATAGCCTATGATTATATATAACACCACAGGAAATAAGTTAGTACAGGTTAAAGAAAAGCCCTTTAAACTTGAACGTGAAATACAATCAATTTTTGAAAGCAACCTTCAAAACATAATGGGTTTGTTGTTTGTCAAATCTGAATTTACAATCAAAAACAAGCGTATTGATACGCTTGCTTATGATAAGCAAACCAATGCCTTTATTATTATTGAATATAAGAGAGATAAAAATTATAGTGTAGTTGACCAAGGTTTAACCTACTTAAATTTAATGCTCCAGAACAAAGCAGAGTTTATCTTGACATACAATGAAACCTTAAAGGATATTTTACATAGTAAAGATGTTGACTGGTCACAATCAAGAGTTGCTTTTGTTTCTCCAAGTTTTACCGCTAACCAAATATCTGCAAGCGATTTCAAGGACTTTGGTATTGAGTTATGGGAAATTAAGCAATTTGAAAATAATACAATAAGCATCAATACAATTAAAAAGAGTAGTGGTGCTCCAAGTATCAAACCTTTGTTAGAGAACAGCGATAGTCTAAAAGAAGTAAAAGAGAACATCAAAGTTTACACAGAAGAAGACCATTTCAGCAATGGTTCGGATTACATTATAGAGTTATACGAAAAGTTTAAATCTTCAATACTCAACCTTACAGATGGCATAGAAATATTACCACAGAAGTATTATATAGCTTTTAAGAAAGGTTCAAACATTTCAGATATTGAAATTCAAAAGAAGTCATTGAAAATATTCATTAATGCCAAAATAGGCACTCTTGATGATCCAAAAGGTTTAGTAAAAGATGTTTCAAATATTGGGCATAGAGGAAATGGTGATTATCAAATCCAAATAGAAAACGACAAGAATTTAGAATATATAATGAGTTTAATAAAGCAGGTTTTGCAATAGCTATTATAATATGGAATGGTACGAAATACTTTTATTTATTCCTATATGGATTTTAGGTCTTTATCTACACGATAGAATCAGACATCCATATAAATACAAAAAGAAAAACAAATGGTAAAACGCAAAAGCAGACATACACCTTTGCAAAGATTAGAACGAAACCTTCGGTTTTCGTTCAGTTGTATGCTGTCTATGATGTTTTCACCCAATTACACAAGACCATTCAGTTGGTGGGCTATTCTTGGTTTTATGGGCTTTTTAGCCTTTTCAATGTTTATGTTATCAATATCACAGTAATATATGGCTAAAAGAAATCATTTAAGATTATTAGGAGATAAGCAACTAAAAGAAGTAGGGACTGTTAAATTTAATTATGGATTTCCTACTTCAAATGATGAAGATGAGGAGGAAATTACTCCTAATTATACTTATATGGCTGAAAGCCTTCGCCAATCAACTTTAAGATATAGTTCAGACTTATCATTTAAATATGAGAACAGGAATAAAGAAATAGAAATTCCTGCTGATATTGATTACATAGAACTCCAATTTGTCGACCAGTTTATAATTAAAGATTATTCCAATGATTACTATAAGACTTTTGGTCTTGAAGCTGCTTCATTTTCAAATTTCGGAAGAACAGGGCTATTTGCAATTATAGACCAAGAACTGTTTAAATCATTTTTGTCTAATGTTAAATCATTTATAGAATTTGGCTCAGGAATCAATCCAGATGCTACATTTTCAAAATATATAGTATACGTAAGAGCATTTAAGCTATTAACTTCAAGAGATATTATCAAATTCAGATTTGCTGAAATAGGCAGTGTCATTCAGTTAGCATTGTTTGAATTACCACTCGACTATGAATTGCAAAGCAACCTTACTAATAGTTTGATTGACTATTTAAATAGTATTGGTGTTGAGAGTATTTACAATCCCGAAAGCAACAAAATAGAGGTACATAACGCATCTGTAGATGATATTAAAAAAGTAGCAAACAATTTTGATATAATACAAAGTATAACTTGTTCTCTCTCATCTGTTGTTTCACCTTCAACTTTTAATGTTGTTTCAAGAGACTACGGTTTCAAAATTGCCAATTCAGATGATATTTTACCGCTTATAGGTGTGATTGACACAGGCATAAGTATGCAGTCTCCTCTACAATCTATTACAATTCAAGATGATACATTCAGTCTAATTGGTAATCCTTTAATTGATATAGCTGGCGGGCATAATAGAAATGGTCACGGTACGGCAGTTGCGGCATTAGCCGCTTTGGGTAGAATGAATCATCTTAACAAATTTTCAGGCACTGTTAATGCGGATGCAAAGCTTTTGTCTATTAAAATATCAGAAACAGGAAGTGGTTATTTATCAGAGGAGAATCTAATTAAACTCCTATATGAAGCAAAAGGCAAATACCCTAACCTTAGTCTTTTTGTATTAACAACCTGCTATTCCAAATTCAAATCAACAAATGAGCCATTTTCTAATTACACCTATGAATTAGATAAATTTTCTCACCGTACAAATTCATTGATTGTAATATGTACAGCGAATAATAATGCTTGTATTGATGAAAATACAGATTACGACTTGAAATATTTTAATTCACCACATACCAATCTTTGTACTCCTGCTGACAGCTTAAATAATTTAGTAGTTGGTGCGGCTGCTGAAAATTTGAATAATGACATTTTCTATGGTATTTCAAAAGGTAGAGAATACCCAACTTTATATACTCGTAAAAGTCATATTGACTTAAAGTCAATTTATCCAAAAAATAAAACCAATAAGAATTATTTCAAGCCAGATGTTATTGAATGCGGTGGTGATGTTGGATACTATAATGATTCTCTTTTGGATTGGGCTGAGGATTCTGCTATGGACGTGCTTTCAGCTCGTCCTGAAATTGGTTTTACTCGTGATACAGGCACAAGCTTATCAGCTCCTTTAGTTGCTAATCTGGCAGCTAAATTGATAAAAGAATATCCCACTTTGCATATTCAAACTATAAAGGCATTAATAATAAATG
>TARA_R110002072_G_scaffold149250_2_pt1 | contig 10703 bp, 9 predicted proteins | sample TARA_R110002072 | Tara Oceans TARA_R110002072 (sample SAMEA4397118) | marine metagenome | biome: Polar Biome; feature: [SRF] surface water layer (ENVO:00010504); material: water (ENVO:00002006), including particulate matter (ENVO:01000060) such as... | depth 5 m | reverse complement strand
AAATCAATCCAAATGATTTTTTTGGCGCACACAATAGTACTATAGAGCAACTAAAAAGATACTTCCCGAAAATTAAAATTGTTGCCCGCGGATCTAAACTGAAAATTTACGGAGAACCAGAATTGTTAAATGAGTTTGAAAAACGGCTTGAAATGCTCATTAAATATTTTAATCGGTATAATAAACTTGATGAGAACAGTATTGAACGAATCTTAACTTCTACTGGGAAAGAAGATAAAAGCACTGTAAACTCAAAAGATGTTTTGGTTCATGGGGTGAATGGAAAACTCATTAAAGCACAAACTGAAAATCAGCGTAAGATGGTTTCAATGATGCAAAAGAACGACATGTTGTTTGCTGTTGGACCAGCCGGAACAGGTAAAACTTATACAGCAGTTGCATTGGCTGTAAAAGCTTTAAAAGAAAAAGAGGTTAGAAGAATTGTTTTAACGAGACCTGCGGTTGAATCTGGAGAAAATTTAGGTTTTTTACCAGGTGATTTAAAAGAAAAATTAGATCCTTATATGCAACCTTTGTATGATGCATTAAGAGATATGATACCTCATGAAAAATTAGAATCACACTTAGAAAAAGGAGTAATTCAAATTGCTCCCTTAGCTTTTATGCGTGGTAGAACCTTAGATAATGCTTTTGTTATTTTGGATGAAGCTCAAAATACTACACACAATCAAATGAAAATGTTTTTAACCAGAATGGGGAAACATGCAAAATTTGTGATTAACGGTGATCCTGGACAAATAGATTTACCTAGGAAACAAGTTTCAGGTTTAAAAGAATCATTATTGGCTTTAAAAGATATAGAAGGAATTGCACAGGTTTATTTGGACGATAAAGATGTAATTCGACACAGATTGGTAAAAAGTATTATTAGTGCTTATAAAAGCATTGAAACTGATTAATTTTAATTGTCTTTAATTACTTTTGCAGACTATAATTATAATTTAGAATGAACACCATAAACGAAACCAATTTTCAATTTCCGAATCAAAAATCTGTCTATAAAGGTAAGGTTAGGGAGGTCTATAATATTAACGATGATTTATTAGTGATGATTGCTTCCGATAGATTGTCTGCTTTTGATGTAGTTATGCCAAGGCAAATTCCATTTAAAGGACAAATCCTGAATCAGATTGCTACTAAAATGATGAAAGAAACCGAAGATTTGGTGCCAAATTGGTTAATCGCAAATCCTGATGAAAATGTAGCAGTAGGACATTTATGTGAACCCTTCAAAGTAGAAATGGTAATTCGCGGTTATATGTCTGGACACGCAGCTAGAGAATACAAAGCTGGTAAAAGATTACTTTGCGGGGTTTCAATGCCTGAAGGAATGAAAGAGAACGATCAATTTCCAGAACCAATTATTACGCCATCAACTAAAGCAGTCAATGGCGATCATGATGAAGACATCACTAGAGAAGATATTTTAGCAAAAGGAATTGTTTCTGAAGCAGATTATGTTGTTTTAGAAGAGTATACACGTAAATTATTTCAAAGAGGTTCAGAAATCGCTGCAAAACGCGGATTGATTTTAGTGGATACAAAATATGAATTTGGAAAAACAAAAGAAGGAAAGATCGTCTTGATAGATGAAATTCATACTCCGGATTCTTCACGTTATTTTTATGCAGATGGATATCAAGAAAGACAAGCAAAAGGTGAAAGTCAAAAACAATTATCCAAAGAATTTGTGCGTCAATGGTTGATAGAAAATGGTTTTCAAGGAAAAGACGGACAACAAATTCCAGAAATGACAGATGAAAAGATTTTAGAAATTTCGGATCGTTATATTGAGTTGTTTGAACAAATTACAGGCGATACTTTTATAAAAGCAAATACTGATAACGTATTGAATAGAATAGAACGAAATGTTCTTTCCTTTTTATCAGCATCATAAATAACAAATTCGTACAATGATTTTCTTTTGAAAGCAGTAACAGTCAAAAAAATAAAAGATGAGTTGAAACATCGTTCTTCACAAGATCTGGTGGAGTTGTGCTTACAACTTTCAAAATTTAAAAAAGAAAATAAAGAATTACTCACCTATCTGCTATTTGAAGCGCATGATGAAGAAATGTATATTCAGAGTGTAAAAGAATTTATGGATGAACTTTTTGATGATATCAATACAAAGAGTTATTTCTATATAAGAAAGAGTGTGCGTAAAATTCTAATACTGACTAAAAAGTATATTCGTTATTCAAAGAAAAAAGAAACTGAAGTACTGCTTTTACTTCACTTTTGTGGTCGATTAAAAGATTTTACACCTTCAATTTCAAAAAGTCCACGCCTACAAAATGTATATGATAGACAAATCTTGATGATTAAAAAAGCATTAGCTACATTACACGAAGATTTACAATATGATTATCAATTAGAATTAGATGAACTGCTAGATGAATAAGAAAGAAAGACCAATACTACCTGATTTAATTAATGAAGGAACTACAGAAATCGAAAGTTTTCAAAACAAGACTTTACGTCCGATTATAAAAATGCAACATGATTTATTAATTCTTTCTTTTCAAAACTATCTAGTAAAAAGAAAAATTGATTTTGAAAATTTAGCAGATGGTAAGAAAAGTAATGTAATTAATGCTGCTTTCACAAAAGATATAGGCTATAAAAACATCATTTTGGGTTTTATCATTGGTCATTTTACTATAGAAGAATTTAATTTTTACAATGTAAACTCTTCGGAAGTACATAAAAGGATTGTGAAAATTATTCAAAAAAGAATAAAGGATAGTCTGATTTTCTAAAATAATAAAACCGCTGAATAGGGGACTCAGCGGTTTTAACAATCAACCAAACCTTTTCATAGAAAGTTTTTAATTTAGACTTTTGAAGTAATCAACCAAATCAATCAAAAGAATTTTTGTTTATCTAAATAACTCTGAAGCTAAACAAATATAATGATTAATTTTTGTTTCTATGGCTTTTTTGATTAATAAAATAGTGATTAATAGAATTTTAACATTTCTTTTTAAAACCTTTTGTAAATACAAAACCGCTACAATTTCTTGTAGCGGTTTTCAACAATCAACCAAAACTTCTTATTGTGGCATTACTACACTATCAATAGCGTGAATAATACCGTTAGAAGCCTTTACGTCTGTGATAACAACTGTAGATGTATTTCCTTTTACATCAGTTAAGATCACTTTACCATTACTAAGAGTTGCCGTAAGGTTTCCACCTTGTACAGTTTTTATTACAAAGCTTCCCTTGTTTGCTTTTATAGCTGCTACAACATCTTTAGCACCAAATTTTCCAGCCACAACATGATATGTTAAGATAGCTGTCAATAATTCTTTATTTTCTTTTTTTACTAATGTACCCACAGTACCTTCTGGTAATTTGTTAAAAGCTGCATTGGTAGGAGCAAATACTGTAAAAGGTCCTGTGCTACTTAATGTTTCTACTAACCCTGCTGCTTTTACTGCTGCTACTAAAGTTGAGAAATCTTTGTTCCCAATAGCTACTCCAACGATAGTTTCTTCTGTGTTTGTTTTTACAACTTTTTTACTATTAGTAGTTGTTGCCAATACTGAAGTAGTTATAAATAGGGCTACTAAGACTGATGGTATTAAATTTTTTAAGCGCATTGTTTTTGTTTTTATAGTTCTCTACAAAACTAATGCTCTTTAATTCTATTCTGTTTAATTAAATGTTAAAATGATTAAACAAAGTATTAAATATTTCTTAAAGACTAAAAAAGATACTTGATAAGAATTCGAAGACCAACAAATGCAATTAGTATGGCTGTTGCTTTTTTTAACTGAATTGAAGAAAAATATTGATTACTGATGCGGCTACCAATTTGTCCTCCAATAAAAACAGTAATTAATAAAAAGGATGTTAAGTTCCAATCGATAGAAAAATCTGGATTATAATACTGGCCAAAAAGGCCACTAATCGAATTTACCAAAATAAAGATACTTGCAGTTGCTGCAATTTTTTTTGAGTTATCCCATTTTGTTATATGCAATAGAGGGGCTAGAAAGATTCCTCCACCTATCCCAACCATTCCAGAGATAAAACCAATAAATCCACCATAACTACTATTTTTAAGAATACTTAAGTTTTCATAATTATCTTCATCAGAATTCTTTCTTTTTGAAATCCACATGGTAATAGATGCAAATACTAATGTAATTCCCAAAAGAATAAAGAAGAAAGTCTGACTAATTCTCAAATAACCTCCTAAAAATGAAAATGGTATGCTAAAAATAATAAGAGGTAAAACTTTATTCCATTGATACAGTTTTTGTTTTTGAAATAAGAAAACATTTCCAATAACTACAACGATATTACATAGTAATGCAGTTGATCTAATTTGAGTGTAGACGATACCTGTTAAAGCCAATATTGCTAGATAACTTGAGCCTCCTCCAAAGCCAACTGAGGAATATAGGATGGCTACCAAAAAAAAGAAGAGAATGATATGCCAATTAGAAATCAGAATATTGATGATTAAATCTAAATCCATTTAGCGAATATAGTTTTATCTTGTCGAAAATTATTCAAAATTATTTAATTTTAGACGACCCCTATTATACAATTCATATCATGAAATCATATTGGAAAACAAATCTTAGATATCTATTAATTTTATTGATCATATGGTTCTTAGTATCTTTTGGAGCAGGAATTTTATTTCGAGAATCTTTAGACACAATTAGAATCGGAGGATTTAAATTAGGATTTTGGTTTGCGCAACAAGGTTCTATTTATGTCTTTGTAATATTAATCTTTGTATACATTAAGTTGATGAATACATTGGATAAAAAACATGGGTACAATGAAGATACTAACGATTAATATAATAAACCTATGAGTATTCAAACTTGGACTTGGATTTTAGTCGGAATCACATTTACATTATATATAGGTATAGCTATTTGGTCTAGAGCATCTTCAACCAAAGATTTTTATGTTGCAGGTGGTGGAGTTTCTCCTTTAGCAAACGGATTAGCAACTGCTGCTGATTGGATGTCAGCTGCATCTTTTATCTCTATGGCAGGAATTATTTCCTTTGGCGGTTATGATGGATCGGTTTATTTAATGGGTTGGACTGGTGGTTATGTACTATTGGCCTTATTATTAGCACCGTATTTAAGGAAGTTTGGAAAATTCACTGTTCCAGATTTTATAGGAGATCGATACTATTCTAATACTGCAAGAAGTGTTGCGGTTTTCTGTGCTTTGTTAGTTTCTTTTACCTATGTGGCTGGTCAAATGAGAGGCGTTGGATTGGTTTTTTCAAGATTTTTAGAAGTAGATATCAACACAGGTGTCATGATAGGAATGATTATCGTACTTTTTTATGCTGTTCTGGGAGGAATGAAAGGAATCACATATACACAAGTAGCACAATATTGTGTGCTGATTTTTGCATTTATGGTTCCCGCTATTTTTATTTCTATTCAAATGACAAACAATGCAATTCCACAAATAGGTTTTGGTGGAGTTGATGAAAATGGAGTATACCTTCTAGATAAATTAGATCAATTACATAGAGAATTAGGGTTTGCTGAATATACATCAGGAAGTAAATCAACCTTAGATGTCTTTTTTATTACAGCAGCGTTAATGGTTGGAACTGCCGGATTACCGCACGTAATTGTTCGATTTTTTACTGTAAAAAAAGTTGCAGATGCTAGAAAATCTGCAGGTTGGGCATTGTTATTTATAGCAATTTTATATACTACTGCACCCGCGATAGCAGTTTTCTCAAGAACAAACTTAATAGAAACGGTGAGCAACAAAGAGTATGCTACAGTACCTGAATGGTTCAAGAACTGGGAAACAACAGGCTTAATAGAATTCAATGATAAAAATGGCGATGGAAAAATTCAATATGTTGGAGATGCTTCATTAAATGAATTAACAGTAGATAGAGATATTATGGTTTTGGCGAATCCTGAGATTGCAAATTTACCAAATTGGGTCATTGCTTTAGTTGCTGCAGGAGGTTTGGCTGCAGCTTTATCAACAGCTGCAGGATTATTATTAGTAATATCTTCTTCGGTTTCTCATGATTTAATTAAAAAGATGATTAAACCAAGCATCTCAGAAAAAGGAGAATTAGTTGCAGCTAGACTTTCAGCAGTTGTAGCAGTTTGTGTTGCTGGTTACTTCGGAATTCATCCTCCAGATTTTGTCGCCGCCACGGTTGCTCTAGCTTTTGGTTTAGCAGCAGCCTCATTTTTCCCTGCCATCGTTTTAGGAATCTTTAGCAAAAGAATTAACAAAGAAGGAGCAGTAGCAGGAATGGTTGTCGGAATTTTATTAATGTTGTTTTATATGACCAAATTTAAATTCGATTGGTTTGGTGGAGGAACAAAAGAAGATTGGTGGTTTGGAATTTCACCAGAAGGATTTGGTACTGTCGCAATGATTGTTAATTTTATCGTCTCAATAGTAATTTCAAAATTTACAGCCGCTCCTCCAAAAGAAGTTCAAGAAATAGTTGAAAATATTAGAATTCCAAGTGGAGTAGGAGAAGCTTATAATCATTAAATAAATATGTCGTTACAAATACAATCTTTAGAGGCTTACAAAGAAGCTTATCAAAAAAGTGTAGAAAACCCATCTCTTTTTTGGGATGAAATTGCAAACCAATTTCTTTGGAGAAAAAAATGGACAAAGACATTAGAATATGATTGGACTGTCCCAGAAACAAAATGGTTTTTAGGTGGTCAAATGAATATTACAGAAAACGCTTTAGATAGACATTTAGAAACTCGAGGAGACCAAGTGGCGTTAATATGTGAACCGAATAGCCCAAAAGAAGAAACAAAATACATAACCTATAAAGAACTGCATTCAAAAGTTTGTGCTTTTGCTAATGTTCTAAAAAGAAATGGCGCAAAAAAAGGAGATAGAATTTGCATTTATATGCCCATGATTCTAGAACTTTCAGTGGCTATTTTGGCTTGTGCAAGAATAGGAGCAATACATTCTGTTGTATTCGCAGGATTTTCATCAACAGCATTAGCTGCTAGAATTAATGACGCAACTTGTTCAATTCTTCTTACTGCAGATGGAGGGTTTAGAGGTGATAAAATAACTCCATTAAAAGATATAGCAGATGAAGCTTTAAAAAATGCTCCATCTATTAAAAAATCAATTATATGTCAAAGAACATATCAAAATATTACGTGGAATCCTTCAATAGATGTTTGGTGGCACGAAGAAATCGAAAAAGTTGACGACAACTGTCCTGCTGAAACAATGGATTCAGAAGATATGTTGTTTATTTTATACACTTCTGGCTCAACAGGAAAACCAAAAGGGATGGTTCATACGTGTGGAGGTTATATGATTTATGCTACCTATTCTTTTCAAAATGTATTTCAATATAAAGAAGGAGATATTTATTGGTGTTCGGCAGATATCGGATGGATTACTGGACATAGTTATATTCTTTACGGTCCGCTAATTTCTGGTGCAACAAGTATTTTATTTGAAGGTGTTCCTAGTTATCCAGATTATGGCCGATTTTGGCAAATCTGTGAAAAGCATAAAGTAAATCAATTTTATACAGCTCCTACAGCTATTAGAGCTTTAGCAAAACACCCAACTTCGTTTATTGATAAATATGATTTAAGTAGTTTAAAAGTTTTAGGAACCGTTGGTGAGCCAATCAATGAGGAAGCTTGGCATTGGTATGATGACAATATTGGTAAGAACAAATGTCCCATTGTAGATACTTGGTTTCAAACAGAAAATGGTGGAATTATGATCACATCTTTGGCAGGAATTACAGAAAGTAAACCTACCTATGCAACACTTCCATTACCTGGAATTCAACCTGTTTTAATGGATGAAAATTCTAATGAGATAGAGAAAGTTAAAGCTGAAGGAATTTTAGCAATCAAACATCCGTGGCCATCTATCGCTAGAACTATTTATGGAGATCATGAACGTTATAAAAACGTCTATTTTTCTGCTTATGAGAATTATTATTTTCCAGGCGACGGAGCGTTAAGAGACGAAAGGGGAAATTACAGAATTACAGGGCGTGTAGATGACGTAGTGATTGTTTCTGGACATAATTTGGGTACAGCACCCATAGAAAATGCCATCAATGAGCATGAAAAAATTGTTGAAAGTGCTGTAGTTGGTTTTCCTCATGATGTAAAAGGATTTGCATTATATGCATTTGTAATTCCTTATGATGGAGTAGAGGTGAATGATGAATTAGCCAAAGAAGTAAGAGAGGTTGTAGCTAATACAATTGGCCCTATTGCTAAACCAGATAAAATTCAATTTGTAAAAGGACTACCAAAAACTCGTTCTGGAAAAATTATGCGAAGAATATTACGTAAAATAGCTTCCAATGAGATAGATAGTTTGGGAGATGTCTCAACCTTGTTAAATCCCGAAGTAGTTAAAAATATCATTGAAAATAAATTATAAACTCACTTTAATAAATATTTTGTCATGAGTTGGTAACTATGTCAGGTATGAATACCATGGCATATAAATTGACAATTGTTAATCATTTACTATCCTAATCAAAATACATGCAACATTATAAAGAGTCTAAAGAACATAAAAAGAAACCAAAGGTTACAATGGCGAAAGCTTTTAAAACAATCATTTGGCCAAGACGTAATTTAGTCATTTTAGGATTGTTTCTTATTTTAATTAGTAGACTAGCTGGTTTTGTTTTACCACTAAAGTCTAAAGAATTATTAGATGAAATTGTTCCTAATAAAGACATGGATTCTCTGTACAATCTTTTATGGATTGTTGGTGTAGCGTTGCTTATACAAGCAATCACTTCGTTTTTATTGACAAGGATTTTAAGCGTACAAGCCCAATATTTAATTTCTGAATTAAGAGCTCAGGTTCAAAAGAAAGTGCTTTCATTACCTATAAGTTTTTTTGATAATACAAAGTCTGGCGCCTTAGTTTCAAGAATTATGAGCGACGTAGAAGGGGTTAGAAATCTAATAGGAACGGGTTTAGTTCAGTTAGTAGGAGGAACAATTACGGCTATAATTTCTTTGGTTTTATTAATCCGTATCAATGCGTGGATGACATTATTTGTATTCATACCCGTCATCATTTTTGGAATTGTAGCCTTAAAAGCATTTAAATATATTCGTCCAATTTTTAGAAATCGAGGGAAAATAAATGCTGAGGTAACCGGAAGGTTAACTGAAACCTTAGCTGGAGTTAGAGTGATTAAAGCATTTAATGCTGAAGATCAAGAAAATGAAACTTTTGAAAAAGGAGTCGATTTATTATTTCAAAACGTAAAAAAGAGTTTGACGGCAACGGCAATTATGACAAGTTCTTCAACATTCTTATTAGGATTAGCATCGGTTGGAATTATGGGTATTGGTGGTTATTATATGACACAGAATCAAATGACAACAGGAGACTTTTTATTATTCACTTTGCTACTGGGTTTTATGATTGCACCCATTGTTCAGATGAGTAATATTGGAAGTCAATTAACAGAAGCGTTGGCTGGTCTAGACAGAACAGAAGAATTAATGAATATGACTGCTGAAGAAGATGATAAAGAAAGAACCGTAGTTTTAGAAGATGTGAAAGGTGATCTTCTTTTTGATGACGTATCATTTTCATATGAAGAAGGAAAAGAAGTGTTGCATCATATTAATTTTCATGCTCCAAAAGGTTCTGTAACTGCATTGGTTGGAAGTTCTGGTTCAGGAAAATCTACGATAGCTGGCTTATCAGCAACGTTTTTAAATCCTAAGTCAGGGAAAATCACCATTGATAATCAAGATATGTCTAAGGTTAAATTATCCAGTTATCGAAAACATTTAGGAGTTGTTTTGCAAGACGAGTTTTTATTTGAAGGAACCATTAGAGAAAATATATTATTTCCTAGACCTAATGCATCAGAAAATGAATTGCAGAATGCAGTAAAAGCAGCTTATGTTAATGAGTTTACAGATCGTTTTGATGATGGTTTAGATACCTTAATTGGTGAAAGAGGAGTGAAGCTCTCGGGCGGACAAAGACAACGTTTGGCAATTGCAAGAGCTATCTTAGCAAATCCTAAAATCATCATTCTAGATGAAGCAACTTCTAGTTTAGATACTGAAAGCGAATCATTAATTCAGAAAAGTTTGTCAGAATTGGTAAAAGACAGAACAACTATTGTAATAGCACACAGATTGAGTACTATTAAAAAAGCCGATCAAATTTTAGTTATTGAAGCTGGAAATATCGCAGAAAGAGGAACACATGATGAATTGATTGAAGCTAAAGGCAGGTATTACGATTTGTATACATATCAAGCAAAAATTTAATCATTAGATTTCTTACTTTTGTAAGTAGTTTATATAAAGACGACCTAAACACCTATTAAAACTGACTCATGAAAAAATTATCGATTCTTCTTATTGTTGCTATTCTAGCAGTTTCTTGTAAACCAGAAACAAAATCAATATCGAAAAAGGCAGAAAAATTTCCAGAAGTTTTGGGTAAAATAATTCAAACTCATGGAGGAATTAATACATGGAGAGCTGCAAAAACTTTATCTTTTAACAAAGGAGAAGAAGCACATACGGCTGATTTAGTTTCTAGAAAAACAATTGTTATTTCACCAAAGTATTCTATGGGATATAATGGAAAAGAGGTATGGTTGTATGAAAAAGATTCAGGTACTTATAAAGGGAATCCAAAGTTCT
>TARA_R110002072_G_scaffold20102_1_pt1 | contig 10713 bp, 13 predicted proteins | sample TARA_R110002072 | Tara Oceans TARA_R110002072 (sample SAMEA4397118) | marine metagenome | biome: Polar Biome; feature: [SRF] surface water layer (ENVO:00010504); material: water (ENVO:00002006), including particulate matter (ENVO:01000060) such as... | depth 5 m | reverse complement strand
CGATGAGCGCGACTGTCAGGGCCGCCGTGAAGGTGTCACCCGCGCCAACCGTATCAACAACGCGGACCTTAGGCGGAGCTTCGCGGACGACCTCCTTACCAGCGCGGTAGAGCACGGCGCCTTCAGCCCCGAGAGAGACGGCCACAAGCGCGCCCTGTGTATGCAGTCTGTCGCCATAGAAGGCTGCCTCGGTCTCGTTGACGCTGAGCAGGCTGGCGCGGGCAAGCAGTGCGTCGGGCACGGCCATGGCTGGAGCGAGGTTCAAGCTGACAAAGCCGGTGGCGGCCTTTGCAGCGGCGAGCAGCGTGTCGCCGCTGATTTCCAGAACGCCCATCATGTTTGAGATTGCGTGCCCTGTAACATCTGCCGGACGTAAGGCCTGGTTGGCGCCGGGGCACACGACGATCAGGTTCTCGCCATCGGCGTCGACGGCGATGAGGGCGACGCCCGTTGTTTCACCATTGATGTGCTGCACACCGGACAGGTCAACACCGCCAGCCTGCAGCAGTTTCAGCGCCTCTTCGGCCATGTCGTCCGCGCCGACGGCACCCATGAGGCGAACATCAGCGCCAAGGCGACGCGCGGCGAGTGCCTGATTGGCTCCCTTGCCACCGGGGTGACGTGCGAGGCGGGCATTCGTAACGGTCTCGCCGGGGCGAGGGAGTGTGGGGCCAGTGGCGACGATGTCGAGATTGATGGAGCCGGTTACGGTAATCATGTGTTGGCCGCCAGTTGTTCAACCAGGACAAAGAACCCATCGGCATCGGCTTTGGTCACCCATTCATGTGGCCCGTCATCAGACAAGGCCACGCGGGTTTGTCCGAATCGGTCCCCTGCGGCCGTGTCGACGGTGACGATTGCCTGACGGCTTTCGAACAAGTCGGGCGCCAGAAGCCAGGCAATTGTGGATGGATCGTGCATGGGCGTCATGCGGCCTTCCTTCCAGCGTGCTTCCAGCACATTGGCGGCTTCAAGCAGTTGCACCATGATTGCAACGCGCGGCCCGGACAGCTTTCCCATCGCAGCGAGGCGTTCAGGTTCGGCGCGCACCTGGTGGGTCACATCAAGATTGAGGACGGTCGCCGGGATTCCACTGTCGAAGACGACAGTGGCGGCATGCGGGTCAGCGAAAATGTTGAATTCTGCGAAGGGCGTTATGTTGCCACCTTCCGTATCGGCGCCGCCCATGATGACAAGGCGGTCAATGCCGCGCGAGATGTCCGGCGCCATAATAATGGCCGTTGCAATGTTGGTGAGCGGCCCGGTCACGACGATCGTATATTCGCCCGGCTTTGCTGCGCGCAACGTGTCGATCAGAAATTGTACGGCATGGCCTGCCGCCAGCGGTGTATCCGGCTCAAACGGATCGAGACCGGCAATCCCGCTATCGCCATGGAAGTGTTCGGCTGTCACAGGCTCGCGCAATATCGGGCGGGGACATCCGGCGAAAACCGGTAATTCCGCCCGGTCCATGATCTGGCACATCATGCGTGCGTTCCGGCTGGTCAGGTTCAGGGGAACGTTCCCGGCCACCGTCGTGATGGCCCGCACATCCAGCGCCGGGCTGGCCAGTGCCATCATCAGCATGACGGCGTCATCAACCCCCGGGTCGCAGTCTATGATGATCGGGCGTTGCGCCATGTGTTTCTCAACTTCCCTTGTATGCTTGTTGGGGCGCATGCTAACCATCGGGCCCGCCCGGGCAAGCGAGATCAGGCGGTCAACTGCTTTCAACCCTCGGAAAGCTTGGGAATTTTTTATGACAGCATTGCCTGAAACAGATGTTTCGTCCCTGATCGCGGCTGCGCGCAAGGCCCGCCTCAATGCCCACGCGCCCTATTCCAGATTCCAGGTTGGTGCCGCAGTGCTAGACGAACGCGGCATCGTGTCGGTGGGATGCAACATGGAGAATGCCGCTTATCCGCTCGGCACATGCGCCGAAGCCGTCGCTCTGGGCGCAATGGTGGCGTCAGGCGGCAAAATATGCCGGATCATCGTGATCGTGGCAGGGGGTGACAAGCTGATCACGCCCTGCGGCGGTTGCCGTCAGCGTATTGTTGAACTGGCCGATGCGGGAACGCGTGTTTTTTGCGCTGCCGATGATGGTGACGCGGTCGAGATGACAACGCCGGAACAGCTTTTGCCGAACGGGTTTGAATTCTAGGGGCGGACTTTAAGCTCATCGAGCATGGCGCGGAAGGCTGGAGAAATCTCTGGGCTGTCCATGTCGATACCGTACCCCTCAAACACCATATCGATGGTAACGCGCTCTTTCTTGCGACCGACAAGACGGGCAACCATCCGGCTTTCGGCAACGATGCGTCCCTTGGAACGAAATGTGTGCTCGAAGAGGATGTAGCTGTCCTCCCAACCGACTGGGCGCGTGTGCAGTTCAAACTTTTGCGGGAAGCGCATCATGCGGTGAAAGCTGATCGACTCGCTCTGGATGACCGGTGTCCAGCCATGCTTGCGGAATACTTTCAGGAAGCCGGTTCGCGCGATGTAGTTAAGCATGCCCAGGTCAGTGAACGAGGCATAGCGCGAATTCGTCATGTGACCCATTGGATCATGGTCACCAATCCAGACAGCCGATTTGATGACATGCACATCCAGCGGCGCCGTACGCTTTCCCGAGAAATATGCGGGAAGAAATATCCTGAGGAACCGGAAAAAGAGGTTCATGGTAAATCGTGCGTCCTGTTGCTCCTGTTGCCCACTGCAAAGGTCGGGCCGGAAAACAGGGTGCCAGCGACAGACTAACAAAACATGTGGTTTGCTTGCGCGCATGACGTTCCGCAGGCGGAACCGACAGGTCGGGGCACGCCAAAATGTCCGCGGTGCGGACGCTTATTTGAGGGTGATGGTGCCAGCGGTGTAAGCTGTTCTGCAATCGGTAGCATCCTTGCGGATGTGACTGTCGGTTAACAGGATCGAGCGTCCCGGGCCGGTAAATCGCACATCATCGCAAGTGTCATCAAATGCGTAACTGCCGGAATCGTCACCGAAATCCATGTCGCCCGAATCGCCCATATCCTGCGCCTTTATCATCACCTTGTTACCGATCGCGACCAGCGTGCGGATATTTACCTTGATATTGCCCGCAGCCATTCCCTCGTCGAGTATGACATACCGGGAGATGCCGACGGAATCACCGTTGAGCCAGACGCTGACGGCCGCATAGGAGAGACTTGCCTCATTGAGAGAGGTGAGCGTGATGCCAGGCGACTTGTCGTAGGTCATGTACATATTGATGCCCTGGCAAGTCCGGGCGTCATTGCAGGCGGTGCCATCGAGCACGTATTTCTGCCCGTCCTCGTTCTGTGCAACCAGCCGCACGTCTTCCGGGTCCCCGCTAAGAATATCATGGCCGAGCGACGTGACGATTGCCTGCATGTCGGCGAGCGTGACACTTGTGACCAGTCTTGCGTCACTAGAGCCTGACATGTCCTGCGCTGAGACAGACGCCCCAACAGCCATTGCCGCCAAAGAGACAGATACGAATTTGTACATTATCCCGTGTCCTCCACAGTCAGCAGGGTAAGGCTTCCCTGCCGCGCACCCCATCGGGCGAAGTGTAGAGGCGTAAAGACTGAACGGCAAATGTGGCCGGTGTGAAGCTGATAAAACGATGTTCACAAGGGTCTTGGTGCACCCAACAGGATTTGAACCTGTGACCTCTGCCTTCGGAGGGCAAGGGATGTAGGTTTCTGGTCGTTTCCTGATGTTCCCTGGAAATCCACAACACGCTGAATTTATGTGAAAAGATGTTCTGTAGGTTTCTGGAGGTGTTTCCTGATTCCCCGAATGGTGGTTACTATGTGGTTACTGGAAGCCCGGAGTAACCACCGATGACCAAGCGCCTTACCAATTCAGTCGTGAACGGAGCTGCGGCGCGGGACGGTGACTATTTTCTCTGGGATGGTGACTTGAAGGGCTTCGGGCTGAAGGTCTGTAGCGGTGGCCGGAAGGCCTATGTCTGTAAATACAGGTTGGGAACAGGCCGCAACGCGCCAACGCGGCGCATGACTATCGGCACGCATGGTTCGCCGTGGACCCCGGACCAGGCGCGCAAGCGCGCGAGCCAGATACTCGGACTTGTCGCGCATGGCGAGGACCCGGCGCAGGCCAAACAGGCGGACAAGAATGTGCTGACAGTTTCTCAGCTGTGCGACCGCTACCTGGAACACGGAGCGGCGACCAAGAAGGCTTCGACACTTGCAACGGACCGGGGGCGCATCGAGCGGCATATCAAGCCGTTGCTAGGGCGCATGCGCGTGCCCGATGTGAAACGGGCGGACGTTTCGCGATTCCTCCAGGATGTCGCTGCAGGCAAGACCGCTGTGGATGTGAAGACAGGGGCGCGGGGCAGGGCGATAGTGCGCGGCGGCAAAGGCACAGCCACACGAACGGTGGGGCTGCTGGGCGGAATATTCTCGTTCGCGGTCGAGTCTGGCTGGATTACCGAAAACCCCGTACGCGGTGTTAAGCGGTTCCGCGACCGGCGCAATGAGCGGTTCCTGGATGGTAGCGAACTGCAGAAGCTGGGCGCCGCGCTGATTGCGGCAGAAGCGGCTGGCGAAAACCCCTATGCCATCGCCATCATTCGACTGCTAGTTTTGACGGGCGCTCGCAAGGGCGAGATTGAAAGCCTGCGCTGGCCGGAGGTGGACTGGCAGTACAGCTACCTGCGTCTGGCTGATTCCAAGACCGGGCAGAAGCTAGTCATGTTGAACGGCGCAGCGATTGACGTGTTGCAAGCAGTGCCACGCCAAAACGCCTCTGACTTCGTGTTTCCAGCGTCCCGCTCGGATGGATACTATGAAGGCACTCCGAAAGTCTGGCGTCGGATTCGAGAGAATGCCGGTCTGGAGAATGTGCGGATCCATGACCTTCGCCACAGCTTCGCGAGCATGGCAGTGTCAGGTGGGGTTAGTCTGCCGGTGATTGGTGCTCTTCTTGGTCATAAAGATAGCGCCACAACTGCTCGATATTCCCATCTGCAAAATGACCCCGTTCGGAGCGCATCGGACCGCTTGGGCAAATCCCTACAGGGAGCGATGGATCGAGAGAGGCGCGGAACGCAATGAGCAACAAGTATTCGCAGGGTCTTAGGGACGAAATTGAAAAATGCTTGGAGCATGATGAGCTATTGGCAGATTTGGAGTTCCCATTTGCGGCTGCGGGCACGTTGGATGATTACCTCAAAATTAGAGACAAGTTTCCTGATCAGGATTTCCCCGCCTACTCGTTGGTCTGGGATCCACTTGAATGGATACAGAACCTCGATGCCGTTGTCGAAATAGGTGTTACCGAACGGGACTTCGTTAGGGCGTTTGAAGGCGAAGCTTCGAGCATGGACGCAATTTGTCTGCACATCCTGCGACGGGAACACGAGTTTGAACAAACACCAGACAAGAGCCATCCGGTTGGACGGAAGCTCAAAGAGAGCGATGCGACTATAAACTTTTTGGTCGCAGGGCTTCATGAAGCTTGCATGCATTATGGAGTGCGCCCGCCAGGTTCGTTGATGTACCTGACCTCCTATCGATTGTGCGGACAAAACTCGACGGCGAAGAAGCGAAGCGCTTTTCGACGCTTCGCGCACCAAGTTTACAGCACGTTCATTCCAATCCTGCCTGGTGTAGAGGCTCCTATCGACCCAGCTGATCTGTCGTTTGGCAAGATTGCCAAGGAGTTGGGGGTGTCGACTAGCACCATTTCGCGGGCTTGGCCTCGGCTTCTGAGAGCATGGCAGTTGTCTGAGCTGATCAGCAGTGAGGCCGGCGAACACTTTGAGCCTCCAATAGACAACAAGGATTGGAGGCGAGGATTTCATCTATGAACCGTTGCGCCAAAATGTTCGTGCGCAACGGGAGCGTCGGAGAATAGCCTTCGTATGCCGGGAGTTCCTCGGCGTATTTGGAGGCTGCTATGCAAGATGAACTGATAGACACGGAAGAACTCGCTCGGCGCACGGCCACGGGGGCAACAACGTGGGCTAAGAGAAGGATGCTCGGAGAACCACATACCCCACGCTATTTTCGACTCGGTCGCTCTGTCCGTTACCGCTGGTCCGACGTGGAGGCCTGGCTGGAAACCCGCCAACGCCACAGTACGTCCGAGGCAGCCTGATGTTGGCTTCGTATGTAAATCGACCCCGGAGCGGAATTGCAGTCCGCCGCCGGGGTCTATCGATAAAAACCACCCTCACAGGAGACTTTTCGATGACGCGGAAAGTAACGCGTCGCCATCGTGCGCGCAATGACCATAGCCTTCCCCTCTTTGAGTGGGCGGATTCCGTCCGCCGGTGCCCCTGGGCGCGTAGCCGCGCTGCGCGGGAGATCCAGCGGCGCGGTGCTTACCCGCCATCTACTGCCACGCTGTACGCTCGGCTGGCGGGCCTACTCGTGGAGGACGAGTAGCATGGTGCGATATGAAATCATCGGAGCCAATGGCTCGCACTACGTTGACGTGTCCGGTAGGGACGAGTGGGCATTGCTAGAACTGGCGGTCGCCGGGCCCAAAGGCTGCACCCCCATCGACCACCCCGCGCCGCGCTGGAGCGCCTATGTGCACAAGCTGCGTGACATGGGTGTGGATATTGAAACCGTCCACGAACGCCATGCGGGGCCCTTTCCGGGCAACCATGCGCGTTATGTGATGCACAGCCTCATCCTTCGTGCGGAGGCGCAAGATGCCGCGTAAGAAACCTCATCGCGGCATAGACGCGAAGGGTCGTAGCAAGGGGGATGGGCAGTATTTGCCCATCCCCTACACGATGGCCCATTGCGAGGCGTTCCGTTCACTTAGCGGGCCTGCCCTGAAAGTCTGGGTGGAACTTCGTTGCCGCTATAATGGCGCCAATAATGGGCGCGTTTCGCTCAGTTACCAGAATGCGGCGGACCTGCTTCACATGGGCAAGTCCACTGTCACGCGCGCATTTGGGGAGCTCAGAGACAAGGGGTTCGTCAAGCTGCGCAGGCAAGGCCAGTGGTATGGACGGCTAGCGGCTGAATACGTGCTCACGGACCAATCCTTTGAAGGCAACAAGCCGACGCGCGACTGGCAGAGCTGGAAGCCTGTGCCAGAGAATAAAAAGCAAAAGTCGGTACCGAGACGGCACGCAAAACAGCCTAGCGTGCCGGATGAGTACCGAGGGCCTGAATTTGCGTGCCGTGTGAGTACTCGTCGCGGCAGTTTGCGTGTCATCGACGGTGCCGCCTCAGTACCGCCTTTACCCTCATGTGAGGGGGGCGAAGCACCCCGTACACTGAAAGGAAAACCATGATGGCGAAGACGAAGCCGAAACAGGACAATGACCAGAATGCGGCGCTTGCGGAATGCGGCGTGAGTGCCAGTGAACCCGAAGCGCGCGTCGCACAATGGTTGCTCGATGCCAAAAGCGAACGGCCCGCCCCGCCGACGTTGGATTATGGGCATGATGAGAGCGGAGGCTTCACAGTTGCGCTCGATAAAAAGCGTGGTCGTAAAGCCTTGCTTGCCCTGCACAGTGTCACTGGTTTGCGAAACTCTGATGCGGCCTTCATGTTGTTGGATCAGTTGCTCCGCTTATCAGCCAGCGACTTTAGCAGGCTTGACCCTTCGAAGGCGGATGCCGCCTTGGCACTCATGGATGAGCTTAAGCCCTCTGATGGCCCTGAAGCGATGCTGGCGGGGCAAATGGTGGCTGTGCACTACGCGGCCATGCAATGCTTCTCGAGGGCCATGCTGGAAGACCAGAGCCTGGTTGGACGCGAACTGAACCTGAAGCATGGGGGCAAGCTCAGTCGGATCTATGCACAACAGGTGGAAGCGCTCGACAAGCACCGCCGCAAGGGTCAGCAAACCGTCGTCGTGGAGCATGTGCACGTGAATGACGGCGGACAGGCGATTGTCGGCAGCGTGTCAAACGGGAGGGGGGTGTAGGCAAAAAGCGGGGAACAACCCCATGCAATGTTTGACACGATTTCGTTAGAGTATAGGTTAATTATCTCTTTTCGGGCGAAAAATTTTGGGGGGAATTATGAAATATCTATTGGCTGTATTAGCTTTGATCGCAGCAACTGGATGCGCTAGCAGCTACCAACTGACAGCAGTTCCAAATACTGATCAAAATCTAGAATATTACAAAGGCATACCCTCTCTAAGCAGCTATGCCGAGAACTCCGCCGTGTCGATTTCGCCTGGAAATAAGTCGTTCGAAAAGCGTGCGGGATTTGTGGTAACCGTGTTTAACGACAGTCCAGAATCGCAAGTTATTGATACGACCAATATTGAGGTTGTGTCCAATGACGGCAGCCTCAAAGTGTTCTCCGCAGCTGAGCTTGAAAAAGAAGCCCGCAACGCTGCCGCATGGCAGGCCGTAGCCGTGGCAATGTCGTCTGCCTCAAATAGTTATGCGAACTCACAAGCGGCTTATAGCAGCAGTTACACTACGGCGAGAACCAATTCGTATGGAAACGTTTATACGCCAAGCGGGACAGCTTCATACAACTCGTATGGTTATGGAACAGCGACGACCTCGACATATAATCCTGCTGTGACGCAGGCGCTCGAAGCGGAGAATCGTGCGCGCACAGATTCGCAATTGGCTAATATACAATCGCAGCTCGGACAGTCGCTCGCTAACGTATCCAATAACATACTGCAGGCGACTAGTGTTTACCCAGGACAATCGTTCAGCAGTAAGTTTGTTGTAGCTCCAATCAAACTTATCAAGGGTCAGTCGATAGTAAAAGTCGTCGTGAACTTTGCGGGAGATGTTCACACTTTCCAATTCGATGCATCGCCTCTGAAGTAGCCGAGACACATGCTTGGTCTACGATACTGCGGAGCAAAAACCAGATCAGGCCAGACTTGCCGTGCTCGACCAATGCCTAACAGCCGCTGCCGGATGCATGGTGGAACGAGTCCCGGCGCACCGAAGGGAAACCGGAATGCCTGGAAGCATGGGAAGTATTCGGCAGGTTCGAAGGCAATCGCCAGACTTATTCGCGAGATTTCAGGTTCAGAACATTAAGACCGCTAGTTAGGCGATGGCTGTGCAGGCTTGCGTGTCCATTTAGACCGCCTGCACCAAGTCGCGCTTGAGCGGCTTCTGCTTGAAGAAGCGGACTGGACTGAGAGCCCCGACGCCGATGAGCCATGTAAGCTGTGGAAAGTCTTGACGGAGAAGCCCTAGGCGGTTCTTAACTTCGGAGTACATGAAGACATATATTGCCTATATTGATGAGGCTGGTGATGAGGGCTTCGGTAAACTTCGCGTTGTAAACGAACGCGGCGGGCAATCGACGTGGCTGATGCTCGGCGCTATCATCGTAAGTGAAGATTACGATGCTCATCTCCCAAAAATTCGGGACGCCATTCGTGCGTTCTTTCCGGAAAAGAAAGAGCGTCACCTTCATTGGGTGAATTTCAATCACGATCAACGCATTGTCGTTGCAGATGAAATGGCGAAGCTGCGGCTGGGTGTCTGCTTGACGCTTTCCCATAAGGTGACCATTCCGGATACCAAGTTTGCGACGATTTTCTCTCAGCCTCAGTATCTATACAACTATCTCGTGCGATGGTTGCTTGAGCGCCTAATCACAGCAGCCGAACAGGCGGCAGCGCCGGAGCCTGCGCAACTAAAATTGGTTTTCTCAAAAAAAGGTGGAACGAATTACCAAATAATGGCGGAGTATCTGACCAAGCTCGCAAGGGGCCAGGATTTAGTGAAAGCTCCGCGAAGAACCAACTGGGAGGTTCTCGACATCAAAGGGATGCGTGTCGAAAATCATTCCAAGATGGCCGGGCTTCAGCTCGCTGACTGCGCCACCAGCGCTTTTTTCCGCGCACTGGAACCCAATCGGTTCGGTAACTATGAACCAGCCTATGCCACCCGGCTTATTCCAAAGCTTATCAAGAGCAACGGTCGCGTTGACAACGCTGGACTGACTGTCGTTCCGAGTACCCGCGCTGCAAAGTGCGACGAGGAGCAAATGAACTTTTTGCGCGAGTGTTGGGCGAGGTAGGCAGGCCCCCGGCTCCTGATTCACATCGCATCGGATGCTGCCAGTCATAGACCAACTCGGAGGTTATCCGGCGCGTGCCTGCCCACCCTTAATATAGTCGATTCGATGGAATAAGCAAGAGTTTGCGGACTCGAATCGCGGCTCATGTCAACGTAAACAAAACATGAACATTATTTCTTTGATTACCAATATCCGCAACAGTTTCCCGACTTTGGAGCAAGTGCCGCTGCGCTGACTATCATAGCGAACTGATTTCCATTAGAGACGCGACGCGCGGCCTCACGCCAAGCCATCTCGCCAGCGTAAGCGGCGAGATACCTGCCTGCGATGTGGTGGTGAATACCGATCTCAGCGCGGCGAACACGGCTGAAGAAGCTCTCAGCCTGATTGGTGCAGGCGCCGTATATGGAATGGCCTCCTATTGATTGATCCGCTTTATCGGAAAGTGAGCGGCCAGCTTGTCCCAATGCGAGGGTTTGTCAGCGTGGACGGTTGCGCTGACCGCGGACGTATTGTGAGTTTGTGTTTCTGATGAGGTTCACTGACCCGCAAGCAAAGCGGCTAAGGACCGTCCGGAAAACTGGTGCCGTGGTTACTATGTGGTTACTGGCGCATAAACGCGCCGCTGCGTAACCGACCTAACCCATTGAAAATATTGGTGCACCCAACAGGATTTGAACCTGTGACCTCTGCCTTCGGA
>TARA_R110002072_G_scaffold429_2_pt1 | contig 10723 bp, 10 predicted proteins | sample TARA_R110002072 | Tara Oceans TARA_R110002072 (sample SAMEA4397118) | marine metagenome | biome: Polar Biome; feature: [SRF] surface water layer (ENVO:00010504); material: water (ENVO:00002006), including particulate matter (ENVO:01000060) such as... | depth 5 m | reverse complement strand
ATAATATACCCCATTAGTTTCCATATGGGCCAAAGATCTATTACCCACTGGCCTTTGCCATGAATTGAAACTAAAATTTAATAGATTAACCTTGAATAGGCTCCCCATAAAGATCAAAATCCGCAGCTTCAAAAATATGAAGATCAACAAATTCCCCTACTTTCAGATAATGCTTTGCCGCATCCACCAAGACTTCATTATCCACATCGGGAGAATCGAACTCTGATCGACCTACAAAATACTTACCTTCCTTACGATCTATAATACAGCGCAAAGTTTTACCCACTTTTTCTTGGTTCAATTCCCAGGAAATCTGTGACTGAAGTTCCATGATCTCCGAAGCCCTTTGCTGCTTTACCTCCTCGGGAACATCGTCTACCAAATTATAGGCGTGCGTATTTTCTTCATGACTATAGGTAAAACATCCCAATCTTTCAAAACGCATTTCCTCCACCCAACTTTTCAATGTTTGAAAATCTTCCTCTGTCTCCCCGGGATATCCAACAATCAATGTGGTCCTAATGGTCATTTCGGGGACCGCAGCCCTAAAGTCCTGCAACAGTTTTGTTGTTTTGGCCTGGGTTGTTCCCCTCCGCATGCTTTTTAGAATGGCATCCGAAATGTGCTGCAAGGGAATATCCAAGTAATTACACACTTTAGGCTCACGTTTCATCACTTCCAGGACATCCATCGGAAATCCGGTGGGGAAAGCATAATGCAATCGTATCCATTCAATGCCGTCTACCTTCACCAATTCGTTCAGCAACTCTGCCAAATTCCTTTTCTTATAAAGATCCAATCCATAATAGGTAAGATCTTGGGCTATAAGGATCAATTCTTTGACGCCTTTGGCTGCCAATTTATTGGCTTCGGTCACCAAATCCTCTATAGGAGTACTCTTATGTTTACCGCGCATGATAGGTATGGCACAAAAAGAACAAGGTCTATCACAACCCTCAGCAATTTTTAGATAGGCGTAATTTTTTGGAGTGGTTGTTAACCGCTCCCCAATAAGTTCGTGCTTATAATCGGCACCTAGGGCCTTTAATAAATTAGGCAATTCACTGGTACCGAAATACTCATCCACATTGGGGATCTCTTTCTGTAGGTCTGGCTTATATCTCTCACTTAAGCAACCTGTAACAAATACCTTGTCCACATCCCCTGCCTCCTTTTTCTGAACGTATTCCAAAATGGTATTGACACTCTCTTCCTTGGCATTGGCGATAAAACCGCAAGTATTTATCACTACAACATTCCCTTCCTCCTCATGCACGACTTCCTTGTTGTTGGCCCTTAACTGACCCATCAAAACCTCCGAATCGTAAACATTCTTGGAACAACCCAAGGTTACTACATTGATCCTATTCTTCTTAAGTGATTTAGTTCGCATATTTTCAAATAAAGTGCAAAAGTACAACTTGAAAAAAGATTGTAGTCCCAATATATCTTTTTTTATTTTTTTAACGTTAAACCTTTATAACCAATTGAACTCTAATTCATAAAGCCCTATGAAAACCCAATTTCTTATTTCTGGTTTATTCCTTTTTTGTTGTATAATGGGATGCTCTAAAGGGAATGATGATCAAGTACCAATTCCACCTGAGGAAACCCTGTATTTTCCACCATTGAATTCAGAAGAATGGGAAACTATGTCCATTGAGGAGCTAGAGTGGAACTCAAGTGCCGAGCAACCACTTTATGACTTTCTGGAAACAAATAAAACGGAGGCTTTTATCCTTTTAAAGAATGGAAAAATTGTTTTGGAAAAATATTTTGGCAGTTTCAACGCCACAAAAAATCATTCTTGGAACTCGGCTGCCAAAACTCTGACCGCCTTTACCGTAGGAATTGCCCAAAAGGAAGGATTTCTATCCATAGACAATTCCTCGTCCGACTATATGGGAACGGGCTGGTCCTCCCTTAGCCCGGAACAAGAAGCTCAGATTACCGTAAGAAATCATCTTACCATGACAACGGGCCTGGATTTCACTGGTGAAAATAGTTTTTGCACCGATGTGGAATGTTTGATATATAAAGACGAGCCCAATAGCTTTTGGTACTATCATAATGCGGCCTATACCTTATTGGACAATATTATAAGCGGTGCCGTTGGCAAAGAATATAAAGAATACTTTAATGAAAAGATACGTGACAAAATTGGGATGCAGGGATCTTGGATAAAAACAGGGTATCTTAATCTTTATTTTAGCAATGCCCGAAGTATGGCCCGGTTTGGACTGTTGAACCTCAACAAAGGCATTTGGGACGAGACCCCTATTCTGAACGACCCCAGCTATTTTACCGACATGACGACGACTTCCCAAGAACTGAACAAGTCCTACGGTTATCTCTGGTGGCTAAATGGAAAAAGTAGTTTTAGAATACCTGGTTCCGAAGAACTGTTCCCCGGCAAACTAATACCCAATGCCCCGGACGACCTAATAGCCGGACTCGGTGCATTTGACCAAAAACTATATGTGGTACCAAGTAAAGGATTGGTAATTATACGCATGGGCGATTCCGCAAATGAAGATGAATTGGGACCAACTAGCTTTGACAACGATTTGTGGGAAAAAATAAATGACTTAATCAACTAAAATCCCAAGGTATCAAAAATCACTAATTCACAGGCTGAAGATGAACCACTTCTTCCAAGAACCCTATGGTTTCCTTTTTAACAGATTCCAAATCCTTTGAAGTAATATAGGAGGTCATTACATGGTTGCCTACTTCAGGAAATGCAACTTTACGTTTTAAGTTGCTCTTTACACCCAGTTGATCGAACATTTCCAACAGGGCAGGAACAGAGACTACCTTATCCTGTTCTTCCTTATTTTTATAGTAATATCCTAAAAAGGTGGGTTGCTCTATTTGCTGAAAGACTTCCGGTTTCATTGTTACATCCAACAAGGCCTGCAGCTGCGTCAATGCCTCTACCCTATATTTTGTAGTCCAATAACTTTGTTTTAAAGAATCCGCTTCAGATTCGTAAAAATCGCTATCCATAATGGTTTTGGCAATCTCCAATCCCCATGGACCCGACAATATTACTGCAGTGGGGTCGTAGATTTTTACATTAGGGGAATACAAAAGTAGGCCTGCAATATCCTCATCGCCTTGGGCCAAATAAAGAGCTAAGGTACCTCCTGTGGAAGTACCCATTACAATAACCTTTTTTCCAATCTGTTTTGCTATTGCCAAAGCTTCTTTGGCCGATTCAAAATAGTCGGTTGCGGTTAATTGGAGCATTGGCTGTTCTTCCTGTAAACCGTGACCTTTCAGACGGGGCAAGTACACATTGGCACCATATCTTTGCCCCAGTTCCCTGTGCAGTGGTGCACCTTCCTCATGACTGGCGGACCAACCGTGAAGATAAAGAATAGAATATTCGGTTATGCGAGGGATAGAATCGTACCAAAGAATTTGAGATTCGTTATTGGCCTTGATTTTGATATTTGACCTTTCCTTTTCGGAAATACTATTTTGAAGTTTATTCAAATCGGTTTCCATAGCCGGAAGCTCCATGGTCAAAAGGGGCTTATCTACTTTGGGGCCCAAAAAATAAACAATAAGCAATAGGAGCAGTAAAAAAAATACAGCTTTAAATAATCGACGGATTATCTTCATTCTTTTCCACTAAAAAATGAATCCACAAATTCAATCTTATTAAAGACTTGCAAATCGTCCATTCCTTCCCCTACACCTATATACTTTACAGGAATCTGGAATTGATCTGAAATACCAATAACAACACCACCTTTAGCAGTGCCATCCAATTTTGTAACTGCCAAGGAGGTTACTTCTGTAGCTTTGGTAAACTGTTTTGCCTGCTCAAAGGCATTCTGGCCTGTAGAACCATCCAAAACCAGGAGAACTTCATCCGGAGTACCCTCTACCACCTTTTGCATAACCCGCTTAACCTTGGTCAATTCGTTCATCAAATTAACCTTATTGTGCAGTCTTCCGGCAGTGTCGATAATTACCACATCAGCATTCTGCTTCAGGGCCGAACTGAGGGTATCAAAGGCCACTGAGGCCGGATCACTCCCCATACTTTGTTTTACTATAGGCACGTCTACCCGATCTGCCCATACTTGAAGCTGGTCTATTGCAGCTGCCCTAAAGGTATCGGCCGCTCCGAGCACTACCTTTAAACCTTGTTTTTTAAATTGATATGCCAATTTACCAATTGTGGTTGTCTTACCTACACCGTTCACCCCGACCACCATGATAACGTAAGGTTTTCTCACCAATGGTACCGTAAATTCGGTTTCACTGCCAAAATTGGTTTCGGAAAGCAATCCTGCAATTTCCTCCCTCAATATTGCATTAAGTTCGTCTACCCCCAAGTACTTATCCTTGGATACACGGGCCTCTATCCGGTCTATAATCTTTAAGGTGGTATTTACACCCACATCCGAGGAAACCAATATTTCCTCCAAATTATCCAAAACATCATCATCTACCTTAGATTTTCCAACTACCGCCTTACTAAGTTTGGATAAAAAATTGGTCTTGGTCTTTTCCAGACCCTTGTCCAAAGATTCCTTTTTTTGCGTGGAAAATATTTTCTTAAATAAACTCATATTTTTGGCATGTTCCTTTTCATCAAAGATATAAAAATAAAAAAGCTACTTTCATCAGAAAGTAGCTTTATAACCAATAAATTTAGGTTATTAATTTTTTTTCAACCAGTCGTTTACCATTTCTGGGCTCATTACAGACTCCATAAAAGTGTAAGCCCCTGTTTTAGGAGACTTTACCATTTTAATGGCCTTGGTCAATCTTTTTGAACTTGTTTGTAAACTCGCTACCGTTTTCTTTGCCATGACGTATTATTTAATTTCTTTATGAACTGTCATTCTCTTTAGAATAGGATTGAATTTTTTAATTTCCATCCTATCTGGAGTGTTCTTTTTGTTCTTAGTGGTTATGTACCTTGAAGTACCTGGCATGCCAGATTCCTTATGCTCTGTACATTCCAAAATAACCTGAATTCTGTTACCTTTCTTTGCCATTATTATCTTAGTATTTCAGGATTATTTAATTAACCCTTTTTCCTTTGCTTCCTTTAAAACAACGGAAATTCCTTTTTTATTAATACTCTTTAGAGCCTTAGCGGAAACCTTTAAGGTTACCCAACGATCTTCTTCTGGAATATAGAAACGCTTTTTAGAAAGATTTACATCAAATCTTCTTCTGGTTTTATTAATCGAGAAGGACACATTGTTCCCAAACATGGCTCTCTTTCCAGTAACATCACAAACTTTTGACATCTCTCTACTTTTATTTTGTTATAAACAGGGTGCAAATTTAAATTAATTTTATGGGACGGACAAAATTCTTTGTCAGAATTTTAAAATTTCTTTTTGAAGCATTTCAAAAGCCTTATTTACAGACTTTTGCACAATTCTTTCGCGCTGACTTCCCATACGATATTTTTCTACCACCGTAGCATTAGGGGAAACAATGGCTATAAACACGGTCCCCACCTCTGCATCCGAGTCACCTTTTGTAGGACCTGCGTTACCTGTGGTGGCTATGGCAAAATCCGTCTTTAATATTTTTCGCAAATTGGTGGCCATTTCAACGGCAACCTCCGCACTAACTACAGAAAACTCATCAATTATCGTCTTCGACACTTTAAGCACCTCTATTTTGGTTTCGGTAGCATAACTCACAATACTCCCCTTAAAATAAGCCGATGCACCCGGTATACTAGTTATCTGTTCGGCTATCTTACCACCTGTACAACTCTCGGCCGTACCCAAGGTCATTCCCTTTTTGGTCAATAATTGGGCAATTACAGATTCTACAGGCTCGTCCCCTGCCTCGCCAAGGACAAGGTCGCCCAAGAGATTTCTAATTTTTTCAGCTTCTATATCGACCAAGGCATTTAACTGCTCACTGTCGTTTCCTTTTGCCGAAAGCCTTAGCCTAACGGAGCCAAGACTTGGCAGATAGGCCAATTTCACCATACCGGGAAGGTTGTCCTCTACAGAGGATATCCTATCCGCCAGTGAACTTTCGCCTATACCATAGGTAATGATGGTCTTATGTACAATATATGGACGCTTAAACTCTTGTATAATTCTTGGAAGTACCTTGGTATTTATTAGATTCTTCATCTCGAAAGGCACACCAGGCAATGAAACAAATACCTTTCCTTCTCTTTTTATCCACATCCCAGGTGCCGTACCATATTCATTATGGAGCACATCTGCTTTGGACGGTACCAAAGCCTGATTTTTATTGACCTCCAACAAAGGTATTCCAAGATGTTTTTTAAAGATAGCCTCTACATGGGCCAAGACTTCCTTGTTTTCCACCAAAGTATCATTGAAATACTCGCATAGCGTATGTTTGGTGATATCATCTTTGGTTGGTCCCAGTCCGCCCGTCATTATAATAACGTCCGCCCTGGCCTCCGCTTCCTGCAGAGCTTCCAGAATATGCAGCCTTTCATCCTGTACCGAAGATATCTGGTACACGGAAACCCCAATCTTATTTAGTTCTTGGGCAATGAAGGCAGAATTTGTATCTATAATTTGACCAATGAGAATCTCATCGCCAATAGTTATGATTTCGGCAAACATTAAATCTTAAAGTCATTTTTCAATTCTGAAACCACTTGATCTACGTCCTTTTTAAGTAATGGCACCAATCGCTCGATTTCTTCCGTGTTTTCTTCCTTTTTTCCCAAAGTTTCTATCTGAAGTGCTATTGCGCGGGTTTGCTCCATGCCCAGCAAGTCTACATTAGGTTTAATTTTATGCGCCAATTTATATACACTATCATAATTTTTAACCCCTAATGCTTTCTCAAGTTCATCCAAATCCTGGGGAACTTCTTCCAAAAAAACGGCAACGACAGATTTAATGAATTCATCATCACCATCTGCCATTTCATTTATCTTGTCCAGACTATAAATCATCTATTTTATATTTAATGAGAACATTTGTTCATTCTCCAAAGTACCCGAAAGATAATCATTTGCACTTATTCTACCAACACCGGCTGGGGTACCTGTAAAAATAATGTCTCCTTTTTTCAACGTAAAAAAACGGGATACATAGGAAATTATTTCATCTATCTTCCAAAGCATTAAACTCGTATTCCCTTGCTGAACAACCTCATTGTTCTTTTTAAGTTGAAAGTTTAAATCATTTACATCATTAAAACGGGATTTTGGCAACCATTTGCCTATTACCGCGGACCCATCAAAACCCTTGGCCTTTTCCCAAGGCAGTCCTTTTTCCTTCAATTGGGATTGAAGATCCCTGGCCGTAAAGTCGATTCCCAAACCAATTTCATCATAATAGGTATGGGAAAACTGGGGATCTATATGCTTACCTACTTTTTTTATTTTCACCAACACTTCCACTTCATAGTGTAGGTCCTTGGAAAACTCGGGTATGTAGAAATCCTGTTCTTTTGGCAAAACGGCAGAGTCCGGCTTAATAAACAAAACCGGATCTGTAGGCCTCTCGTTGTTCAATTCCTTTATGTGATCCACATAGTTGCGACCAATACAAATAATCTTCATTTTATATAGAAATGTTTAGCAAGTAGCTTTGAAATTTAAATCTAGCAAGTATCTTAAATAAAATAACTCTTTCAACAAGAAATAATCACATTCTTCAAGAGCCCTTAGCCCAGTTTGTTGTTCAACTTGCTCAATTTTATTTGGGTCAAAACCTTTTTTGTATACAACGGAAAATCGGCGTTCAATATCCAGCCAAAATAACCAGGTTCATTTTCCAAAACTGCATGTACTTTTTTGCCCTTATGCTTTCCAAAGGAGAAAATCTCCTCCCCTTCTTCATCCAAAACAATAAACCCAGCAAAATCAACCGATTGCTTTCTGGTTGTGAATTCCGAAAGCTTCTTAATATTGTTTTCCAATTCGGGATAACGGTCCAATTGTGATAATAGCACTTCATAGGTAGCCAAGGTATCCGCCTCTGCACTATGGGCATCAATGAGATTTTTATCGCAATAAAATTTATAGGCCGCCTCCAAAGTTCTTTTCTCCATTTTATGAAAAATGGTCTGCACGTCCACAGAAACGGTATTTTTCATATCAAAATCTATTTCGGCCCTGAGCATCTCTTCCGCCAAAAGTGGAATGTCAAATCGATCAGAATTGTAGCCTCCCAAATCACTATCCTTGATCATTTTGTAAATTTCCTTGGAAAGCTGTTTAAATGTAGGTTCGTTGGCCACTTTCTCATTAGAAATGCCATGAATAGCGACAACTTGTGCAGGGATTTCCATTTCTGGATTAACCAACCATGTCCTGCTCTCCTTATTTCCATTTGGAAACACTTTTAAAATAGCTATTTCCACTATTCTATCTTTGGCAACATTAGTTCCTGTGGTCTCCAAATCGAAAAAACAAATTGGCCTTGTAAGCTTTAATTGCATGTTGTAGGTTCTTTATGCAAATATAGTTTTTACAGAGGTATTGACTAAAAATAGACCCATAAATTGCAAAAAATCCATTTAGGTACTAAGAAATCCACAAATACTGCCCGAATTAAAAATGCAGATCCAGACCATTCCAATAAACCCTGAATCAAAACAGGAAAGATTTACTAAATCTCCCTATTCACATCCCAAGCCTCCAGGTAATCGGCAACGGCCTTTACAAACATTCCGCCCAAGGCCCCGTTCACTACCCTATGATCATAACTATGGGACAAGTACATCTTACTCCTGATAGCAATAAAGTCGCCTTCCTTGGTTTCTACTACGGCCGGCATTTTACGTATCGCCCCCAAGGCCAAGATGCCCACTTGGGGCTGATTGATAATTGGCGTGCCAAAAACGCTGCCAAAGGTACCAACATTGGTTACGGTATAGGTGCCGTCCTTTACCTCATCCGGTTTTAACGCATTGTTCCTGGCCCTCTTGGCTAAATCGTTTACTGCCTTTGCCATGCCCACCAGGTTTAACTGATCAGCATTTTTAATCACCGGAACAATCAAATTTCCATCGGCCAAGGCCGCAGCCATTCCAATATTAATATTTTTTTTCTTTATGATGGTATCTCCGTCCAGGGATATATTGACCATAGGATACTTTTTCAATGCTTTGGCCACAGCCTCCATAAAGATGGGGGTAAAAGTAAGCTTCTCGCCTTCCCTTTTCTCAAAGGCATCCTTGACTTTATTTCTCCAATTGACTACGTTGGTCACATCTACCTCTACAAAACTTTGCACATGGGCAGAGGTATTGACACTTGCGGTCATATGCTGAACTATCAATTTGCCCATACGGGTCAAAGGGATATGCTCGTCCCCATTGCTGGGCTGCTCCTTCTCCACAGTCGGTTTAACCTCCTCCCGCTTAGCTTCCTCTTTATTACTAGGAACGGGTTTTGCTACCTGCTCTACTTTTTCGACCACAGGCATTACATCCTCCTCCTTTTTTTCCTCAAAAGGTTGTCCTCCACCTGCTTTTCCCGAGGCAACATAATCCAAAATATCATTTTTGGTCACCCTGCCTTCACTTCCAGTACCACTTATGGTGTCCAACTCTGCCAATGTAATTCCTTCCTGCTTCGCTATATTTTTCACCAATGGGGAATAAAACCTATCAGCTCCACTATAGTCTATTACGGGAGCGGCAGTACTTTCCTTGGCACTCAAAACCGCGATCTCCAATTCCTCGGCCGCTTTGTTGGGAGCATCATCTTTTACAGTGGCAACATGGCTGTCATGATCATGATCGGACTCATAACTACTTCCGTTTATTTCTATAATTGCGACGGTCTGGCCCACCTTTACAACATCATCTATATTGAATAATTTCTCAACCAAAATGCCATCTACCTCGCTGGGAACTTCGGAATCTACCTTATCCGTGGCAATTTCAAAAACAGCTTCATCCATTTCTATGGTATCGCCAACTTCCTTCAGCCATGAGGTAAGTGTAGCCTCCGCAACACTTTCTCCCATTTGTGGTAATTTTAGCTCAAACTTTGACATATCCCTATTTAATACACTTATAATGATTAATAATTTGCAAAAATAACAAATAAAAGAGCATTTTTTTGACTTTTATTCATGATTTTTACTGATGACAATTACACTTTTAACGAATTTTCAAACGGAATTCTATTGAGAATACTCCTACCCAAAGTCACCTCATCCGCATATTCCAGTTCATCCCCTACTGCGATACCCCTGGCAATGGTCGAAGTTTTTACGCCCAACCCCTCTAATTGCCTGTATATGTAAAAATTGGTGGTATCTCCCTCCATAGTGGAACTTAAGGCGAATATCAATTCTTTTATCTTCCCTTGCTTTGCTTTGTCCACCAAAGAGTAAATGGTTAAATCTTGGGGCCCAACACCTTCCATAGGAGAAATTTTCCCGCCCAGGACATGGTACAACCCTAAAAACTGACCTGTATTTTCAATGGCCATCACATCCCTAATATCCTCCACCACACACACAAGACTTTCATCCCTCCGCGGGTTTGAACAAATTTCACAAACCTCTACATCGGAAATATTATGGCAATTTTTACAGAATTTGATATTGTCCTTTAAATTCACCAGCGAATTGGCCAGTCTGGTAGTTTGCTCCTTGGGCTGTTTTAAGAGATGCAGCACCAATCTGAGCGCCGTACGTTTGCCAATACCCGGTAATTGGGACATCTCATAGACCGCATTTTCCAATAATTTAGATGAAAATTCCATATCCACAAAATT
>TARA_R110002072_G_scaffold56154_1_pt1 | contig 10726 bp, 18 predicted proteins | sample TARA_R110002072 | Tara Oceans TARA_R110002072 (sample SAMEA4397118) | marine metagenome | biome: Polar Biome; feature: [SRF] surface water layer (ENVO:00010504); material: water (ENVO:00002006), including particulate matter (ENVO:01000060) such as... | depth 5 m | reverse complement strand
GTTTGAATGGGAAAGTATGAAAGAGGTTGTAAGTTTGGATACAGACAAAGAAATTGTTGTAAGACTTATCTATTCAAATAAGGACTCTATTTCATCAGGAATTAATGATTTTGACCTTAAGTTTAAGTTGACAGAAAGTAGTTTTGAAAAAGATGTGAAAGGAATAGAACTTTCATTACAAAAACTAACTACACTAGAATTTGAGTAAAGGAAATAAAGGTTAAAATCAACCTAATTACTCTCCCTTCGAATGAGTTGAAAATAAAAATTAACCTATCAAAATACTTCTGAAAATATTTGGTATCACCAAAGAAATGGATAAACCACCTCAACACTTATTTACAGAGTGTTTGAGAGTGGTTTTCTTGTATAGTATGGTAATCCATCTCATTGATTCTTTTGGATTCTTATGAATTCTCTGAAAAGTTTTCTAACTCTTGTTCCCAATACCTAATATTTTCTTCATATTCTTCTTTCTTATCCCAATCATATATATCACCACTTCCTTTATCATAATACCTTTCAAGTTCATTGGTATAATCTCTTACCATTTCCTCTAATTGTTCAATTGTGTATCCATTCCAATTTGTAATACTCATAATCTTTAATTTTCTATTAGTTCTTTTATTTGTGTTTCATCTAAATCAAATAGGAGTTCTAATTCATCTTCTGTGATTTCATTTCTATAATACTCTCCTCTACCTAATCTCTGTTGTATTTCTTGTAAATCTTCTAAATCGGTGAGTAGTTTATCTATATCATTTCCATATTCACCCAACATCTCATATACCTTTCTTTTAGTATCTAAATCGTATTTACTTATATCCATTTTAATTCATTTAATTTATCCTCATATTTTTCTATTGAGTTATCTATAAAACTCAAACCCCACTTTTTAGGTTTGTATGGGTATTTTCTTTTTCCATACCCTTTATGATAACTGAAAGTTGGTTCAGTATTTCTATTCAATTCAAATTCAGTTAAATGTTTTAATTTTTTAAGATGGTGTATTATCATCTCATAATCATCTATCAACCTATAAATGTTTTGTTCATAGTAATCTTTATCATCTCTACTATCTTCAATTTCTTCAAGTTTCCAATCAAAACTTTCTTCTGTTTTTTCTATTTCTTTTATATAGAACCTAATTAACTCTTTACTCATAATCTTTAGTTTTTATTTATTTTGATTCATCTTAAAATGTATGTGATACAACATTGATTGGTGTTTTAATGTTCTATAATACTCACCTACATTCTTGTAGTTTTCACCAACACTTTTATGAAGTTTCTCATTATCCTCATCTTCTGTGAATTGTTTTACATCAAAACAATTGATGTATGAATTTTCATCTTCACCACCATTAAAATCCCATTTACTCACATCACTCATCTTCTTTTGAAGAATAGGTGTTGGTATTCCATCAATATCTAATGAACTCATACCAACTAATCCTATTATTCTAAATAACTCCCAAGATTTGATATCTTCTTCTAAATCCTTGATTTCTTTATCAGTTAATATTCCCTTCACATATTTTTCCATTAGTGTGAAGTATTCAATATCTCTAATATGTTTTCTTTTAATCTTACTCATAATCTTTAATTTTTAAGTTTATTCAACAATTGTTCTTTCAATTCTTCTCTATCAAAATCAAATGATTCTTTAGATTTCATTAAAATATTCTGAACACTATAATCTACATTTTCACTACTTGTTTGATTCTCCACATTCATCATACCCAACATTGATAAACTCAATTCATTATTGAATAATCTTTCTACCAAATCTTCAAGAGAAAGGTTCAATACATTGTTAAACCCTACTAATTCCATTGAAGAATCTTTTACGGAATTCATCAATCTGTAATCTCTAATGTTATATCCTTTCCCTTTCTTTTGAGGGAAAATATTCATTAACATATCCCACTCCTTTTGATTGGATAAGTAAAGATTACCTTCTGATTTGTTGTAATGAGGATTATTGATTTTCACACATAAAGAGTATGATGTTCCCCAATCGGAAAACCCATCGTAGAGTTTTACTTGTTCAACCCCTTTGAATAGGGATTCTAATTCAAGGGATTTCTGAATTATCTTTTTGGATAATTTTTTCCCATACATATCTCTACCTTCTTTTAGGGAAGAGATTACTGATTCGTTTTGTTTTACTAATTCTAACATAACTTTATAAACTTTAATTTTGATTCCCTTTTATTGAGGGAGGGAATCTCCCCTCATCTTACTCTATAAACCTAACCAAACTATGGTGGTGTTATCAAATGTTTTTTTAGTTATCACCACCACTTTAAGTTTGTTCAAATTTTTTTAATTTATGAATGGATTATGAAGAACCTTATCTCCTAAATCAATCATTTGTTTAATTTGTTCTTTTACTTCTTTTATATGTTGATTTGAATTATCTCCATATTTTGAAATAACATCCTTAATACTTAATTGGTATTGATTAACCCAATTTCTATTTGATGTGATTTTCAACCATTGATTACCATTTTTGATATGTGTTTTAGTTATATCAGAATAACCTTTCTCAATCAACCCATCCATATAGGTGAAACCATTATTTAGTTCATCGTGTGTAATTGGTAAATAATCAACCACTCCTTCACCTAAATCATTCTTCACATCCTCAATATCATATTCATTATATTTCTGAATGAATGTAGGTATAGAACCTTTTTTGATTACTACCTCATTCTCACCACTCATTACGAAATCAATAATACAATCACTTAATTTGAACTTAACCATTACGAAAATGGATTTTTTATTGATATCCATATAGGTGTTATTTCCCCTCATAAACTGAAGGTAAAACGGATTCTTTGTAAATGAAGGAGATATAACATCACCCCCATTCAATAGGTGGTTATATTCTTCTTCATCCATTACTCTAAAAAGAGAAACTTCATCGTTGTAGTTGGAGTTTGGATATAAATTCCCCAAACTAAATTCAGAGATAAAATCATAAAACTGATTGAATTTTTGGTAATGTTTATTACCAACTACATTGTATGGTAGATAAATGTATTGTTGAAAGATTTTATTGTAATTATCCGAATCATAATTCATTAGAAATAACATCAACCTTTTAACCATTGTTTTATTTTTGAGAATATCTCCAATGATTTCGTCACTTAACTCGTTTCTTTTTTTGAATACCTCTAATTTTTCTTCTGAACTTAAACCAACATCATTTTTGTTCATACATTCAATAAGTTTTTGATTTTTTTCGTGTTTAAAAACCTTATTGAAGTTCTTATTGAACCAATCTATTGTATTCACTTTTAAATGGTTTTTCATTGTTTGATTCTTACGATTTAATTTTTTTCTGAATTTCTTTGAATCTCTTTTTTTACTCATAACTTTTATAGTTTAAATTTGATTCCCTTTTATTGAGGGAGGGAACCTCCCCTCATCTTACTTTATAAACCTACATCGGTTATAGTGGTGTTATCAAGTTTAATATTATTTATCACCACCACTCAATAATTCATTTAAGGTAGAGTTAAGTTGGTTTTTCACTTTTCTTAAATCATCAACTAAATAACCTTCAACTTTTAATTCTCGGTCAGAGAGTTCATATTCAAGTTTTGAAATCTGATTGATAATCCATTTAACCGAAGAATTCAGAATCGGTTCTTTTTTTGTTGTGTAAAATCTGTAATCCATATATTGTTTATTTTAAATTTTGGTTTCATTGATGAGGTTGAAACCTTCCCTCTTTACTTTATAAACCTACATCGATTATAGTGGTGTTATCAAATGTTTTTTTAGTTATCACCACCACTTTGAATTGATTCAATTTTTTGTATTATCAAATTCATCCCACCAATTACTCCTTTGTAATATTGAGGAATTGAAGTTCCATCTGAATAATATTCTATGAACTCTATTGTTTCTTTAATCATTTTAATAATTTGATTCTTTTCACTCATAACTTTTATAGTTTAATTTGATTCCCTTTTATTGAGGGAGGGAACCTCCCCTCATCTTACTTTATAAACCTACCTCAACTATGGTGGTGTTATCAAATCTTTTTTTAGTTATCACCACCACTTTAGTATGATTCAAATTTTTTACTCTTATTATGAGAATGTTAATTCCCATCTTTCTATAACAAGGATACTTCAACTAGGGTGGTGTTATCAAATATTTTTTTGGTTATCACCACCACAATATGTTTTCATTCACTAATTGAGATTAGTAGTTTGTATATCTATATATATAGAGAAGTGTTCCAAAACGATAAAAAATGTTTAAAAGTGATTCAGATTTGATGTGTTTGTAGTGAATAAAACTCAATAAAATCAAAGGTTTAGAAGAATTTATTCATCAATTTGATTTTGTTTCTGAATTATTTTTAAATTAGTGGTGTAAATATTGAGAATCAAATAAAAATTCACCACTATGGAAAAAAAGAAAAGAAATCTTGATTGGGTAGGTAAAAAAAGAGATTTTCAATACTCGGGGAAACCATTCTACATAAACTTCATTCCGAGAGAAAAATTAGAAAGTTTATCTGATGAAGAGTATTCAAAACATAGTAGTTATCGTAGAAATTACTTTGAATACTATAAATCATTTGATGATATAGAGAGAAAGAAAAGAGAAATCAAACAAATTCAAGAGAAACAGAAAACTTGGAAAACCAAAATGATGGAGGGGTATTCCGTAATTGGATATCTCGGGGATGATTATGATTTCAATTGTTCGGTAAATCTTCGTGAGATAAAACCCAAGAAAAATAAAGGAGAGAGAAAAGATTACGATTCATCTGTTCCTTTTAAGGATGGAAAAAAAATGGGTAGAGATACCAACAATACTTGGGAAGGGGAACACGAAATACAATATGAGAAGTGGAAGTTAAAACACGATAAAGTAGGAGAAAAAAAACTCTTTATGGATAAGTTAGAGGATATCCGAAGAGAGAAAAGAAATAGTGTAAATCCAAAGAAATATTATGTTAGGATTGAACCCAAAGGGAGGGATAAATTCAAGAATAACAGATACATTAGAAACTTGTATGTTGGTTTAAGAGAAGATGTATTACACCTTCTTAAAGAAAGTAATCTCTTTCAAAATACTGATTGGAATACTATATCCGAAAAGAAATTAAGAGATAGACTTCGTGAGTTATACAAAGGGTATGTTAGGTATCAGATTTATACTAATGGAGTAGATTGTATCAAAGTTGGTCATACATCTAAATTAGAGAAAGAACAAAACCCACATCATCAACACCCATCAGATAAAGTTATTGATTGGTTTAAGGAAATGGGAACTGATATAGTAGAGTGGATGGATAAGTAATCAACTCATAAAATACTTTTCTTCCCATTCTAATAAATCACTTTTTCTAACATATCGTTTATACTCTGATATCTTAATCATCGGTAATCCTTGATTCTTAACCCAATCTTCAATGGTGAATCTTGATACATTATACATTTTTTGTAATTGTTGTTTGGTAATTCTTTCTTCCATAATATTTTATTTTTTTATTTGTATTCTAATTTTATCCATTCATCAAAGGTTATTTCCCTAACCCCATTAGTAAAGATGATATCATCACAAGTGGAACCTTCTTTTTGTTTCCATTTATGAGGTTCTTGGGTTGGATTCTCTTCGTAGTTTCGTTTTTTGAACATCTATATATAAATATATATTAGTATTTCATTAAATATTCAATCACTTCATTCAAATCAAATTCATCTTCTAATTCATTTTCAAAATCTTCATTGAAATACTCATCTAATTCTTGTTTTATGAGTTGTTTTAAGGAGTTCTTATCCATTTTAAGAACATCTTCATCTTCTTCCACCTCATCAGAGGAATCTTCTCTTAAATCATCTGAATCTCCATAACCCATCTCTCGTAGGATTTCATCTAAATCTACCATATCCTCCAATTCATCTTCATCGGGTTGAGGTATATAGTTTGGAGGAACAACTCCCTTTCTGTTTTTTGGTATTTCTTTCATAGATACCGATTCAGTTCTTGGTTTTAATTTTCTTTTATCATCCTCTGTAAGAGGAATACCACTTAATTCCATTAAACGAATTCTTCGTTGGTTAGGTGAGATGTTTTCATTCAGTTTTATTCCGTTTATCATAGTTTGTTTTCCTTTGTATATAAATATTCTAAATACTCTTCTTCCTCTGTTTTTGAATCTGAAAAGAAAATACCATCCCTTTCTGTGTTGGGGTTATAAGTTCCTCTTTTAGAGTGGAGATAGTTCCCATCTGAATCAAAAACCCATCGGTGAGTATTGTTGTAATAGTTTTCCATTTTAATTATTTAGTTTCCATTTTCTTTAATTTTTTTTCAATTGAGGATGATAACACTCGTATCTCTGATTGATTCAGATTTGGGATGTTCTCATATACCCACAAAAGGTATTTAATTGGAACATTCATAACCATCTTTCCTTTATGTTTTCCTTTGTTGAAGTATCCTTGATTACAATTGATAAAATTGGATAAGGAGTGTTCGGTAGATTTTAAGTTTCTTGGGGGAAGTATTCCTTTCGTATTTAACTTCATTAGTGTAGTGTTTTAAGTAGTTCGTGTTTATTCATATATGTTTTAAATCCAACCTCATCCCAAATCTGATGGGTATGAACCTCACCCCATTTACCATTGTTGATTTTTACCTCATCTAACCCTCGTTTATCTATTTCCCAAGTGTTTCCACCTATGAAGTTATTTAGTTGATTGTAGAGGTTCTCATCATCATTATGTTGAATGATGAGGTGGGTATGGTAGTTTCCTTTTGTATAATCTTTTTCGGTAGTGTAGTGGGTAATAATAGTATCGTTCTTTTTAAGTTTAGAGTGAAGGGTGATTATCTCTTTATCTAATAATTTCTTATTAGTTCTGTTCCTTCTTCTTATCATAATACCTACTGATTTCATACAGAATACCCATTACACCAAAAAGGTGTTATACATTATTAAAACTGATTGATTTACCTTCTTCAACTACTCTCGTAGTAATGGGTAGTTGTGGGTTTTCCCTACCATCTGTATATAAGTATAGGGTTTTGTAGAAAACGATAAAAAGTGATGAAAATAAATTCCAAATATTGTAAATTGGTTCAGTTCCAAGTAGAACTTGAACCTTTGGAACACCTATTCGTTTGTAATCCAATTGTTTGGAACACCCATAGAAGTAGTGGAACACTAAATGTTCTAAATTTAAATAGATGGAACACTTGGTGTTCCATTATAAAATTATACATTTGTATAAGTGTTTGAACAACAATTGTTTAAATACCAAAATTTAACTTGGTTAGAGTTCAGGTGGGACCACCAGTAAAATCAAGCCTTCACGTAAAGTGGGGGCTTTTTTTATTTTTCAATTGCACTTAAACTGCACATAAGTGCTCTATTTCATTTGTCGATTAACACCAGTAAAACCGACTAAATCTTCAAAAGACGTCAGGTAATGAAAACAAGCTTTGAAAACAGTTTTGTACATTGTATTGACAATTAAAGAAAAAACTTGACTCTGCAAAAAACAGTTTACACCCTAAATTTCAGTTACAAACTAAATACCAGTTGTGTGCTATAACAAAAATGACCATTTAAATCCAATTGAATTAATATCTTCATTTTATGAAAAAAATAGAATTTTTAAAATCAATGTCTTTCCCCTTTTTGGCTATGCTGTTAATGTTTGCCTGTGGTGGACAAAGAGCAACCAAGGTTAGTTCGCCAAATAGGTTGATTGAAGTAAAACTCAATTTACAAGATAGATTGAACTATTTAGTAACCTTTAATAAGGATACGATTATAGACAATTCACATATCAGCCTAACTTTAAATAATGAAACAACATTAGATAAGTTTGAGATTCTATATATTCAGGAAGCTTCAGTAAATGAAAAATGGGAACGCATTTGGGGGAAACGCAAACATGTGGAGAATAATTACAATGAGTTGATATTGCACCTAAAAGAGATGAATTCAGGAATTCTGACGGATTTATATTTACGTGTATATGATGATGGAATAGGTATTCGTTACGGATTCCCCAAACAGGCACTCATGGATAGCATTATCCTTGAAAAAGAAAATATGCAATTTTCCTTTACGAAAGATTATTCTGTTTGGCGAGCGGATTATAAAAACTACCAATCACCTCAAGAGGAAGAATTTCTTCCTGTCAACCTATCTGATATAAAAAAGGATCAGCTAATCGGTATGCCACTACTTATAAAATTAGATGATAAAGGCTATGCCCTTATTACCGAAGCAAATCTAACGAATTGGTCAGGTGCGTTTTTAAGGGTGGACAGCGTGAAAAATACAATGGTAACGGACCTTGCTCCATATCCGCAAGATTCGAGCGTAGTTGTAAAAAGGGTAACTCCAGCAGTATCTCCCTGGCGCGTAATCATGATCGCAAAAGAACCTGGTAAACTAATAGAATCGGATATTATTGCCAACTTCAATGATCCGTTGGCTCTTGAAGATGTTTCATGGATAACTCCAGGCGTATCTGCCTGGGACTGGTGGTGGAGTAATAGATATGCTCCAGGTGCTGAATTTGATCTTGGTCCAAATCAGCAAACGATGAAGTATTTTATTGATTTTGCAGCTGAAATGAGATGGGAATATCAAATTGTAGATTGGCAATGGTATGGAGAACCATTTGGTTCACAACCTCCCGGCGTTAATCCTAATGCTGACATTACTACTTGTATTGATGGCATCAACGTGGAAGAGCTTGTACAATACGCCAATTCAAAAGGAGTAAAACTGATTCTTTGGGTTCATTGGTCTGCTCTAAAAAATCAAATAGATGAAGCCCTGCCATTGTATGAAAAATGGGGAGTTTCAGGTATAAAAATAGATTTTATGAACAGACAGGATCAAGAAATGGTTAAATTTTATCATCAAGTTGCCAAAAAAGCAGCCAAACATAAACTCATTGTCAATTTTCATGGTGCGTACAAGCCGTCTGGTGTAAGCCGTACATATCCAAACTTAATAACTCGTGAGGGGGTTATGGGGAATGAATATAGTAAATGGAGCAATCGCATTACACCCGAGCATAATGTCACCCTTCCTTTTACAAGAGGCCTATTGGGTGAAATGGATTACACACCGGTTGCTTTTCGCAATGTAAGGCCAGAAGATTTTCTTATTGAGAATAAAACACATGACGGATCACCAGTGGTTCAAAGTACTCGCTGCCATCAACTGGCTATGTCCGTTGTTTACGAAAGTGCTTTAGCAGTTTTCTGCGATTCACCTGATAATTATAAAAATGGCATTGGAACTGAATTTCTAAAAGAGGTACCTACTACATGGGATGATACAAAGGTGTTAAATGCCTCGGTAGGAGATTACATCACAATAGCAAGAAAAGCGGGTGACAAATGGTTTATAGGTAGCATGACAGATGCTGATGAGCGTAAATTAATAATTAATTTCAGTTTCTTAGAAAAAGGAAAATATAAAGCTAAGATTTTTGAAGATGCTAAGAATGCAAATGAATATCCATCTGAAGTTAATTATAAGGAGGAAGTTTTTACTAACATAGATAGCTTTTCAATCGAATTGGCAAAAGGTGGAGGATTCGTGGCTATTCTGGAATTAATTGAAGAATAAACAGGACTATTTTAATGGCATAGCTAGTATGTTTAACAACGCATCAGCTTTCAATCAAGATATAGGAAACTGGGATACTTCTAATGCGACTTCTATGTCTAGTATGTTTATCGGTGCAAGAGCTTTCAATCAAGATATTGGACGTTGGAATACTTCTAATGTTACTGATATGACTGGTATGTTTCAACAACCAACAGCTTTCAATCAAGACTTAACAAGTTGGTGTGTTACCAATATAGCAGCTGAACCAGCTAATTTTGGAATAATTTCTGCACTTACAAACGCTAATAAACCAGTCTGGGGAACTTGTCCTTAGTAAAAAAAACAAAGCAACAGCTAAAGTGAGGGCTACATTCTTTAAACTTCTTGTTATAGGTCTCTCTATCTCCACTTATTCTGTACTTCTCTAACTTATCTGAGAAATTCTTTACTAAGATGGATTTCTTCTTTAATAGTTCTACCATATGTTTTGCTTCTTCCTTACTTATATTTTCTATCATATTATTTGCTTTCAGATTTAATTAAAAATGTAATAACCTCGTACTTGTAATACTATATCAGTTCGAGGTTGATACTCTTTCTTTAAACTTTTAATAATTGTTCAGTATAAATTAGATACACCAAACCCCTTAGAGTTTTCAAACTCTCTATAAACTTGAATCTTACACTTCTTCTGACCAGTTCATTGTTCCCCATATCAGATTTATAATAAAACCGTTTTTGTAACTACCGGTGAAACCTCAACTATTATTTATAATCTACTAAACGATGTCTTTCCCATTAACTAACTTTCGTCCCTCATAGGTGAACTCCTCTTTACCCCATGTTGGAGAGAAGGTTACACTTATAAGTATAGAAAGTTTTAGAAAACGATAAAAAATGATTGAAAATAGTTCAGAATTAACTTCTGTTAGATTTAACAGAGGTTGTTAGTACCCCAGTAAACAACTTAGCACCCAAAAGGGACTAAAACAGTACCCCGGGGTACTATTAATATATATTTATATAATGTAAATCATATAGTTATAAACAGTAATGAGTACAGGTGGGACCACAACCGAGAATCAAAAGCCCCTCTTTTTAGAGG
>TARA_R110002072_G_scaffold13163_2_pt1 | contig 10729 bp, 6 predicted proteins | sample TARA_R110002072 | Tara Oceans TARA_R110002072 (sample SAMEA4397118) | marine metagenome | biome: Polar Biome; feature: [SRF] surface water layer (ENVO:00010504); material: water (ENVO:00002006), including particulate matter (ENVO:01000060) such as... | depth 5 m | reverse complement strand
AATCAGCACGTTCGATGAACAGCAACTGACGCGCCGGAACCGCAGCTCATTGGGACCAAGCCATGCAGCAGAATTGACAATGGAGTCCGTTTAGCGAAACCCTACCAAGAACACTTGCAAGACAGGGCACGATAAAAGAACAGGAAGCAGCCTCAACCAAAATGGAAGCAATCGAAAAAGCGTCGCGGCAAAGATCTGCCGACTCCACTGACGACCTTCGTCGATTCGCTTGTTGTTCCGTTGAAGGTAAGTGTTGATTTGTCACCTGTTGGTTTGAACAGGTTGCGTGAGAGTCGACACTGGATTCCAGCAAGAGTCGAGTGGTTTGTACATGAGACCGCGGACGCTCGCGGCGGAATGATTGGTTGAGTTGGCACAGATTGCTATCGAATAACAACAGGGAGCTCAGGGCAGCGAGGTCGCATTGTACTGAAATGCCTGACTTCCTCAGAAATGCCACGATCAAATTGCCACTTGACAATCGAGTTAACGAAGCGCGCGACAACCATCCTGAGCACAAGACTGCTCAACGTTGCTTCAACACACATGAGCAGCAATCTGTGGATCAGTTCCAAGCTGATGATCGAGACCTTGAAAGATTCAAAGCGATTTCCACTTCGAGCCAAAATTCTGTGAAACGGCATTTCTGATACGTGCGATCCGCCCGGTCGACAGGCGTTAACAATCTGACGACAATCTGGCCTTCTCATAGCGAGCAAAGTTGGGATCGAAGAAGTCGTAAATGTTGGGAACGAATGTATGCAACGACTTCGGAAACTGGTGATCGGCGAAGCCGCTGAACTTCGCGGCGGCACGACGAAGCCCCTGGCCAACTGGGACAGTCTTGAGCGATTGGTTGTCGATCGACACCTTATCACTATTCATCGCTATTACCGTCGTAAAGACATTGAACCTTTCATCGAGAAGGTAGCTCAACGCGGGAGGCATTGTCTTGATCGGTAACTACTTCGTGCTGTCTGTGCCCCGATGTCTTGAAAGATTCTCGCATACCCGAGGTCCAGGATGAGTAAACCGACTCTCATCGTCGCCGTTGGAGCGTCTGCCGGTGGGCTCGAAGCGTTCACTGAGTTGCTATCTGGCATCCCAGGAAAGCCCGGTTTCGCGATCGTGTTCGTTCAGCACCTTGATCCCAGCAAAACATCGTTGGTTGGTGACCTACTTCGCAGGCAAACGTCGCTACCCGTCGAGGAAATTACAACGGGAAAAAAAGTCAAGCCAAACACAATCTACCTCTGCCCGCCTCGCGGGCGACTGGATGTGGTTGACGGCGAGTTGAAGGTCTCTCAGCAGAGCAACGATGATTCCGAAGCCAACGTAATCGACCACTTCTTCCACGGGATCGCCGAATCGCAAGGCGGACGGGGCATCGGCGTTGTTCTATCAGGTAGCGGCAGCGACGGGACCCTGGGATTGAAGTCGATCGGCGATGCGGGTGGGATGACGTTTGCACAGGACAGCGAGTCGGCAAAGTTTGATTCGATGCCTCGCAACGCGGCGACGACGGGTGTGGCTGATCAGGTAATGCCGCCCGCGAACATCGCCACGGAGTTGCTCAGATACACGCGGTATCTGGAGGAAATTAGCGAAACACCGGCGAAGAGGAAGTTTGATGATCAAATCAGAAACGCAATTCCACAAATCGCCAAAGCTTTGCTGTCCGAGACGGGGCACAATTTCAAGCATTACAAAACCAGCACGCTCGCGCGGCGGATCCAGCGTCGAATGCAGATCCTGAAGCTCAGCGATGTTGATGCTTACGTGACGTTGCTCCACAGCGACAAGAGCGAGTCGCAGCAGTTGTTCCGTGAACTCCTGATTAGTGTGACGGCGTTCTTCCGCGACCCAGACTCGTTTAAGCGGCTGGCAGATCAAGTCATCCCAAAATTGTTTGAAAACCGGCAACCGGACGACCCAGCGCGGATCTGGGTGCCAGGCTGCGCGACGGGCGAAGAGGCTTACACGATAGCGATTCTGTGCCGGGAGTTTGTGGAGAAGTCCGAGGCGCAGAAGCACGAAGAACTCCGAAAAGAGGATGCAAATTGGCGAGGATTGTCTTTTCAGATTTTTGCGAGTGACATTGACGAGCGGGCATTGTCGATCGCTCGGACAGGTGTGTATCCGGCGGGGATCGCAGATCATGTGTCGAAAGATCGGCTGAAGCGTTTTTTCGTAAAGAAGGGCAATCGGTATCACGTCAAGAAAGAAATTCGCGAGACGGTGCTGTTCTCGTCGCACAATCTGATCAGTGATCCACCGTTCTCGCGTCAGGATCTGATCTGTTGTCGCAATTTGTTGATCTACCTCGGTCCGCATTTGCAAAAGAAACTCATTCCGCTGTTTCACTTTGCACTTCGTCCCAACGGGTTCTTGTTTCTCGGTCCCAGCGAAAGTATCTCCACGCACGGCGATCTATTTCGCAGTATTGATCAGCGTCACCGCATCAGTCAGCGCAAGGGCACCGCGATCGGTCGTGCCGCGCCGTTGGCGTTGCGAACGCCTGCCAACGGAATGACTCGTTTGCCCGAGGTATCGCCGATTGACGACGATAAAACCGACGTCGTACAAATCATGCAGCGGATCGTCCTGGATGAGTTCGCGCCCAAATCGGTCGTCGTTGACGAAGACGGCCAAGTCATTTGTTCGTCAGCGGAAACGAACAAGTACCTGTCGATCGGCGAAGGGGCGTACCAGAACAACATTCTGAAAATGGCTCGGCGTGGTTTGCGGATCGGGCTGCGCGCCACGCTTTCGGAAGCCAAATCGAAACGTCGCCGAATCATTCACGAGAATCTGTCGGTCACGACGGACGAAGGCAAGCAGCGGGTGATGATCACAGTGCAGCCGATGATGCGGCTTGGCGAAGACACCGGTTTGTTCATCGTGGTTTTCCACGACGTCGGTTTGCCGATGGGAACTACGTCCGGCGAAGACAGTCCGATCGACCCCAACGATGTGCTGGTCGCCCGTGGCAGTATGGACCGCCAAGCCGAAGCGATGGTCGAGCAACTCGAACGCGAGTTGTCCCAGACTCGCGATGATCTCGAAAAAACGATGCAGGAAATGGAGGCGACCAACGAGGAGTTGAAGTCGTCCAACGAAGAACTGCTGTCGATGAACGAGGAACTGCAATCGGCTAACGAGGAACTGGAAACGTCCAAAGAGGAAATTCGCAGCAGCAGCGAAGCCGTTTCCCGCGCTAACGCCGATCTTGAAAACCTGCTCCGCAGCACCCAGATTGCCACCATCTTCCTGGACAGCGACGGGCTGATCCGCAGCTTCACACAGGCGGCGACGGAGATCTACAGTCTGATTGCCACCGACGTCGGTCGCCCGCTCGGCAAGTTCGTTCCCGATGTCCACGACATGCCGCCGCTGCCATCCATTCGGCAGCTAAAGGCGGAGGGGCCGGTCGAAGACACGATCACAGCCAACGATGGTCGAATGTTCATTCGCCGAGTCTTGCCGTATCAGTCGCATTCGCGTGAGACCGATGGCATGGTCGTTACTTTTGTGGACGTTAGCGAACTGGAAGCCAGTCGAAAGCAACTTAGCACCTTGGTGACCGAGCTGAGAACGACTCAGCGGCAACTGATCGAATACGGAGAACAACTCGATTTGGCCATGCAGGCTGGGCGGCTGGGAGCCTGGAGGTGGGACGTCCAATCGGATCGTGTCGAATGGTCGCCGCAGCTGTATGCCCTATTCGGTCGCCCCGAAGGTGAATTCGACGGCACGCTCCAGGCCTTTGTCGAGATCGTGCATCCGGACGACCGCGATCGAGTGCGGGACGTGATCGAGCAGACGCTGGCGTCGGATTCCGATCGCTACGAAGTCGAATGCCGCATGCTGCGGCCCGATGGCAGCGAACTGTGGACGTTGGGACTAGGGCTAATCGATCGCGACGAAGACGGCAAGCCGCTGTCCGTTACCGGCACAGCCAGCGACATCACCGACCGCAAACGTCGCGAATTGAACCTAGCGTTCATCGCGGATCTGCAGCAGGCCTTCATTCCACTGTCAGACGTCGGCGAACTGCAAGCAATCGCGTGCCGCATGGTAGGTGAGCACTTCAGTGCGTCGCGATGTTGTTTTGTCAAGTTCGACGACGATGCCGATTGCGTCCGCGTGGTTCGAGATCACGCCGTCGACGACTCGCAAAGCCTCGTCGGATGTTACCATCTACAAGACTTTCACACCGACGAGGAGCGGCACGCTTTACAAACAGGCCGGCCCGTTGTGATCCGCGACGTCGACGCCGAAGCGAAATCAGACCGGGGCGAGCGATTTAAAGCGTTGGACATTCAATCGCTTTGCAACGTCGGCTTTCGTAGTGACGGCAACGTGCAATTCCTATTGTCGACGATTTTCGCCGAGCCACATGATTGGCATCGCGACGAGATCGAGTTGTTGCAGGACGTCGTCGATCGGTTAAGTGTTCGCGTTCAGCGAGCCGAAGCGGAAACAGAGCTTGCCCTCGCCAAAACCAAAATGGATCTGGCGATGCAAGCCGCGTCGGTTGCTTCGTGGACGTGGGATTTCGACGCCGGCGACCTCGTTCACGAACCCAACCTGAATCGCTTGTGGGGTTTTGATCCCGCAACTCCGGTCCCCACTGCCGATTTCGTGGCAGCCATCGACAACGATCATCGCGAGCGTGTCAGCAAAGCGATCGGCAAGGCTCTCGACGAAGGCGGGTTGTACGACGAGGAATACTTGGTTCTACGAACCGATGGTCAGCGGCGTTGGCTTCGGGCGGTCGGCATCGGCACCGCACCGGGAAAAGAACCACGCGAATTTCTTGGCGTGGTCACCGACACGACGGCGCGAAAACAGAACGAAATCGAACTCGCCGAGCGGGAAACGCATCTGCGGCGAGTCATCGACAACACATTGAACTTCGTCGGCGAGTTGGATCGCGACGGCACACTGCTGCAAGTCAACCAAACGGCACTCGACGCTGGCGGCGTGACCCGTGAGGATGTGATCGGCAAACCGTTCTGGGAATGCTATTGGTGGAGCCACGATGGGGAGGTCACCACGCGTCTGCGCGAGGCCGTTGAGATGGCGGCGACCGGCAAGATCGTTCGTTACGACGTGTCCGTTCGCATGGCTGGCGACACCCGCATGATGATCGACTTCATGCTTGCCCCGGTAACCGATTCGGATGGCAAGGTGACCCATTTGATTCCCTCAGGTGTCGACATCAGCGACCGGCACGCCGCCGAACAACAAGCTGCTAATAGTCGTCGGCTGCTAACCGACGCAATGTCGGCGGCAAAGATGGGGTCGTTCACCTACAAACCGCAAACCGGCGAATCGGACTGGGATGAAAACTGGGCCGATTTGATGGGGCTGAGCGTCGACAGCGAAAAGATGGCTCAGCACTTGTTTGAGATTATCCATCCCGACGATCTCGGCGCATCGCGTCGGCGATTTGAGGAAGCAGTCGAAACGCGAGCCGAGTTTAAACACGAGTTTCGCATCATCCGCAGCGACGGGGAACTTCGTTGGATCGCCGCTCGTGGTCAGGTGACCTACGACGAATTCGGTGAAGCTGTCCTGTTGTCGGGTATAAACTGGGACATCACCGACCAAAAACTGTTCGAGCAAGAAATTCAATTGAATGAAGAACGCGTACGGCAAGCTGCCGGGGCCGCTGGCTTTGGAACGTTCTGTGTCGATGTCGACAACAACCTTGTGACCTATTCGGACGAATTCAAGAAGCTAGTCGGACTTTCGCCTTCGGAGGAATTGAGCAACGACATCCAAGCTCAACCGGCATTTGTTCACCCCGATGACCGTGACATGTTGGCAAGGCACACCCAGTCGGTTTTGTCAGACGTACAAGAACCGGACCATTGGCTGAACCATCGAATCGTCCGGCATGATGGCAAGCTGCGTTACGTTCGTATGCAATCGCGATCACTCTACGAAGGCGAAGGCAAAGACCGCCGCGTTCGGATGGTTGTCGGCACCTTACTCGACATCACACAGCAACACGATTACGAACAGAACCTCAAAAAAGCCAAACGAGTCGCCGAAGCGGCCAACAGGTCCAAGAGCGAATTCGTCGCCAACATGTCGCACGAGATTCGCACGCCGATGACCGCTATCCTTGGCTACGCCGACATGGTGCAGGACCGTGTCGACGACGACGAAACCCGCGGCTACCTGCAAACGATCCGCCGCAATGGCGCGTACCTGCTTGAAATCATCAACGACATTCTGGACCTGTCCAAGATCGAAGCGGGTAAGCTGGAAATTGACACCGAACGCTTTGAACCGGCTCGAGTCGTTGAGGACGTGCGCAGCATCATGGAGGTCCGGGCGAGCGACGGCGGGTTGAAGCTGGAGGTCGACTACGCAACGCCGATCCCCAACGTCATTGAAAGCGACGCAAAACGTTTGAAGCAGATCTTGATCAACCTAGTCGGCAACGCCATCAAGTTCACCAAGGAAGGCGGAGTGCGAATTGAAGTGGCGTATGAAGATGATAGCGGAGACCGCAGAGAGCTTCGCCCGAATGATGATCCGAAACCCTTGATGAGTTCTGCGACAGGACAACTTCGCCTGTCGGTAAGCGACACTGGCATCGGCATGACGCCGGAACAACGAGACCGGCTGTTCAAACCGTTCTCTCAAGGCGACTCACTGATCACCCAACAATTCGGCGGCACAGGACTGGGACTGGCCATCAGCCAGCGGCTCGCGTCGATGCTCGGTGGCGAAATCACCTGCGATAGCAAGCTCAATCAAGGAAGCACCTTCACCGTTACCGTTAGTATTGGCGACTTAGAGAACACGCCGCTCATTCAACCTTGGGCGTCGGCGGAAATAGGCGACAGTGATTCGGCCGCCTCAAATGACCGACCCGAGATAATCCGACTGGCCGCCGATTTTTTGATTGTCGACGACCGCCGCGATATCCGCTTTCTTGCCAAACACATCATTACGAAAGCCGGTGGCTCAGTCACCGAAGCTGAAGACGGCCTGGTAGCAATCGAAACAGTCAAGCAAGCCATGTCGGACGGAAAAACGTTCGACTTGATTCTGCTAGATATGCAAATGCCCAACATGGACGGCTACGAAACGGCCGCTGCCCTACGCAGACTCGGCTACATCGGCCCCATCATCGCGTTGACCGCTGACGCAATGCAGGGCGACATGAACAAATGCCTGCAAGCTGGCTGCAATGACTACCTTTCCAAGCCCATCGACGCCCAACGAATGTTGCAACTCGTCAGTGACTTGACAAAGAAATAGCGATCATTGGCAAGACGATCCGAACCATTGACATCTCCTTCATCCGACTTCTTTGAAGTTAGCCCCGAAGCCTGGATCGCGCTCGTAGAGATCGGTCATTGCAGCCTACCCACACAACGCCCGCCAGTTCCAAACCATGCTGACGGGCGTTTTTCGTGTCATAATTTTGGAATTCTAGACATGTCATATTCACTACGGCTCGATTCGAAATGAAGCATGGGTAGCGTAATCTTCGCTGCTACGGATCGACCGGATGCCCCGATCAATGATCGTGTTTGGGATCAAAAATCAAGTTGCTAGTTGGGCAGTTAGCAAGAATGAAGGGACATCCCCAACACTCATCACAGCAATTGATGCAAAGTTGGCGAAGCCATCAGTTCAGTCTCGTTGGGTTGACCACTCAAAACGCAGATCGACAGACCTGAAACCCTTCCTCGATAATTACAGCCGGCGTCGAGAATGTGTGACGGAACACACAAAAGCCACATGGCCCCACGGAGCAAAAGATTTGCTCCGTGGGGCTTTTTTCGTTCGGTGATGAACCATTGTGCCAACTCTCTCCTAAGCGATCCGATCGATTCTGAAGCAGCCGGCCAACCGCCGCGACGTGACCAAGGCGGAACCTGCCACAACCAACAAAACGGTTGCGATCGTGTCTGCTGCGATGTATTGCTCGAGTGCCAGAAAAATCGCATCCAGTATTTCAGAGGTCGAGCCGCCACCAACAACTCGCTCAAGCAACCGATTCTGTTCTGATATTGGGATTGAAAATGAGTTGGGAGTTGCTTTGCTCCCAGACTCCCCTTCTCTCTAACCCCTTCAATTCAATCAGCGAATCGCAGGAGTATCGACTCCTTGCAACTTCAGAACAGCCAGATACTTCTGCGGCTCAGCGGCGATGTTTTCTGCACTACCGGGACAGCAGATGTAGATTGCTTTGCCATCGGCGTTGACTTTGCAGGGGCCGCCCGTAGCGTCGACTGGTTCGTCCATCGAAGAGCCATCGTTAAAACTGCGAACAACACACCCAAGCTCGCCGAGCGATCCACCGCCGGCGGGTTGGTGATTAGCTGATGTCGACGGCCGCTTCTCTGACCAACCCCGAAAATGCTTCAGATGCGCGGCTCTCACCCAGCGAATTGCGACGAATCAAGCAGACAGATCGCTTGATGATCGGACGCTCGATGCGAACGGCGTGCAGCTTTCGTTTTGACAAGGCAAGGTGCGGAAGGATGGTTGCCGGACCGCCCGATTCGACAACGCCGAGACAACCCTCCACCGAGGTCATCTCGATTGCAACCGTTGGGATCACGCTCGCCTCCAAGAACGCCGCGTCAACCATCCTTCGCGTGCAATAGTCGCGGGTCAAAAGACAGAGAGGCGTCTCGTTCAAATCGACGACCCTCACCTTCTTTCGATTCGCAAAGGTGTGCCGTTTGTCAACGATCAATACGAATTGTTCATCGAACAACACTTCGTGAGACAGGGTTCGCTGGCCGACCGGTTCGAAGGAAACGGCGAGGTCCAGTGATCCATCGTGCAAACCCGATTCAATCTGAGAAGCCGACAACTCCGCTACCCGGACTTCGACCGCCGGAAAGTCTCGGCTGAACTGGGAAACCACCTTCGGTATTAAATAGGCACCGACGGTTTGCACCACACCCACGCGGAGCCGACCACGCAATAGTTCGTCAAATTCGTCGACCGCTGCTTGGCCCTCATCGAGGACGTTCAGTGCTTTTCTCGCGTACTGGAAAAACACGCTTCCCTCGCCAGTCAATCGAATGCCTCGACCGGCCCGCTCGAACAGGTCGCAGCCGAGTTCCTTTTCGAGGTCCTTCATTTGCTGCGACAAGGTCGGTTGAGAGACGAACAGTTCTTCCGCGGCCGCTCGAAAACTGGCGTGTTCGGCGATGGCAATGAAGTAACGGAGGTGACGAAGTTCCATAGTGTGCCCGATAGCCCATGGCTATCAGTCCCTTCGGAAAGAAGTATTGGACGCATGTTTCCAGTGTACCTAGATTTGTGCGGGTCGCGACAATTTCTGTTTGCGATGGAAGGTGAATCACTTCGCCTCCTTCTTCGAACCATTTCTTGAAAGGTGCATCACCATGTCCAAAGCCGTCTTCTACCACGCTGGATGTCCCGTCTGTGTCTCCGCCGAACAAACCGTCGCAGACTCGCTGAAGGGCGATGTCGAAAAAGTGCATTTGGGCGAGCAGTCCGGTCGAGTCGCGGAAGCCGAAGCCGCGGGCGTCAAGTCCGTTCCGGCTCTTGTCATCGACGGGCAGCCGTTTCACATCAACCACGGTGCGGACCTGTCGGCTCTGAAGAGCTGATCAAAGGTCTCGGGTCGACGAACCGTCCAAGGGCGTTGCCGGAAAATTCCGGCACGTCCTTGCCCCGCATTCATCCACAGAAAAACCCAACCATCTTGCCACGCACATTCTTCCCCGTGCCGGCTTCCAACTCTGCTCACGACGACGGTACCCGACGCACCTATTGCCGGCGTTTCGTCGCCCTAGAACCTATTCGAAAACCCCGAGCCTGCTGTAAATGAAGTAGGCGAATGCGAGGTAAAGACCAGCGATGTGATTGGGGATTTTCTCATCCCACCGAATGAGAATGGCTCGAAAGTGATTGAGCCAACCATAAGTTCGTTCAACAACCCACCGCCGAGGACGCTCGCCGGATGCCCTGTCTAGTTAACGCTTCTCTTCTCCTCGGCTGCGGATGTGCGAAGTGTATCCATAAACGGATTCGATGAGCTTTCGGACCGCGCTGGAGTCATACGCTTTGTCCAAGCACAGATTCTCCCATGCACTGACCTCGGTCGCAGCTCGATCGACTCAGTCATCGATCGTCTCTTAAAGTAGTCGTCTGTCGTGAACGTTTGCTCCGCGAACTGCCAAACCAACGGGGATGCCGGAAGCATCAGTTTGCAGCGATCATTTCGTCCCCCGTTTGCCGCGATCCGTCGGGTTTTTACCGGTCTTTTCGCCGCCCAGCGGTCCTTTGGTCATCGCCCCATCGACACTCTGCCATCGCCAGTCCATGCCAAGCAATTCGTCATCGACTTTTACCGCAAGATCCCACAGCTGATTGAAGACTCCAAGCTCGGCGCATTGCTGACAGTACGCGTGAGCGGTGCTTCCGGGCGCAAGTTCTGGTGGAATTGCGTTTCATTGGCATCCTGTTCGCAGACGGCAGAAGATCGCGTCGGCGACTCCACGTAAGTCAGCGCGTGGTCGTCCACCGTTCGGGCTTACCCGATACGATGGAAGGACTTGTTCCATTTGCTCCCACAATTCATCTGGCACGCGATAGTTGTCAAAGCTCCTTTGCCCATCTATGGCGGGCCCTCCTTGAATTTGAGTGCCTGTGAAATACCAACTCAAGGATGATCCGCTCTGTTCATGCCAACTAGGTTTTCGGATTGGATTTG
>TARA_R110002072_G_scaffold280418_2_pt1 | contig 10730 bp, 7 predicted proteins | sample TARA_R110002072 | Tara Oceans TARA_R110002072 (sample SAMEA4397118) | marine metagenome | biome: Polar Biome; feature: [SRF] surface water layer (ENVO:00010504); material: water (ENVO:00002006), including particulate matter (ENVO:01000060) such as... | depth 5 m | reverse complement strand
TTTTTTTTTGACAAAGTATAAATATCATCAATTAATTGCTAACAGATTTCTCTTTAATTTTTATCTTTATCGTATTAAAAATAGTCATAAAGTTAATTCATCATAAAAGCTAAATCATAAAAATGAACACAATAAATTGGGGAATAATTGGTGCTGGAGATGTTGCAGAAGTTAAAAGTGGTCCTGCTTTTCAGAAAGTAGAAAACTCGAATTTAATTGCTGTAATGAGAAGAAATGCTGAAAAAGCAAAAGATTTTGCAGAAAGACACAAGGTTCCTTTTTGGTATGATTCTATTGATGATTTATTAGCCAATAAAGAAATAAATGCAGTGTATATTGCAACTCCACCTTCCACACATTTAGAAATTGCTAAAAAATGTTTGGCTGCAAAAAAGCTAATTTACCTTGAAAAGCCAATGACTTTAAATGCAGAAGAAGCTTCAGCATTAAACAAAATTGTTACTAAGAACGATACAATTGTTGTTGCACATTATAGGAGAAAATTACTTCCATTTCTAAAAGTAAAAGAACTTATAGATTCAAATATTATTGGTGATATAATTTTTGCTGATATTCAAATTTTACAATCGAATGAAAATGATATCATTACCAAAACTGAAGATCATTGGCGTTTAAAACCAGCAATTTCTGGTGGTGGTTATTTTAATGACATTGCACCTCATCAAATAGATTTAATGTATTATTATTTTGGCGAAATTGAAAACTCAACAGGTTTTTCTCATTCCTCAAAAAATAATAAGGTAGATGATCTTGTAAACGGAATTATCAACTTTAAAAATGGTGTGCAGTTTAGAGGTATTTGGAATTTTAACGCCAACGAAAGAGAAACCAAAGACGAATGCAAAATTTACGGAACAGAAGGCTCAATTACCTTTTCTTTTTATGGCGAAAAAGTAATTTTAACTTCGGCTGAAAAGAATGAGGTTTTTAAGTTTACAAATCCAAAAAACATTCAACAACCCATGATAGAAGCTACTGTAAATTACTTTTTAAAGAAAACTAAAAATCCTTGTACTGTAAAAGAAGGCTTAGAAGTGATGAAAGTTATTGATAGTTTTATTAGTTAAAAATAACAGAAAAAGATTGATTATAACTACAAGTTAAAATATGACATTAGAAGAAAGATTGAATTTTTGTAAAATTTGTACAAATAGAAAAGTTGACTTAAAAGTCGGACTAATATGTAATTTAACTAACGAAAAACCCGTATTTGAAAATAACTGTAAATTTTTTATAATAGACGAAAAAGAAGCTGATAGAAAATTAAAACTTAAACTAGACGCAACTGGAACTTCAAGAAGTCAGAATGGATCTTTAAATCCTTCAAAAAATATTAATTACGGAGCTTTTTTAGCAATATCTGGATTTTTAATATTTTTTCTTTTATCTGCTTTATTTGGAGCGATACTATTAACAGGTGGAATTTCATTTTTAATTAGAGGTTATTCACAGAAAAAAATCTTGGCAGAAAACAAATTTTTTAATGAAAAGTTAAAGAAATAAAATTGCCTAAACCTCTATTTCACATAACATTTTAAAACTTTAGCAGTAATTGTATCTTTCTTAAAAACGATAAAATATAATCCTTTAGAAAAACCAGAAACGTCTAATTTGTCATTATTTAGTTTTTTCTCAATTGACATTTTACGACCAGCATAATCATACATTTCAATAGTATCATAATTATCTGAATTGGCATTTTTAAATTCTACCTCGTTAGAAGAAGGATTTGGATACAACAAAATATTTTCTGCTTTCGCCTTTAACACATCTATATTTATGCCTGCAGAAAGTGTTTTTGGATTTTCTTCAATACTAAAATCCGCAAACTTTACAATTTCGTCTTGTAAATCTTGCTTGTTATTTAAACTTCTATAAATACCCCATTTTGGACGCGAAAAATCAGCTCCATCTTGCCACATATCTTTATTGGTTGCATTGTAATTTAAAATAATTTGATTGGTAGCAATATTTTTAATTTCTAAAGCATAGCTCCCATTGTTACTGAAATTAATGGTTTCTGTAACTGAAACCCAGTTTCCTCTAAACAAATCTAAATTTGCAGTGGCTATTGTTTCTTGATTTGTAGTTGCAGTATACCTTAACTCTAACCTGTCTGGATTTGATTTTCTCAACGTAAAAGAAATCATTGGAATAGAGGCATAAGGACCTTCCACAGATTTTATTTGATGAATATGCGTAAAACTAGTACTTGGTTTAAAAGTATCAGACAATTTAAATTTCCATTTATACTGGACAGTTTCCCCATTTCTAGCGATTAAATTTTCTGGAGAATCTCCATAGGTTTTAATCTCATTTCGCTGTCTGTCATTTACACCTGCTTTACAACGATCATTATCTGGAGTTACATGAATATGAAATAAGAAAACATTTTTGTTTAATTGGTTATCAAAATCTTGCGTAATGTGTTTTCCAAAATCATTATGATTACAATCTGGGACCTCTACAACATCTCTATTGGGATTTGCCAAAACCGAATTTATTAATGTATATGTATCTGTTGTGCCATCTGCAGATAACAAAGTTTGAGTAAATACAGATTGAGAAAAGAACAGAATAAACGAAAGTATTAAGAACAAATTTTTCATAACAATATAATTGGTTAACCAATTTAGGTTTTCAAATATACATTATTTATATCAAGAATTATAAACACTAAAATGAATATGATTTACAAAAAAAACTTCAATGCAGCTTGCAATATCTCTCTCAAGATTACAAGTAACCATTAAATCAGTCAGTATAGTAAAAATAGACAGCAATTATTTTAACCTAAAAATATGTAGAATTAACCTAAAACTGCCTCTTAAAAAATGGAACCATCTTAATTTTAAAAAAAATATAACATATATAACTGATAATCAGTATTTTAAAATTACTATTAAAATTTTGTTAATTTAAATATAATCGTATATTTGGAAAACCAATCTGGTTAACCAATCTGGAAAACCAAAAACCGTTTAAATAAAAATTATGTCGAAAAACAAATTCATTAAACAAATTAGTACATGCTTATTTTTATTAGCATCTCTTTTTGCTTATTCTCAACAAAAAATTACTGGGATAGTAAAGGACAATACTGGAGGTATACCAGAGGTCACTATTCAAGTTAAAGGAACAAATATAGGAACAACATCTGATTTTGATGGTAATTATACAATTACAACTAAAAAAGCAGACGATATTTTAATTTTTAGTTATTTAGGATTTAAAACTCAAGAAATAGCTGTTAATGGCCAATCTATTATAAATGTAACTCTAATAGAAGATGCTAGTCAATTAGATGAAATTGTTGTTGTTGGTTATGGTACTCGTAAAAAATCACATCTTACAGGAGCTATCGCAAAAATTGAAGGTGGTGCACTTGCTGCTATTCAAGCTGCCAGAGTTGATGAAGCTTTAGCAGGAAAATTACCTGGAGTTTTAATTCAGAATCAAGATGGTTCTCCAGGTGCTGCACCTAAAATTCAAATTAGAGCTGCTTCCTCTATATCAGGAGCATCAAACCCATTAATTGTTGTAGATGGTTTTCCTATATCTGGAGGTATTGAAACAGTTAACTCTAATGATATTCAAAGTTTAGAAGTATTAAAAGATGCTGCTTCTGCTGCAATTTATGGGTCTAGAGGAGCAAATGGTGTTATTTTAATAACTACTAAAAAAGGAAAATCTGGTAAAGCAAAATTTAGCTATAATACATTTGTAAGTGTTTCAAGTAAATACAGAGATAATATTCTTAAATCAGGTCAAGAATGGGCTGCACACTCAAGATCAGAAATTGCTGCTGGTAATTGGGATCTTAGTCAAATTGATCCAGCTTTTGTAGAGTATAGATTATCAGCTTACGAAAACTCTCCAGGTTCTATAAGTCCAGAAGATTGGCTTTTTCAAAATGGTACAACTACAAGTCATGATTTTAGCGTTAGTGGAGGTTCAGAAGATGTAAGTGTTTTTGCATCTGTAGGTTATCAAAATGCAGAAGGTGTTGTAATTACACAAGGATTTGAAAGATTAAACGCACGTTTAAATGTTGATGCTAAATTAGGAGATAAATTTAAGGCAGGAATAAGCTTTAATGGTTTTACATCTGATAGAGATATTTTAGGACATGACATGAGAGATTTATTAAGAGCTACACCTGTATCTCCAATATATCACACTGCTGAATCAATAGCTTTTGTGCAAGGATTAGATGCACAAGCACAGGCATTAGGTCTTGCTGCTTTTGATAATGGTTATAGAGGTTCTGGTTACGAAGCAAATAGTATTTATACTTTAGAGCCTGGTATGGCTACTCAAGATTGGCATTATGGTAGAGCTAATAATGGTATTGGTGGTTCTGGAGATGCTGGGGCTGCTGCAAAGTTAGATAACACTGAACGTTATGAAAAAACATTTTTTGGAAACGTAAGTTCTTATTTAGAATATCAAATTATTGACGGTTTAAATGTTAAAACTGTTTTAGGAGGAGATTATAGAGACACACAATACTATGAGCATAGATTACTTGGTTTTGATTCTAGAGCTAGAAGTTCTCAAACATATATGGATCAAACAGATTTAAAAGTAACTACAGTTTTAAGTGAATCTACCTTAAATTATTCTAAAATAATTGGGAAACACGAAATAGCTGCTGTTGCTGGTGTCGAATTTCAACAAACTTCATTTAATGGAACTCGTTTAGATGGTTCAAATGTGCCAGATAATGCAATCCTAAATTACAACCTTTTTAATCCTGCAGATATCCAGGTAACTGAAAGAGATGAAAAAAGAGTTAGAGAAAGTGTATTTGGAAGAGTTAATTATGCTTATGATGACAAATATTTAGTATCGGTTTCTGTAAGAAGAGATGGTGATTCTAGGTTTGGTGCCAATCAAAAATACGCAACCTTTCCTGCACTATCTTTAGGTTGGAATGTTCATAAAGAATCTTTCTTAACAGATAATGATGTATTAAGTAAATTAAAGTTAAGATTCAGTACAGGTTCTTTAGGAACAACGTCTTTCTTAGGTTCTTATGATGCTTTGAGTTTATTAGATCCTTCACCAACAATAAATGGAACAGGTTTTTTAATACCAAATAATGTAGCAAACCCAGATTTAACTTGGCAAACAAATACAGAAACAAACTATGGTATCGATTTTGGATTTTTCAACAATCGCCTTACGTTAGGAGTAGATTATTATACATCTGATATTGAAGATATATTAATTAATCAAAGTGTTTCAGAAGTATTAGGAACCTCTTCTTTAGTTCTTAATTCTGGTGATGTTAGAAGTTCTGGTTTAGAATTTGAATTATCTGCAAACATCTATAGAAACGATGATTTCTCTTGGAATATGGGTGCAAACTTATCTACAGTAAATACAGAAATCACAGATTTAGGAGGTTTAGAAGAATTACCACAAACCATTTTTGGTCAAAGTGGAAGAGGTGCTGTTTTTAGAAATTATGTTGGTGGTGGAATTGGTGAAATGTGGGGATTAGAAACTACAGGACAAGTAGAAATGTTGTACCTAGAAGATGGTACAAGAAGTCCTAATAATAATTCAGGAGAATCTTATGTAGTAGATCAAAATGGAGATGGTATTATTGACAGAACAAAGTCTGTTGAAGATGGTGGAGATTTAGTTAAAATAGGACAAAATACACCAGATTTTTATTGGGGTATGACTCAAAATTTTAGTTATAAGAATTTTGATATGTCTATGCAATTTCAAGGTTCTCATGGAGCAGAGGTTTATAATATAGATCCTTTATATTACAACTCACAATGGGGAGGTAGATTAGTAGACAGTTTTGATGCTAATAATGATGGTATTGCAGATCATAATGGTCTTCATTACGAAGCTAATAGAAATCAAACAGATGCTACAATTCAAGATGCTTCTTATGTAGCTTTAAGAAACTTAACAATTGGTTATACTATTGATGATAATATTGCTAATAAAATAGGATTAAGCTCTGTAAGATTATATGGTGCAGCAACTAATTTATTATATCTAATGGCAGATAATTATACATCTTATAATCCAGAAGGTGTTCAAACATCTGGTGGTGATTATTTAGGCCCAACAACTTATGGTGCACAAGTAGGTGCAAGTCCAATTGTAAGAAGTTTTACCCTAGGTTTAAATATTAATTTCTAAATAAATAAAAATGAAAAAACTATATATATTATGTATGTCCGTATTTTTAATAACGGCATGTTCAACAGATTTGGATCAATCTCCAGAAAATTTAGCAAGTGCAAACTCTTTAACAGATTATGAAGGAGTTTTAAATGCTGCATATTTTTATCAATTAGGTACTGTTACACCCTTAGCAATAATGGGAGATTTTAGAGCTGATAACGCATTTATGTTTGAACCACCATATACAGAGTTTGATGAGTTTGATAATGGTTTAACAACGATGGAAGATCAGTTTTTTCGTCCTTTTTACTCACAACTTTATAAGTGTATTTTAAGTGCAAATAACGTAATAGAAAATTCTACAGATGCTACAGAAGTTGGCGAAGCAAAATTTTTAAGAGCTTTATCTTACTTCAAATTAGTAAAAGTTTTTGGTGCTGTTCCTGTTAATTTATCTGCGACACCAAGCACAACAGATACTTCAATTTTTGCAAGACAACCTGCAGTAGATGTTTATAATAATATTGTTATTGAAGATTTAAACGATGCAATAGCTGCTTTAAATAATAACGGATTAACCACTGGTAGAGCCTCAAAAATGGCTGCTCAAAGTTTATTAGGAAAAGTATATGCCACTATGGGTAATTATGGAAGTGCTCAACCAATCCTTGCATCAGTAGTAAGTGGTGCTTCAGCAGCAGGCATAAGTTTAAAAACAAATTTTAGTGAAGTTTTTGGTGCTGCTAATGAAGTTGGTAACTCAGAGATTATCTATGCAACACAAATTTCAAGTTCTATTGTAGATGAATATTCACCTGCATCTGATTTTTGGAATTGGTTTGTTGGTGATGATTCAAAATCTGATTTTCCTGTAGATGCAGATTTAAATGCAGCTTTTGATGCTAGTGATGCAACTGGAAATACTGATTTAAGAAGAGCTGTAACTATAAGTGCAGACGGATTAACAGCTGTTAAATTTCCAAAAGATGGAGGTTTAGGTCCAGAACATGATTGGATTGAAATTAGATTAGCTGATATGATTTTATTGTATGCAGAAGCTTTAAACGAAAACGGAAGTACACCTGCAGCAATAACAGAATTAAATAAAATTAGAAAGAGAGCAGGTTTATCTAACACAACTGCAACTACAAAAGCAGCAGTAGCAACAGCAATTGCAAATGAAAGAAGATTAGAATTGGCTTTTGAAGGTCACAGATGGTTTGATTTAGTTAGAAATGGTACTGCACAATCTGAGTTAAATTTTACAAATGCTGACTATTTATTATTTCCTATACCAGTTTCAGAAATTTTAGCAACTCGTGGAGTAATTACACAAAATGATGGGTATTAATAATTAAATATAATTTGAATTAGTTTTATATTTTGGGACTACAACTTATTAAAGTTGTAGTCCCTTTTTTTTATATGAATCCCAAATTAAATTTTAAAAAAAGTTGCTCTTTTGATATAAATTACACTCAAAAAGATTTAGTCTTAAGATGTTCTATTTGATAAGAAATTTTTAAACAGATTATACAAAGTTTAAATGATTACTTTTTTTCTAAGATTGATTTTATTTAACATCAACGATATAAAAAATATAATATATAATTCTCTATACATATTGATGCTTTTCGTGATTTTTAGAATGCATTTAAAGTTTACCTAGGCACCATGTTAAGAAATATTAAAAACAACATTTAAAATATCAATGGATGTAAAAGGAAATTAAAAAGATAAAATTTTAGAAGCTCTGATTTTAAATCGAAATTTTAAAGGAACTAATTGGTTCTTACTAAACAAAAAAAATCAGGTTTTAAAACCTGATTTTTTTTATCACAAACTATTAAATTATTGTTTTAATCCAATTCTTTCTTTATCATTATTCTCCTTTAATAAAGGAGATTTTTTACTAGGGATAAAAAGAACATCATCATCCCATTTTGGATTATTATAAATTAAGTTATTATCTTTTGCCCCTTTTGAAGTTTTTACAAATCCACTATTGTGAATCAAACAATTTGAAATGAAATTATAATTTCCTTTTAGATCTAGAGGTGCTTTTTGTTTGTAACTGTTTTCAAAAACAGAATTCGTAATCTCAACTGCGTAGATTCCAGTTGTTTTTAAGAACTTCCCTTTTTCTTGATTATTTACAGAACTAAATACACAGTTTGTTACCACCAGCTTTCCTCCAGGAATATCTTCTAAAGGAGTGTTTCTAACATAACTTACAGCCTCTTCTTCAATATCTTTAAAAACTGAATTCTCTAAAATGATAATATTAGCATTATAAAAACCAACTTGATCTTTGTCATAAGACAAGTTTAAACCTCTATAACTATTATCAAATCTCGAATTTTTAAAACTTAACGTATCTGCTTTTGTGCCATTATATGCTTTAAAAATTGCTCCTCCATCTTTATTTGTGAAATTTTTAAAAACAACATGATCCACAAAAACACTGTAAAGGCCTCCTTCATTTTTATCTGGTGAAACAATGGCATATTTTGGATTAGAAATTTCTCCATCTATAATAACATCATTCAAAGATAATTTTACGCCTTCATTCACCCTAAAAAAGTAACTGATTGGTTTCTCCAAATCTTTCATTGCTGTTAAGATTGATGCACCTCCTTTATCACCTTTAATGGTAATATTTTTATCTATTTTAATTGTTTTTTTAAGAATATATTCACCCGTTTTTAAAACAATAGTAGAACCTGAAGCAGCTTTACTAATGGCTTTTCTTAAAGTTTCTGTTCCAGGTTCAATAATAATATCTTCAGCTTTAATAACAGGCGCAACAATTTCTGGTTTCCAACCTGGACCTGCTCTTAATTTTAAAGCTTTGGGTACATCTGTAGCATCTAAATTAAAAGCACCTACATTAAAAGTTGTTCTTACTGAACCATTAATATCTTCTTCTGGACTTTTAGCGCTTTTTGATGCAACCAACAAATCTGAATTATCTACTGTTGGAATAGGAACATTTTGAAGGTCTTTAAAAATGATTTTAGTGTTTTTAAAACCTTTATCATTAGCTCCATTTGCATCAATATAATTATTATTAAAGCTGATGTTAGCAGTTTCATCAACAAAAATTACATTTGTATTAGATGAATTATTAAACACCAAATTATTAGCAAAATTAACATTTGTGGGTGCAAGCGATTTCTCATCGTCTTTGCCTTCTCCAAATGAAATTGGTCCAGAATTAATAATTGTATTATTTTGAATATCTACGTCGTTAACTTGCTCATATCTATTTAATGGCGAGTTAGGCACACCATTCATTAGTACAATTGGGCCTCTATAACCATCTCCTAATAAACCTATCATTAAATTATTTCTGATAATATGTCCAGAATTAATCACTCTAATTCCGCCTGTTTTAGACACTCCATTCCCAAGAAAAACATTTCTTTCCACTAAAGCATTATCTCCATGTCTTAAAGTTAAAGCTCCTTTACTTCCTATAAATAAATTATCTCTAAAAATATTATCTCCAGATTTATTAGAGATAATTTCTATTTCTCCATTACAACCTTCAAAAATGTTTCTTTCTACTAATGTTTTAGATGACTTTTTAGAATTTGTACTTGTACCAATTCTTATGGTTTCTCCACCATTTGTTCCTAATTCTGGTCTTGGTCCAAATAAATTATTATCAATTTTATGATTATTCTCTGTATGTTCATCACCTTTTAACCAAACCACAAGTGTAGTACCAGGACTTGTTTTTCCTGTAAAATTATTATGATCTACTCTATTGTTTTTACCCCAAATATCTATCCAATGATCATTAATGCCATCATCAACTTGATAATAAGAAATTGTTGAGTTTGTAAAACGACAATTATTTGCAAATTCTTTTGAATTTTTTCTAAATTGAACAACAGATTTGTAAGAAGACATTCCGTTTTTAAACCACAAACCGCTAACAATTACATATTCACCATATATATTTAAAGTAGAATTTCCAGAAATAATTACTCCTCCACTAGTTTCAGCCTTTACAATAATGGGACTATCCTCTGTGCCATTTCCATATGCATTAAGCTCTACGTCTTTCCAAATTCCATTTTTTAATATAATTGTACTACCAGCATTAGCAGACTTTATTGCTTTGTTATATTCTAAAATGTCAGTAACTAAAAGTTCTTGAGCATTTATTTTAATAGATATTAAAGAAATAAAAACGACAACTATTAATATTGTTTTTTTCATAAGATTATTATAATATTAAACAAAAAGTAAACCAAATTATCAAACAAATAACTTATAAGCATCTTTTGAGCATTATTTTTAATTAATATTTGGTTTACCAAATTGGTTTACCAAATATACGTAAGTTATTTAAATAAATAAAATTGCAATTTAAAAGTTGTTTGAGAATAGAATATCAGATAAACAATTGGTAACAAAATATTTAAAATATAAATTCATCCTAGATAAAAGAGATTAATAAAAATTAAACTAAAAAAAACAAAAAGTGTTTGCCAGATATAGAAAACTTCTTATATTTGCATCGCTCTAAGAAATAAAGAGCA
>TARA_R110002072_G_scaffold235697_4_pt1 | contig 10735 bp, 6 predicted proteins | sample TARA_R110002072 | Tara Oceans TARA_R110002072 (sample SAMEA4397118) | marine metagenome | biome: Polar Biome; feature: [SRF] surface water layer (ENVO:00010504); material: water (ENVO:00002006), including particulate matter (ENVO:01000060) such as... | depth 5 m | reverse complement strand
TGTTTTCTTCTGCTTTTTTATTAATGTAAGCATAAATCAGTTCCTCATTACTTACAAAAGTGCCTAAAATATCTAATGGAAGTCTAAGCGTATAGTTTTTACCCTCGATAAAAGGTATAATTTCCAACTTATATGAAGGGTTTAAAAACTGCAATTCCTCTTTTGAAATGTCGATTAACTCAGTGATATCGTCAAAGCTAAGTGTTTGTTTTATGTGAATAGTATCGGTTTCATAATAGGGCAAGCCGGTTTTAGGCAGTTTAAAGCCGTGTTCTTCAGCATATTCAAAAATATACATGGTTGCTAAAAAAGCGGGTACATAACCGGCTGTTTCACGAGGTAAATTGTTTCTTATGAGCCAGTAATTGGTTTCGCCGTTTGAGCGTCTAATAGCCCTGGACACGTTGCCCGGACCGGCGTTGTATGATGCTAATGCTAAATCCCAATCATTGAACATGGAATAGAGAAGGCTTAGGTATTTTGCGGCAGATTCTGTTGCTCTCAAGGGGTCTGAACGTTCATCAACATATGAAGTCACTTCCATTCCATACATCTTTCCGGTAGGATACATAAACTGCCATAAACCCGTTGCGCCCACTCTGGATTTTGCTCTTGGATTTAGTGCAGATTCAACAATAGCAAGATATTTAAGCTCCAAAGGTATGTTGTGTTTATCCAATTCCTGCTCAAACATGGGGAAGTAATAATTACTAAGGTTCATTAGGCGTTGCAATGATGTTTTTCTACTCTTTAAATAGCGCTTAATAATGTTTTCAAGAGAAGGAGAATACGCTATATTAAAAGGAGTTTTTGCGTCAAGCAGTGCTAGCCTTTCTTTTAAAAGCTCTGTTGGCAGATCTTCGAGTACTGTTTCTTCCTGGAGTGTATCAGCTTCTTTAATAAAAGCATTCATTTCTTCAAAAAGTTCTGAATTGTAGAGTTCTTTTTTCCACAAACTATCAATTTCTGAGCTTATTTGGTGAACTTGAAAGGTGGCTCTTATGCTATCAAGCAGAGATAAGGGCTCATGCTCAGTAATTTCTGATGTTTCTAATTCTGTAACCAGAGATTGTTGCTCTTCTAAACTGTGTTCCTGGCCAAACGCATAAGAAAAAAACAAGGTAAAAAGCAGGGGGGTTAGTATTTTACTCATTATTTTTTAAGTTAAGTTAAGGCTGCAAAATAATAAAAATATATTTTAGAAACGCAAGATGCTTTTATCTATTGCATCAATCAAGGATGGCGGCTATACCCGGTAAGGTTTTTCCCTCCAGCATTTCGAGCATGGCACCTCCGCCAGTTGACACATAACTCACCTTATTTTCAAGACCAAATTGCTTTACTGCTGATACTGAATCTCCTCCACCAACAAGTGAAAAACAACCATTTTTTGTGGCTTCTGCTATGGCAATTCCCATTGAAATGGTTCCGTGAGAAAAGGCTTTCATTTCAAAAACGCCCACCGGGCCATTCCAAAGGATTGTTTTAGATTCTCTTATAATTCCGGCAAAGTGTGCATTGGTTTTTTGCCCGGAGTCCAATCCCATCCATCCATCAGGAATCGTATCGATGGGACTCTCCTTTGTGTTTGCATTTTCAGAAAAACTGTCTGCAATAACCGCATCAACCGGAAGGTGGATTTTAACATTCTTTTGTTTTGCCTGTTTCAGTATGCTCAAGGCCAAATCCATTTTATCCTCTTCAACCAATGAGTTTCCAATTTTGCCGCCTAAAGCTTTTACAAAGGTAAATGCCATACCTCCTCCTATAATCAAATGGTCTATTTTATCAAGAATGTTTTCGATGATAGTTATTTTTGAAGACACTTTAGCCCCACCAATAATGGCTGTTACCGGTTTCTTATTGTCTTTCAACACTTTATTTATGCTTTCTATTTCGCGCTCTAAAAGGGTGCCAAAACATTTGCTGTCAGGGAAAAAATCTGCGATGATGGCTGTTGAAGCATGAGCTCTGTGGGCGGTGCCAAATGCATCGTTGACATAAAAATCACCGAGGGAAGCTAATTTCTTAGCAAATTCCTTATCTCCTTCAGTTTCTTCAGGGTAGTAGCGCAAATTTTCAAGTAATAAAACTTCGCCTGGTAACAGTTTTGAAGCAGCCTCTTCTGCTTTGCTGCCAATACAGTCTGTAACAAATTTAATTTGAACCCCAATAATTTCAGAAACTTTATTAACAATATGCTTTAAAGAAAACTCTTCTTCTCTATTTTTAGGTCTTCCCAAGTGAGACATTAGGATGCAGCTCCCGCCATCTTCGAGAATTTTGATTAAAGTGGGTTTGACAGCTCTAATGCGTGTATCGTCTGTAACCTGATGTGCCTCATTGAGCGGCACATTAAAGTCCACTCTTATTAATACTTTCTTTTTTTTAAAATTAAAATCTTTTAGGGTTTTCATAGCTTTTTTGTTATTCCAACAAAGATACTTTTTTCTGAGAATAGTGGTATCTGCATTGTTGTGAAATATTATATATTTGTCTATGCTTTTTTCAGAAGTTTTAGGTCTCGATCATATTAAAAGCCACCTCATAACAAGTGTTCAAAATGGGCGTATTCCACACGCTCAACTTTTTGTTGGTCAGGGGGTTTTGCCAATCGCAATTGCTTATGCTCAATATATATTGTGTCATAATTCAGGTGCTGAAAACACAGGTGGTAATGAAGCCTGCAACCTTAAAATAAACAAACTTTCCCATCCCGATTTACATTTTGTTTATCCGGTTGCTACCAATGACCAAATAAAAAAACATCCCGTTTCTTCTCATTTTATTGAGGACTGGCGCAGTTTTGTACTTGAAAATCCTTACGGTAACCTCTTTGAATGGTATCACAAAATTGGTATTGAAAAAAAACAAGGTCTCATTAGTGTTGATGAGGCACAGGATATGGTAAAAAGCCTTTCGCTAAAAGCATATGAAGGAGGCTTTAAAGTGATGATACTCTGGATGGCAGATAAAATGAATACGCAATGTGCCAATAAAATTCTAAAACTGCTGGAGGAGCCGCCAGACAAGACAGTATTTATACTTATCACAGAGGATGATGAGCAATTGCTGTCCACAATTACGTCCCGTTGTCAAATACTTAGAATTCCCTTACTGTCTGAGGAAGCTATTGCTCAAGGTCTGGTTCAACGGGAGGACGTCTCTTATGATATAGCAAAAGGATTTGCCAGGCAGGCTTCAGGTGAATACAACAAAGCGTTGCAGTTGTATAAAAACCAAAGCGAGGATGCTTCTTTTGAAAAATGGGTGATCGTATGGGTTCGAGCTGCTTTTAAGGCCAAAGGAAATAAAGCGGTCGTTCAGGATTTGCTTAGTTGGAGTGAAGACATAGCTACAGTGGGCAGGGAGGTTCAAAAACAGTTTTTAGATTATTGTGTCTCCTTTTTTAGACAGGCGATGCTATTGAATTATCAAACCCCTTCTTTGGTGTATCTTCAAATTCAAGACCCCAATTTTGCATTGAAAAAGTTTGCTCCATTTGTTCACGGTGAAAATATTTTGGAAATTATTGATGCACTGGAAACAGCAAATTATCATATTGAAAGAAATGGGAATGCAAAAATCATTTTCACTGACCTTTCTATTCAATTGACGCGTTTGTTACATAAAAAGCAATCTACAGAAATAATAAGATAAATTTATTTCATTTCTGGCTTTCATCTATTTTTCTTATAAAAATCAACCTTAAAATTAGCGCTCTAAAAGCGAAACTATTTTTTAGACATATTCCCGTTGCTTTTAGTCTAAAAAGCTCTAAAATCGTCAAAAAACGGCATTTTACTTCTTTTTTAGAATATAAATATGAGATGAGTACTCTTTTGTCTGCAATCCTGAGAGATTTGATTGCAGTCCCCGGAAAATTGCTTTCAGCCAATTGGTTTTTCCTGTTTTATATTTTTCAGAAAGTAAGCTCACATAAAAAGCATCAAACCACATTGGTTTTGATATTATGAATTCAAATTGGTTTTTTGAAAAAAGTCGTTGTATTCCGGTTTTTGAAAAATGCCATAGGTGTCTGGGCACATCATAAGCTGCCCAAAATTGTTTGTAGTGTTGAGCGTCTTTAGATTTGAAATTTGGAACAGCAACAATTAAGGTGCCGGAAGCTTTTAATCTCTTTGAAATTTCACATATATAATCTTCTACATCCGGAACGTGTTCTAACACATGCCAAAGAGTGATTACGTCAAAGTCTGTTTCAATTATATCTTTTAAATCCTTTGAAACGCCTATGCCTTTTTTTTCAGAAAGCGTGATGGCGTCCGGATTGGGTTCTACCCCAAAAACAGCCCAATTTTTTTGTTTGGCAGTGGCTAAAAAGTCTCCTGTTCCCGAACCAATATCCAATAGTTTTCCGGAGCCTTTGTTGATTTTTGAAATCAACGAAACCTTTTGCTTCAGCGCAATATTTTTTATGAAATGATAGACTTTGTCTGTAAAAGATTTTTTTGTGTCTGTATGCGAAATGTAATTTTCGCTTTTGTAATACTCTGAAATTTTGATCAAACTGGGAACAGGAATTGTCTGAAGTATATCGCCAAATTCATTTTCAACCAAAGTAAATTCTTCTCCGGTAACCAGGTAATCTTTTGTTTTTAGATGGATTTTGTGAGGTGTATTCAAAAGCCGAATTTTAAAATTGTTTCACGTGGAACATTATCTTCCCATATAGACCAACATGACCGAAATATCATTTGGTGACACACCGCTAATGCGAGATGCTTGTGAAATTGTTGCCGGACGAATGGCGTTTAATTTCTCTTTTGCTTCAAATGAAAGTGATTTTAAAGCATTGTAGTCAAAGTTTTGTGGGATTTTTATTCCTTCTAAACGATTTAGCTTATCCGCATTGTTCTTTTCTTTGTCAATATACCCGGAATACTTTACCTGAATTTCAACTTGTTCTAAGATTTCTTCATCCAAATCTTTGTTTTGAATATACTCCTCAACTTTAGGGATTTTTCGCATATCAACCAAGGTGATATTGGGTCTTGAAAAAACTTTAAAAAGTTTGTCGCTTTGACTCACTAAAGCTGAATTTTTTTCTTCTAAAATAGGATTCATCACTTGGGGTGAATAGCTAGTTTCTTTAAAAAATTGCACAAAATCATCAGATTTTGACTCTTTTTCTTCCATACGTCTCATTCTATTTTCTCCAGCCAAACCGATTTCATATGCTTTCGGCGTAAGCCTAAAATCTGCATTATCCTGACGTAAAAGTGTTCTGTATTCAGCTCTGGAAGTAAACATTCTGTAAGGCTCTTCTGTCCCTTTTGTAATTAAATCGTCAACCAAAACACCTATGTAAGCTTCGTTTCGTTTTAAGATAAATGGGTCCTTTTCATGAACTTTTAAATGCGCATTGATTCCAGCCATTAAACCTTGTGAAGCGGCTTCTTCATAGCCGGTGGTCCCATTTATTTGACCGGCAAAAAATAAGCCTTCAACCAATTTCGTTTCTAAAGTATGCTTGAGTTGTGTGGGCGGAAAATAATCATATTCTATCGCATAACCGGGTCTGAAAAACTTTACATTTTCAAAACCCGCAACAGAACGCAAAGCTTTAAATTGAACGTCTTCAGGGAGCGATGTTGAAAAACCATTTACATAATATTCAACAGTATCCCATCCTTCAGGTTCAATAAAGAGCTGATGCCTGTCTTTGTCTGCAAATCGATTGATTTTATCTTCAATAGAGGGGCAATAACGAGGGCCAATACTTTGTATTCGTCCGTTAAACATGGGCGAACGATCAAACCCCTCTCTTAACAAATCATGTACTTGATTGCTTGTATAGGTCATATGACAGGATCGCTGCTTTTTTAGAGGGACTGTAAGGTCTGTAAATGAAAACTTATCAGGCTTTTCATCACCCGGTTGTTCTTCCATTTTAGAAAAGTCTAAGGAGCGGCCGTCAACTCTTGGAGGCGTTCCGGTTTTCATTCTGCCTGAATCAAAGCCTAAATTTACTAGATCTTCAGTAATTCCGGTTGAGGCTCTTTCACCGGCGCGACCGCCTCCAAACTGCTTTTCACCTATATGTATTAAACCATTTAAAAAAGTTCCGTTTGTCAACACTACAGATTTGGCTTTTATCTCAATACCAAGTGAGGTCTTAACACCACAAATTTTGTTGTTTTTTACAATAAGTCCTGACACCATTTCCTGATAGAAATCAAGATTGCTTGTTTTTTCTAGCATCAATCGCCATTCTTCTGCAAATCGCATGCGGTCACTTTGAACTCTTGGACTCCACATTGCGGGCCCTTTGGATTTATTAAGCATTTTGAACTGTATAGCCGTTTTGTCTGAAACAATTCCACTATATCCCCCAAGCGCATCAATTTCGCGTACAATTTGTCCTTTTGCTATCCCCCCCATAGCGGGATTGCAACTCATTTGTGCTATGTTTTGTAGGTTCATTGTAATTAATAGGGTTTTAGAGCCCATATTGGCAGCGGCGGCAGCGGCCTCCGAACCGGCATGTCCGCCACCAACAACAATTACATCATATTCATTTTCAAACATTGTATATTTCTAAATTTATGTTCCACGTGGAACAAATGGTGTTATTAAAAGGCTGCAAATATAAGCTAAAGTTCAGTAAATCAACAAATTAAAGTGCAATAACCTGAATATCAGTCAAATGCTGATTTTACAAACTAAATATTGAGATAGCTTCATTTTCCTTTTGCCTCATTTGTTGCTGTTCTTCAGGCGATTTATCTTTGTAGCCCATAAAATGTAAGATTCCGTGAATCATCACTCGCAAAAGTTCGTTTTCAAATGAAACCTTAAATCTTTGAGCATTGTCCTTTATGCGTTCAATTGAAATGTAAATTTCTCCTTGTAACTGCTTTCCATCAGAATAGTCAAAACTTATAATATCTGTTAAAGTGTCATGCTGAAGGTATTCTAAGTTGATTTTATGAAGCTGTTCGTCATCACAAAAGACGTAATTTATGTCTCCCAATTTGAACATCTCCTCTTCAATAATTTTAGTAATCCAAGAGAAATAAGCATCTTGATTTGGTAACTGAAAATCTGTTTCAGAAAAAAAATTAATCATCGCTTGTTGTAAAATATTCTTGAACCTTTTGTCTGTAAACAGGACGAAGGGGTAATTGTTGCCTGTTTAGTATTTCAACATTGTTGAAGTATTTTTTTGCATTTTCAAGTAATTTGTCTGACGGACTTTGAAAGTCTTTTTCGTTTGTTCTTCCTTGGCGCTTTTCATCTTCACCTTGTTGAAAGGCCGCTTTTTCAAGCTTTAACAATTGGTGTTTGATGTCGTTCATTTTTCTAAGTGTCTGTTGATTGAATCCTCTTTCTAAAAGTTCCTGCTCCACTTGTTCCATTTGCCTTATAAGATTACGTGCGTCTGAAGGGAGCCCTTCTTGTCTGAGCTTTTCTTCCAGCTTCATTCTTAAAAGTTGTTGTTGTTTGTATATTTCAAATAACATTTCGCTCATTTTTTCAGATTCAAGACCTTCACTTCCCTCCCCGTCTTTATTGCCATCTCCGCTTTTGCCGCCTTCACCGTCACCATCACTGCCTGTGTTTCCTTCTCCTTCACCTTCACCATCTCCTTGACCCTGGCCCTCTCCTTGTTGTTCACCTTGCTCCCCTTCTTCGCCCTGGCTTGTGCCTTGTTCCATTTTTTCATTCAAACTTTCTTGTTGCTTAATAATATCTGGCAACTGGAAACCTTTTCCTTGACCGCCTTCACCTTGACCCATTCCCATTTGCATCTGCATTTGCATATTATTGAGTGCATCACCTAAAAGAACGGCTAATTCATTAGCCCCGGTCAATGCATATTGTTGAGAGGCAACGCCATTTCTTATGCGGTTTTCAGCAAGTTCTTCTGTTGATTTGTCTATATTATAATGCACTTCTTCTATGAGATCGTTTATGACAGTTCCTACCATTGGATTACGTAAAGCTAAAGAAAAGAGGCTGTCATCAACGTGTTGAAAGTTTTGTTTTAATTCACTTTGACGGACTAGTTTTTTTCCAAAAAGCGGATTTCCGTAACGTGATTCTTTAAAGTCTTCCATTAAATATTCCTGAGAGAGTGAATAAATAACCAGATTGTCAAGGATTTGTCTGAGCATTTCAATGTCCTCCTGTTGACCTTCACTGGCGCCGGCAGCCATCTGCATTTGCATTTGCTGGCTCATCTCTTTCATTTTTTCTGCGGCCTTCTTTTGTTTCTCCTGTGCCCCTTCTTGTAGTTGTTGTTCTAGTTTTTGTGTCGCTTCTTGTTGTTCTTGTTTTACCTCCTCTTCCTTTGCTTTATTATCTGGAATGTCCATGGGGCTTTTTAGCTGCTCATTTTCCTCTCTCAACTCTTCCATTTCTTCCTTGTAATCTTCAAATTCTTTGTTTAATTCTTCTTGCTTTTCTTTGGTGTTGTTTTCTTTAGGTTCATTAGAAAGGGCTTCCTGCTTTTCGGCAAGCTTTTCCAGTTCTTCGGCTAACTTTTGGGTTTTCTTTTCAACATAGTAACGCTTTGTAAGCTCAAGGAGTTGTTCCAGATTCCGTTTTTGTTTTTTGTTTTGCTTGCTGAGTTCTTCCAGCTTTTCAAAAAGTTCTTCTTCGGCAATTTTTTCTTGTAGCTTTTCTAACTCATCAAGTAACTTTTCATTTTCTTGTAAGCGTTCCTCATTTTCGTCAAAACGTTTTTGCAATTCTTCTTTTTGAGGGTCATTTTCTTTGTTTTCTTTCTGAAAGTTTTCCAAATTTTCTTTTGCTTTCTCAGAAAACTTTTTCATCATTTCCTCCTGAAGTTTTTGGCGTTTCAAAAACTCTTCCAGCTTTTGTTTGTCGTTCCAATTAAGTTCATTTTTTTCTTTTTGCATTCGCGAAAGCTCCTCAAGGTCCTTGCTTTGCTTTTCCATCTCTTGAATTGTTTTGTCCAATCCCTGAATGGTTTCTTGTTGTTCCTTTAATTGCTGCTTTTCCAGCTCATCCTGAGTCAATTTTCTAAAAGAAAATGTTGATGATTTCGTGCTTTTGGGAGCATTGATGGCGTCATTATCAAAAACTTCAAAGTAATAGCTGTACTCTCGTCCCTCTTCAAGAGGCAAATCTCCGGGAAAAGCGTGAAGGAATTGATCAAAATTTCCTCTATTGACAGGCAGTGACAATTCTGCTTTGTTTTTGTCATTTCCTGATGGAAAATAAACAAGCTGTAGTTTTGTCAATCCATAATCATCTGAGACTCTTCCGAAAAAGTAAGTTATCTGACTATTCAAGGAATCTTGTTTCGCTTCAACGGTTATTTCCGGAAACTGATCTTTGATGACATTGATTGAAAATGCGAGGTTTTCATAATCTTCAAGCACCTCATTTGATGTTGAGATGGAATAGTCAAATTTTGAATAAACAGGTTTTGAAAGTTCAAAAAGCGGTTTGTTTTCATTAAAAAACAAAACAGAGTCCTGTGTGTTCAATTTAACTTTATTGGTTTCGCGAGTGTTTAATTTCCACTTGATGGTTGTGCCTTCAGGAACGGTTGCATTACCCGTGCTTTTTAAGATTTCATTTGTACGTTTTGTATAACGAGGGTAATCAAGTTCCATTTCAAAAGAGACCAATGTGGGTACTTTAACCACGTTAAGCATATATGGTTTTGAAGTCACATTGTTTGCCTGTAGCCTAAAGTTTAATGCCTCTGTGGGTTGCGAAAAAGTATATTGAAATTGTCCTAAGGCAGTTTGTTGAAGAAAATAGGTTTCGTTGTTGTAAAGTATCGAAGCTGTTTCGGGAATAAAATCACCGGCAACACGCACATTTAATACATAGGGTTTGTTTTCTAAAGCTTCAAGAGATTCATTGAGCACATAAAAGGTAAAAGGTGCAGGAGGTTCATAAGCTACATTGTAATTTACTACGCGCTCATAACTCCCGGAAAAAATTCCGGTATTGCCTGTAACTGCAAAAAGAAGAACAATAACAACAGGAATTGCAGCATACTTCAAATATTTAAGATTTTGCTTAAAGTTTACCGCATTGACAAACGGAATGGGCTGCATCTCTAGTGACTTTTGTTCTATGCTAGCTAAAAGCAATTCAGACTCTTGTTTGTTTTGCTTTAATTGAAGTAAATTTAAAAGCTTATCATTCACTTGAGGAAAGTGGTTTCCTATTATTCTAGAGGCTTGTGCAAAGTCAATTCCTTTTTGAAGCTTGAATAATTTTGCCAAAGGAAAGGCAATAAATCTTGCAAAAAGAGCAACCTCTGCTATTACAAACGCCCAAAACAAAATTGTGCGCCCTGTTTGTGAAAGCCAAAGGAAATGCTCAATAAGAAGCGTTGCCAAAAGGTAAAGGAGTCCTATCGCAAAAAACAATATAGCCCCTTTAATCAATTCATTAGTATAATATTTTCTAATAAACTGTTCTAACTTAGATAGTATGTTCTGAAAAGTATTCAAAGTGATTTATAAATCTGAACCGATAAAAATAGGAATAAAAGATGTTGAAAACTAAAATTTGTATGGGTCTTAAATAAACTTTAACAGCCTAGCTTAAGATATGATTAAAAACAATAGGAATAACGCTTGAATCGCTTTTAAAATAAGCCTTTAATCGTATCTTTGTCAGACAAAAAAATTGACCTCTCAAAATTTTGACAACATGGACAATCATTCAAGAGATTTGGATATTTCATTACAAGATTCCCGCCTGCGCGGGAATGTGAGGG
>TARA_R110002072_G_scaffold100183_3_pt1 | contig 10738 bp, 5 predicted proteins | sample TARA_R110002072 | Tara Oceans TARA_R110002072 (sample SAMEA4397118) | marine metagenome | biome: Polar Biome; feature: [SRF] surface water layer (ENVO:00010504); material: water (ENVO:00002006), including particulate matter (ENVO:01000060) such as... | depth 5 m | reverse complement strand
TAATTCTTCAGCGAACGCAAATATAGTTTTACGGGTAATACCGTCTAAACAAGACGTTAGCTCGGGGGTATACATAATACCATCGCGAATAATAAAGATATTCTCTCCGCTGCCTTCTGCCACATACCCTTCGTTATCGAGCAACAAAGCTTCTTCACAACCACTATCCAAGGCTTCACGAAGCGCTAGCATCGAATTGATATAATGACCATTGGCTTTTGCCTTACACATACTGATATTAACATGATGGCGGGTATATGAAGACGTTCGGACTTTAATACCTTTCTCTTTCGCTTCTGGTGACATATATGAAGGCCATGACCATGCAGCAACAATCACATGAGCTTGCAGATTATCAGCGCGTAAACCCATACCTTCTGAACCGTAAAACACCATCGGACGCAAATACGCTTCATGAAGATTATTGGCTTTGACGACTGCTTTCTGGGCTTCGTTAATCGTATCCTTATCAAAAGGCATCGGCATACGCATAATATGCGCTGAACGGAATAACCTGTCAGTGTGCTCCCTTAACTTGAAAATAGCGGGACCTTTGTCCGTTTCATACGCACGAACACCTTCAAAAACACCCATCCCATAATGCAAGGTGTGTGTTAAAACATGAACTTTGGCATCACGCCAAGGTACCATTTCACCGTCAAACCAGATCAGGCCATCTCTATCAGCCATGGACATAGCAATTCGCTCCTAAAAAAACCAAGACAAAAACTTTTCGCATTCTAACACTATTATTTAAATCGATTCTTCAAAAAATACACTTGGCTTAGGAAATCATGTACATCGTTTTTGAGCAAGAGATATAACGATCGATTATCAATGCTCAAGATAAATATTTGCACACCAATACTAGATAAAGATTTCATCCCATATTGCTTGAACCTGAGCAGTAATAGTAGGAAAGTCTTCAATCACCATTTTATCATCAACATCGGCCAGACTATTACGATGCAATGCAGAACGCAGCGCTCGATAGGCTGATTCCAGTGGCTTAAGCTCGACATCAGAAAAACACTTTTCAATACTCAGTGCTTCCAGTATTCGAATATTGTCTGTCCATTTGTGCAGCAAAGGGTGAGTGGAAGAAAATGCCAAGACGCCATACTGGCTGATAAACTCGATATCGATCAACCCGCCATCACCTTGTTTAATATCCAACTGTTTAGCATTTGCCTTCATTTTGTCACGCATCGCTTTGACTTCTTGACGTAATCGATCTCGTTCTCTGGGCTGCGTCAAAATTTTAAAACGAATCTCATCAAACTTGGCAACCAAATCTGGATCACCCACAATGGCTCTCGCACGAACAAGCGCTTGATGCTCCCAAGTCCAGGCATCTTGGTTTTGGTATTTTTCAAACGCAGCAATGGAGGATACCAACATCCCTGAATTACCCGACGGCCTTAAGCGCATATCTGTTTCATACAAAGAACCCTGCGTGGTCTGGGCACTTAGAATATGAATAATTCTCTGGCCCAAGCGCATATAAAAGGTCTGGTTATTGATACTCCTATCACCCTGGGTCATACCATAATCATCTGCATCATAAAGGAAAACCATATCGAGATCGGAACCATATCCCAGCTCGATCCCCCCCAGCTTGCCATAAGCGATAACCGCAAAACCCTGCCCAACAAGCCCCTGAGAAACAAAACGTTTGTTCATGCTTTCAGATTCACCTGTGCCTACTTTTTTACTGGCAGGCAATCCATGTTTAAGTACTAGGTTACGCCAAACGATATTAACCGCTTGCGCCAAAATGCTTTCTGCCAGCCAGGTTAAGTAATCACTTACTTTCATTAATGGAAGCTGCCCGCCTATTTCAGATGCTGCAACCCTTAACATATGAGACTGTTTAAATGTTCTTAAGCAGTTCATCTGAGCTTCTAGGTCGTCTTCAGGAATACGCAGTAGCTGCTGACGTAACTCATCTTCCAACTCGGCTTTATTGGGCGGATGAAATAAGGTTCGAGGGTCTAACAATTCATCTAAAATAACCGGACTTTTTGCAATATGTTCAGAGATCCAAGGGCTTTCTGAACATAAAAAACACAGCTGCTTCAAGGCACCCAGATTTTCATAAAGCAACACAAAATATACGGTTCGACCCATAATAGCCCGAACCAAGCCCAGCATTCTTTCTAACGTCTTCGAGGGTGCTTTTGTTTGCGCAACAAACTGAATGAGCACAGGTAAAAAGGTATCGAACCGCTGGCGCGCCTCTGCTGACATTAAAGAGAACATACGGTGCTCTTTTATACTCATCAAATCCTTATAACTTAATTCTGGTTCACTAAAGTTCAGATTTTGGAGAACGTCAATCCATGCATCTTTGCCTGCTTGTGATTTCCAAAGGCGGCCTATATCCGGGCCATCAGCGTTAGCATCTTCACTTGAATCAGCATCGGGATCTGCCAGAAATTCTTCGAAGATTTGATTTACGGCTTCGCGATGCTGTTGCAATATTGGCTCAAGCTGGTGCCAGCACTCAAAGCCCATCGACCATGATACCCGGTCTCGCTCTTCTTCCGTAGAAGGAACAAGTTGCGTCTGTTTATCGGCAAGACTTTGTATGGCATGTTCAAGATTTCGCAAAAAGCTATAGCTGGCGATCAGACTATCGACCCATTCAGTCGGTAAATACTCTCGTTCTTTCAAAAGCGGGTAAACCGGCATTAAGCCGGTTTGCTGCAGACTAATATCACGCCCTCCATGGATCAGTTGGCAAGCCTGGGCAATAAACTCTATTTCCCTAATACCACCCTGACCAAGCTTTATATTTTGCGCACCACCTTTTCGATGCACTTCAGACATAATTAAACGTTTCATATCGCGCAAAGCCTGAATAGATGAAAAGTCGGTATATTTGCGGTAAACAAAAGGTTGTATCAGTTTCATCAAACGAGCCGATTGTTCGGGGTATTCATGCTCATTGACAATACGCGCCTTGATCATGGCATAGCGTTCCCATTCACGACCTTGGGTATAATAGTAATCTTCAAATGAAGAGAAATTTAAAGCTAAAGCGCCACTTTCGCCATAAGGTCGAAGGCGCATATCTACCCGAAAGACAAAGCCATCTGCATTAATATGATCCAAGACATGAATAAGTTTTTGGCCTAGGCGGTTGAAAAGTAACTGATTTTCAATCGGTTTCTTGGGGTGATCCGTTTCGCCCGATTCTGGATAAGCAAAAATAAGATCGATATCGGATGAAACATTTAGCTCTTTCGCACCATGCTTACCCATGGCCATCACTAACATATATTGCTGCTCAGCAGGCTTACCTGCTTTGGCTCTAGACAACGGCCGACCATATTTTTCGACAAGCATGCCATATAAGAAACTGAGAGAAACCACCACTGATGCATCTGCCAGAGAAGAAACATCCGCCAATGTCTCTTTTAAATCGACTCGTCCAAGTACATCCCTAGCCATTAAACGCATCATCTCTTCGCGGCGAAAACGACGCAGCGTGCTCATTAAGCCTTCTTCATCATTAAGCCCGGAGACATGTTCTTGCAAGGTCTGAAAATAAAATGATTCACCTTGCTGACGATATAGGGGAGAGTTGCCTTGAGACCACGAGTAAAGTATTTCTGGAAAACGAGCACTGCTTTCTCTTACATAATCACTGCGAGACCAAATAGTGAGCATATCTTCAACGAAACTATTTTCTCCCGGAAACCAGGGCGAATAAGTATTGCTGTTAAAGGCATCACCCTGAGCTTCAAAATATTCAACAATTTGATTATAAGTATTAGCGATAGGTGTGCGAATAAATTCTGGAAATCTGGATATGAAAGATTCTAATGTGTTTTTTTGCGGCATTGGCTTGTTCATCCTTCTCTGTATCTGAGGTCTTTACCCGACGACTACGCTTGCAAAAGCCTCAGCTATTTACTCATTTGAAATAGCTTAACGCCTCTTTCCGCCTTACTCATATCAGAAGCATACAAAGGCAGCTTTTCCGTTAAAATTTGCGCTAAAGACTTAAGATCATATTGATTGCCTTGCTTAAGCTCTAACTCTATTTCATGAATTTTTTCGTGTTTGTTATTTGAAAGAATCTCGCCCCAATCTAACACCAGCTCGACCAGGCTGTCTTGCCACCTCACATCGAAAACATAACGAACAAAATTGGTTTCGAATAAGGTCACCAGCTTTTCTATGGTTACGCCTGTTGGCCACGCTTCACATTGTTGGAGCTGTTCAGTATCTAATTTATGTTCCGGTAACGTCCATTCCCACTCTCCGCGTTGACTCAAGCCATCGACAGATTTCCCTGCGGTTTTGAATGTCTGGATAAAATTCAACTTTCCTTGATCATTTAAGGATTGGCGGATTCGCAAGGCCACTTTGTGTTGATGAAGACTAAAGTCTGGTGTATCGAAGTAAGCATTTTTCAGTTCTTTCTTAGCATAGCGATGATGACATCCCAGATCTTTTAACACTGACTCTAAAGCATCGAGCCGTGAATCACTTAGACCTTCCTTAAACGCTAATTTTATTTCAACTTCAGTCGCCACAATTACTCCGTTTGCTTTTTATGCAGTGTAAGAGCTAAATATTATACGCAGTAAGCGATAGAACATTCTTGATTTAGCACCTAAATTTCTAATAAAAAAGTGACGGGGCCATCATTGATGAGTGACACACGCATGTCTGCACCAAACTGGCCCGTTCTCACAACCACTCCCTTATTTTTAGCCATGGTAATAAATAATTCGTACAATCGCTCACTTTCACTGGGGCGACCTGCACTTGAAAAACCAGGCCTCAAGCCTTTCTGAGTATCTGCCACCAAGGTAAACTGAGAGATAATCAATAACTCTCCTGAAACTTGCTGCACATTAAGGTTCATTTTCCCTTCGTTATCAGAAAACATGCGATAGCCGAGTACTTTTTCTAGCATTTTCTGACAAATTTCTTCGGTATCTTCTTTGTGGACACCAAGAAAAACTAAAAGACCAGACTTAATTGCACCCAGTTCTTTGCCCGCGACTTCGACAGAGGCTTGACTGACTCTTTGTAATAATACTTTCATTTTTTCATCGTCCAAAATTCAGCTAAGAAATCATAAGGCAAAAAAAAACCAATCAACACATTGTTAATTGGTTTTTTTACTAAGCTCGCTTAGCGTAGTTAGACACTATTTTTTCACGCCGCGCTTTCGCTCATTTTCTGTCAGAAGTTTTTTACGCAAACGTATATTATTTGGCGTCACTTCGACCAATTCATCATCTTCGATAAACTCAAGCGCCTGCTCCAAGGTTTGCTTAATAGGTGGTGATAAAACTAAGTTTTCATCCGTACCTGCCGCACGTATATTGGTGAGCTGCTTGGCTTTTGTTGGGTTAACTGTTAAATCGTTTGAGCGAGCATGAATGCCGATAATCTGGCCTTCGTATACTTCTGTCGCATGCCCTAAGAATAATCGACCACGGGTTTGCAATGTAAACAGCGAGTAAGCCAGTGTTTTACCCTTCATCATGGAGATTAAAACACCATTTTGACGAGACACAACTTCACCTGCTTTAACGGCATCATAACGATCAAAAACGCTTGTCATGATACCACTACCAGAAGTCAGCGTTAAAAAGTGGCCTCTAAAACCAATCAAGCCACGCGAAGGGATGTTGAATTCTAACTTAACGCGACCACGCCCGTCTGGCTCCATATTGGTCAGCTCAGCTTTCCGTAAACCAAGCTCTTCCATGACAGAACCCTGATGAACCTCTTCAATATCGATAACCACATTTTCATAGGGTTCCTGTAGCTCATCACCCACCATTTTCTCAACAACTTGTGGTCGAGAAACCGCCAGTTCATAACCTTCACGACGCATTGTTTCAATTAATACTGATAAGTGAAGCTCTCCACGACCCGAGACTTTAAACTTATCCGCCGTATCACCTTGCTCTACTCTTAACGCCACATTGTGAATTAACTCTTGATCAAGACGATCTTTGATATTTCGAGAGGTGACATACTTACCGTCTTTACCTGCAAAAGGCGAGTCATTCACCATAAAGTTCATGCTTACCGTCGGTTCGTCAACCGTTAATGGGGGCAAGGCTTCTACATGATCCGGGTCACATAGCGTATCTGAGATACTTAAACCATCAATACCATTAATACACACGATGTCGCCCGCTGACGCTTTATCTGTATCAATTCGTTCAAGGCCATGATAGCCCTTAACGTTTAGCACTCTACCTTTACGTTCTTTACCGTGAAGATCTTTAATGATGACCTGCTGGCTAGGTGATAATGTTCCGCGCACGATTCGACCAATACCGATAACACCGACATAACTATCATAATCCAAAGCCGAGACTTGCATTTGCAAAGGGCCGTTCGGGTCAACTTTTGGCACCGGTACTTTATCAATGATTATTTGAAATAGCGGTGTCATATCCTCTGCCAACTCATCGGCTTCCATACCCGCCACGCCATTTAACGCTGAGGCATAAATAATCGGGAAGTCTAGCTGTTCATCCGTTGCACCTAAACGATCGAAAAGGTCGAAAACTTGATCCACCACCCAATCAGGCCGCGCACCAGGACGATCCACTTTATTGATAACAACAATTGGGTTTAAGCCTTTCTCAAATGCTTTAGAGGTGACGAAGCGTGTTTGAGGCATTGGCCCATCAACGGCATCAACCAACAGTAAAACAGAGTCAACCATAGACAAAACACGTTCCACTTCACCACCAAAGTCGGCGTGCCCAGGCGTATCAACAATATTTATACGATAGTCATTCCAAGTAATCGCTGTATTTTTAGCTAGGATAGTAATACCCCGCTCTCTTTCCTGATCACTAGAGTCCATAACTCGCTCTGAACCCTGATCTTTTCTGTCTAAGGTGCCAGATTGGCTTAATAACTTATCAACAAGGGTGGTTTTGCCATGATCAACGTGCGCGATAATGGCAACATTTCTAAGATTTTCTATCACAATCTGATTACCTATTTCCCAAAATAAAGCAGGGATTAAAAGAAAAGCTGGATTAAAAGTGGACGCGAATTATACAGGAAGCTAAAGAGTTTAGAATGCAATTACGAAAGATTTTGCAAATTACTACACTTTTTTTCAAAAACGCCTTAGAAAGAAGCGCGTTTTTAAAAACACCCGGCTCTGCACCTTATAACTAATTAGCCACAAAAGCACTAATACGGTGCGCCAGCAACCTTTAACGCACCAAACTAATGCACCAAATAATCTGGAGATAGTAAGTTCATTTAATATTATCTTATTTTACAACAAGTTATAAACACTAAAAAGTTGGCAATTAATTTGCTTTAGCTATAAGCCGTAATATAGTGCTTTTTTGCAGTTCATTTATGAAAAAAAATAGTTAGGGAATATTCGAGAAAGTCATGTTATTCTCGCCCTTTTCCCTTTACAGGCAAACTACTGACACTGCTATAAAAGACTTCATCGTCATAATTTAAGCAATCAGCTTTAAGACTGATGCATTTCCAGGCTATCAGTAGCACGCTAGTACCGCCTGTTACGAAAATATTGCACCGACCTTTTTCAGGCCGGGCTCTCGTAAAATGAGACAAGAATTTGTTTCAACACTTATCCACTATGGAGAAATTAGAATGTCAGAGAAAACTCTCGGCCTGATCAAAGAAAACGATGCAATCTGGGCTGACCTTCGTTTTACAGATACCATTGGTAAAGAACAACACGTGACTATTCCTGCAGGCTTAGTCGATGAAGATTTCTTCGAAGAAGGCAAAATGTTCGACGGCTCATCTATCAGCGGCTGGAAAGGCATTAACGATTCAGACATGATCCTGATGCCTGACGACAGCACGTCTGTTATGGACCCATTCACTGAAGAAAGTACGGTCATCATTCGCTGTAACATTGTTGAGCCTTCAACAATGCAAGGTTATGACCGCGACCCTCGCTCTGTTGCATTGCGCGCGGAAGAGTACTTAAAGTCAACAGGTATTGCTGATTCAGCATTATTTGGCCCAGAACCAGAATTTTTCGTTTTTGATGACGTTAAATGGCATGCAGATATGAGCGGTGTTGGTTATGCCATCGACTCTGAAGAAGCAGCTTGGAGCAGCAGCAAAACAATAGAAGGCGGTAACACAGGCCATCGCCCATTTGTGAAAGGCGGTTACTTCCCTGTTCCTCCTGTTGATTCACTTCATGAACTTCGCGCAGCTATGTGCGGCGCAATGGAAGCAATGGGCTTAGAAATTGAAGTTCATCACCATGAAGTGGCAACTGCGGGTCAATGTGAAATCGGCGTTGGCGCAAACACACTTGTTAAGAAAGCTGATGAAGTTCAAATTCTTAAGTATTGTGTACATAACGTTGCACACGCATATGGCAAAACAGCGACATTTATGCCGAAGCCTGTTGTCGGTGATAATGGCTCAGGCATGCATGTTCACCAGTCTCTTGCTAAAGACGGCGTAAACATCATGGCAGGTGACGGCTATGCGGGTCTATCTGACGAGTGTTTATACTATATTGGCGGCATCATCAAACATGCCCGCACACTAAATGCCTTCACCAACCCATCAACTAACTCTTACAAACGTTTAGTGCCTGGTTTTGAAGCGCCTGTTATGCTGGCTTATTCAGCACGTAACCGTTCAGCTTCTATACGTATTCCTTATGTAAACAGCCCGAAAGCACGTCGTCTTGAAGCGCGCTTCCCTGATCCAACAGCCAACCCTTACCTTGCTTTCTCAGCAATGTTAATGGCTGGCCTTGATGGCATCCAAAATAAGATTCACCCTGGTGATCCTGCGGATAAAGATCTATATGATCTTCCAGCTGAAGAAGCAAAAGCCATTCCAACGGTTGCTGCAACATTAGAGCAAGCATTGGATGCATTAGCAGCAGATCATGAATTCTTGACACGTGGAAACGTTTTCTCTGAAGATATGATTGCAGCCTTTATTGAACTTAAGCGTGGCGATGTTGAGCGTATCAACATGACAACTCACCCACTTGAGTTTGAAATGTACTATTCTCTATAAATGATAAACCCTATCGGCTTGAGCTCAGCATTGTCGCTTCGTTCAACTTGATATAAAAAACCCCAAACAGTGCACACTGTTTGGGGTTTTTACATTTATAAGACAAAAACAGACATAATACTTACTTACATAGACCACAGAAACTTTTATAGTTAATGGTTGTTAGTGCAAAGTAAAGACAGTCGCACACGAATAATTCATCAGACTATTTATTTGGAGAACACTCATGGCAACTATTTCAAGCCTGATATTAAATAGCGATCAAGCTGAAAATCCTGGCTCTCCAAATAGTCATGAAACCAACATTAACCCTACAGACATCATCACCCCAACGCTTAGCGAAGCAGCCTCACAAGATTTATTATCTGAAATCCAAGCGATTAAAGATGCCATGACAAACAATGAAAGCTTTGACTTCACAACACTAGAAGCAACCGCTGCAGGCCAAACAAACCTGAACATGAGCAATGATAAAAGCATCTCATCCTCGCCGATACTTCTCAATGAAGACAGCCTGTTGATTCAATACCAAAGTAATAGCGATGATGAAGCGAATAACACCCAAAGCGCAGCAAACACCCATCTTGATTCTCGCCCCGATGCGAATAATGACGACCCTTTTTTAGATGATTCAATCAACTCAGATACCAATCAAATTCGATCCAATGTGAGCGAAGACTTTATCACGAATACTCGCGGTTCATTCGAGGCTAACAATGTTAAAGCTCAAACAGTCGACACCCAATATGGCAAATTAGTGTCTAATGGCGATGGCAGCTGGGATTACACCCTGAATAATCAACAAAGCGACATTCAATCCTTATCTGCCGGCAGTACAGTAGAAGATACAATTAAGCTGACAACTACCTCTGGTGACAGAATTGAACTATCCATCACCATTAATGGGAGCAATGATCAAGCTATTATCACAGGTCAAAAACAAGCAAGCGTTGAAGCCTTGCCACTAAATGACATTGCTAATACTCAACCAAGCGTTAGCGGGAAACTTAATGTGTCTGACATTGATGCAGGAGAGGCTCGATTCGACACAAATTTCGATATAAAAGGTAGTTTTGGTAGCGCACAAATCAATGCACTCGGGGAGTGGAGTTATACCCTGAATAATACCAGCGATGCTGTTCAGGGTTTGCGTTCAGGTGAACAAATATTCGACCTTTTTTCAGTTAAAACATTAGACGGTAGTAAGCAGCTTATACAGATTTCAATACAAGGCGTCGATGACAAACCACTCTTGAGTGGAAAAAACGTAGCCGTTCTCGACCTAGAAACAGAGCTCAATACACAGGGTAGCTTGACTATAAACGACCCTGACTTTGGCGAATCAGCATTTCAAGCATACACCAACATCCAGTCTTCACTAGGTTATGGTTCAGCAGATATTGATTCACAAGGAAACTGGACATTTGCTTTAGACAGCGAGTTCACCAGTTCAAACCCCATTGCTGATGGGCAAACGCGTATCGACAGTTTTGAAGTATTTACCCTTGATGGCACCAGCCAAACAATTCATATCCCAATACAAGGAAGCAACACGCCACTTTATTCGCAAACAAATACCAGCACCGCTGATTCAGAAAGCCTCGCGCTTAACCAGTTACTCACTGAACATGGACAAGATAATAACGATAGCCTATCTAGCGTATTAAACGGACAAAGTGAACAAAACAATGTTCAGCTA
>TARA_R110002072_G_scaffold40203_5_pt1 | contig 10740 bp, 13 predicted proteins | sample TARA_R110002072 | Tara Oceans TARA_R110002072 (sample SAMEA4397118) | marine metagenome | biome: Polar Biome; feature: [SRF] surface water layer (ENVO:00010504); material: water (ENVO:00002006), including particulate matter (ENVO:01000060) such as... | depth 5 m | reverse complement strand
AAATGATTCAAGAAATGTAAAACAAATCACTCCAGCTGAACTCACAAGACTTTTTAAACAATCATATAAGAGACATGGTAAGACTATAGCAAAGTTAGGCCCTGATGCAGAAGCTGTCATTAATGATATGAAGACAGATATCAACATGCCCTTTGTTCTTAATTTAAAAGGTGGAGAACTAGAACTTGTTGCAAAGACTGTAATGAGAAAGAAAAACTTTAAAACACCAGATAAAAAATTATCATTTGAAAGTTTTAGTGGTACGAGTACTAACCTTAAAAATATAGTAAAATCTTTAAAACTATTAAATCAATATCGTAAAACAGGAAAAGATGAAGATGCATTTAAAGCAATAAAATTTGGTTGGTCATTTATACAAAATCCTAAGCTTAGAAAATCAATTGTCTCTTTGATTAAATATGTTGCAGAAAAAAATGGTCACAATAACTGGAATGAAACAGTTAAATACATAAAGAAAAATACAGGGGTAGATATATCAGACTATAAACAAGATTGGACTCGTGTTAAGGGTGGTTATACATTTACTACATTTGTTCCAGAACAATCCAATCCAAGAATACCTAGAAAAAAAGGTCAACCAGCAGGATCAAAGAAACACTCAGACTTATACACAGATGAAAATCCAAAGGGAACTATACATGGTTTAGGATTTAAAGATGTAGAAACTGCAAGGTCAAGTGTTAACAAAATAAAAAACTCTGGTAAGACTCATGCACACAAGATACAGGCTGCTGTTGCAATGGAACAACGTGCAAGAGAGATGGGTAAAACTGCTGAAGCAAATGTTTATCGTACATATATTGATATGATGAAAAAGAAAACAAAGGAAATGCAAAAAGAAGATTTTGAGTTTTTTCCCAAAAAACTATACGAAAGAATTACACTACCAAATCCACCAACAGACTTAGATAGAGAGTTGGAAATTCTAAAAAGAATTATGAATGGTAGAACAGAAGTAGATGAAGAGTCTATAAGAAACCATGACGAACACGCATTTTACGCAATAGAAAAATATTGTGAAAAGCATGGATTAATATTCCATGATCGTGAAATGTCAGATATCGTTATAGGGGCTAGAGATACAATAGGACACTTCAAAGAAAAATTTAATGTCATCCGACCATTTGACTTAGATAAAAGTATTGAACCAATGGGTAGTAAAACTAATAAAACAAAAAGTTATCCAAGTGGTCATGCAACTCAATCTAGATTAGTTGGTTTATATGTCGCCAGTAAGTTTCCAGAACACAAAGATGGTGTAATGGAATCTGCAAAGGAATGTGGAATCGGCAGAGTACTTGCTGGTTTCCATTACCTCTCAGATTATGTATGTGGTAATCTGTTAGCTGATAAGATGTTTTTAGTGATGAACAAAGATAATTATGGAAAAACCTTAAAGGGAGAAGATTAAATGGAAATTTTAAAACAAGTAAGAAGTTGGGCTGCAACACTCGCAGAAGTGGGTGTTAGTCTTGCTGCACTAGCTATCATCTTAGAAGTTCTAGGATTAGGTAACATGCCATTCATGCCATCAGACATGAGTGTAGTTGCAAACGTAACAGGAATGTTAGGTTCTCTAGGTTCTGAAGGAATCATGGGATTATTAGCAGTGTGGGTACTTTGGGCCATTTGGCAGAATAAGTAAACATAGGAGATAATTATGATTAGTTGGATTAAAGATAGAATTAGTGAAAGAACATCATGGGATGGTGCAGTATGTATTGCATTAGGTCTGATGATTCTTTTTATGGCACCTCTTGCAAAAATTGCTGCCGGACTTGCAATTGCTTGGGGTTTGTGGACAATCTGGAAATCTGAGTGATGAATACTAAATTTAGTATTGGTGTGGTAGTTGCAATTGTTTTACAGGTATCAGCATTTGTCTGGTGGACTGCACAACAAGCGCAAACTATCTCACACCTAAATCAACAAGTATCTGAATTGACAAGTCGTATGGCTGTTGAAGAAAATGTTAACCTCAAACGTGATATTGCTGAAATCAAAGAAATGCTCGAATCACATGACGAGTGGATTGATCAGGCATTTTATTATGTAGAGGACTTAGTAGACTTTGCAACATTTACAGAAAATAGATGGGCTGAAGCATACATGAGTGATAACACATATGAAAGAAAGTTTGGAACTAAAGAGCCAGTAGATGATTAAAATATATGGAATATTAATTGTTCTTGGTTTATTGGGTGGTGGAGTATACGGTGCAAAATACTATTACGACACTACCCAAAATACTATTGCTATGTTACGTGATAACAATGCAAAACTAGAAGTTGCAAACCAAACAAACCAAGAAACCATTAAGAAAATGGGTGAAGATACTGTGAGACTTGGTGAACTTAATAATACTTTGAACTCAAGTTTACAAAAGGCTGAACGATATGGGGATCAACTACGAGAAACCTTGAATAAACATGATCTCACACACTTGGCAAACAAAAAGCCAGGATTGATTGAAAAGAGGATGCAAGATGCGACAGATAAACTTTGGAATGACATTGAGTCTATCACTGATAACACTGTTCCTACTGAGTAGCTGTTCATCAATTAGACCCGAAAAAGAGATTGTCACTGTAACAGAATTTGTTCAAACAAAGATACCCATTGTAGTGCATCCAAAACCTGTTAATTTAAATGATGTAAAAATATATGTCGTATCACCTTCAGAAAACTTTGAAGAGTTTATGTCAGAGTTTGAAAAGAAAAATGGTACAGATTCTTACATTGCAATATCTGTAAAAGATTATGAGAACTTATCAAAAAACTTTGCAGAGTTGAGAAGATACATTGAACAACAAAAAGAAATTATTGTGTATTACGAAGATGCCGTAACAAATGAACCAGAAACGGAAAATAGATGAAAAAATATTTTGAACTCTGTGAAGAATTAAGATTTGATAATCATGAATGGAAATCATATTTCTTTTCTGAAGTTTCTGCACTAGCTTACCATGATGGAACTAGAGTAAAACGAGAAATACTTAGACTAGGATTTAAAAACTATAAGTTTATTGACAACGATGGGGCCCAGTGTCACATATTTCATAATTCAGAACATATCGTGATAGCTTTTAGAGGAACAGAACCAACTCAATTCTCAGATGTAAAGGCAGACCTTCTAGCTTTCAAAAGAAAGTCTAAGACTGAAGGTAAAGTGCATATGGGATTTAAGATAGAACTACGAAAATTGTGGAACGACATTTCTGGTATTCTAAACAGAAGAACCAAGCAACAAATTTGGATCACTGGTCATAGTTTAGGTGGTGCGATGGCAACATTGTGTGCTAGTCGTTTAGAAGAAAGAAATCCAATACTATACACATATGGATCACCAAGAGTGGGTGGTAGAGAATGGCGTGATGGTTGTGATGTTGAACATCATAGATTTAGAAACAATAACGATGTAGTTCCAGTAATACCTTTGTGGTTGATGGGTTATAGGCATCATGGTAAATTGTGTTATATAAATTATTATGGTAATATTCGTAAATTAACTCTATGGCAAAAATTAAAAGACTCTATGCGAGGAAGATGGAAAGCATTAAAAAAGTTTCAACTCTTTGATGGAATTTATGATCACAACATAACACTTTATTCTGATAAACTAAAAGACTTGTATGCTTACACAGGAAAGATTTTAATTAAATAATGTGGGATATGATTGAAAGAATGGCGACAGATCGTCTTTGGATATATACAGCTATCGTAGGTAGTATTTTTGGTGCTGCATTCCTAGCATATTTTCAAGGAACACGAATAGGTCTATGGGGATATAGTTGGTTTGATCGTATTTTAGATTATCTAATAGATCGTTGGGGGTTGACTTGGTTTGAACAACCAGATGATGCGTGGAGAAAAAAATATCCTCATGTTACAAAAAAGATTGATGAATTGGAAAAAAGAATAAAAAGTTTAGAAAGTAATACTTTTAATTATTGATTGGGAATAGTATGGATAAATTAGAATCAACACTTATAAAGGAGTGTATGGAAAATAATGAAGCTCGTGTATTCAAGAATATATTTCCAGACATATTTTCTGTAGAAGAATTTAACAAACTTTTAAATCTAAGGTCTTTTCAAACTACGCAAAGACTCATACCAACTAAAGAAGTTAGAAAATTAACCAAGTGGAAAAATTTATCAGATCAAGATAGAAGAGAACCTTGGGTAAAAGATACTACAACTATACCACCAACATTAGTAGAAGAAATAATAAACAGTTCAGTTTGTTACTGGCCAGACAGTTCTAGAGTAAATGAAAAAATAAATCAAATAGCCTTTTACTTGGAAGAAATGTCTGGTGAAAATTGTGATGCACATATATTTTTCTCTGTTAAAAAAGAACTAGAGAATTTTTTTGGAGCACATTATGATACAGCAACAAACCTTATAGTTCAAGCAGTGGGAAGAACACATTGGAGATGTTGCAAAGATAGTGTTGATACAAGTAAAGTTTCCCCTAATGTAAAAAATATAGAAGATTATGGTGTTTACATTGATGAAGTCTTAGAGCCAGGCGATGCTATCTTTATACCAAAAGAAGTAATCCACGAGCCCAGAAACTTAACTTCTAGAATATCTGTTAGTTTTCCTATGAGAAGTAGAGAAAAGTGGTTAAATACTAGAAACCCTAGACAAGATAGGAAATGGTTAAATATAGATTTTACCTAATACTTGCATATAATAAATACCTAGCAGTTTGATTATAAATAATTAAAGGACAGGAGCGTTTTAGTGCAAGTTATCATTTTACGAATAATATTATTCTGTATGCTGATGTTACCATCTGCTTTAGCTATTGCTCAAGATCAAGTAAATGCTGTAGATTGTGCTCTTACAGGTGTTGACTGTGCATTAACTGATAGCACCACTAATACAACTTCTAGTGTTACAACTAACAATACCAACACAAATAATAACACCACAAGTATAACTGGTAATCAAACCAACACAAATACTAACACCAATACGAATACTAATACAAACACAAATACGAGTACAAGCACGAATACTAATAATAACACTAATACTAACACGAATACAAGTAATAATACAAACACAAATACAAATAATAATACGAATAATACTACAATCAACTCTACAGCCAATAATACAAACACAAATAATAATACAAACACAAATACTAGTACATCAACTGTAGATCAGACTGTTAATAGTACAAGCAATTCTACTGTCAATCAGACTGTTAATAGTACATCAACTAATACTAACACAAATACGAACACCAATACAAATAATAACACCAATACTAATACAAATAATAGTAATGTGGATAGTACAAGTAATAACACTAATACAAATACTAATAACAGTACTGTAAATCAAAACCAAACTGTTACGGCTCCGCCACCTAGTGCGATTGCACCGACAGTCAATGCCGGTGGTCTTGATACTTGTACTACAGCTGTATCTGGTTCAGTACAAACACAAATTGTGGGTATTGCAGGCGGTTCTCATATCAGAGATTTGAATTGTGAAAGATTAAAGAAGTCTAAGACTTTGTATAATATGGGTATGAAAGTTGCAGCAATCGCACTCTTATGTCAAGATGTAGAAATATTTTTAGCCATGGATATGGCAGGAACACCTTGTCCATTTGATGGTGAGATTGGAGAAGCGGCTCAGAAAAAATGGAAACAAGTAGACCCTAAACCAAAAGCAAAACCAGTACATCCTAAAAATGCTGCAATAGAACAACAAGAAGAGATAAAAAATGATACCATACTCAAAACATTGGGTGGTCTTAGTTTGTTGCTTCTACTCCTCTGAGGTATTCGCTACTACTGAAACACATGATTGTGGTATTGAATACTATGACGGCACTTTACTAAGGACTGATAGTACAACAACATACTCTGACACTATTCTATGTAACACTGTTTCTATGCAAATGTTGGATGGTGCTGATGCGGTAACTCTTACTGGTGAAAATGATGTATACTACGACACAAGTACAAACTCCTACAAATTTATTAATAACGATAGTACAGCTCAACAATTTGCAAAGGCGACTATTCTGATTAATGCTGCGTTTCAGGCTGCTGGAGTTGGTGTGCAATTTAAGGGGTGGAAATATGAGTACAAAGTATATAAAAGTGGAAACTCAACACTAGCCTTTAAAATGGAAATAAAAGACGGTGATACTTTAGTTTATGCTAGAACACAAAGTTTTACTGGTACAATTGATGGAACTGACTATTCAGCTGAAGATATACCACCATTTCTAATAAATATTACGGATACTTATACATTTGTAGCGACTATGACTGGCGATACTGCTGGTGATGGTATTGGTGATTTAAAATTTCATATGGTTTATAAAACACTTGCTGGACATGAACAAGACTTTGATCCTAACTTTACCTATCCTGGCCAGACAACTGCATTGACATTTGAAGAGGAATGTGAAGCAAATTCCCAATATAGTCCAGCATGTTATAATTATATTTCAGAAACAAATGAATTTGATGGTCAAGATAATAGTATGATTACTGGTGATGATGGTAGTTCTGTAAATCCAGACCCAACAGTTGGTGGTGGACTTGATATTAATATTGCCGATGATGGTAATGTGATTATTGATGAAATACCTATCATTAGTGATAACTTAGGTGTTGACGATCAAATACTAACTGGTGTGGATGATGGACAACCAGCAAATGATGGTAGTGATATTTTTGATGATGACATTGGGTTGCCTCCTATTAATGATACTGGAATACCAGATGTAACAAATGTTTTAGAAGATTTAAGTTTAGGCATTGATTTGGAAGCAACTACTGGTATTGATTTAGAAGCAACTACTGGTATTGATGTACAAGAACCAATGATTGATGTACTTGAAGATTCTATACAAGTATTACCAGAGCCTGAACCTATGACAATCGAAGAACTAGAACCGTCCATAGACCCCATATTAGACGATGTGATAGAGGTAGAAGAATTAATCCAAGATAGTATACCAAATGTTACTGAAAAACCTTCTAATAAAAAATTGAAAAATAAAGCATTAACTGCTGCATTTGAAACTGCAACTGATGCACAACAGGTTGCAACAGATAGTTCATCTCAAAGTTTATCAGCCGATGGTATATCTGCCAGTGGTACAAGTATGGACAGTAACACTTTATCGTCTGGCGGTTTTGCTGATAGTTCTGGTGGTAGTTCTGGAACACAATCTAGTACTGGATCATATTTTAGTAGTAATCAAACTTCATTGCAACAAACTGATGCTGGTGTTGAATTATTATCTGGCAGTAGTGATGTATCACTAATTGCGAGTAGTGGTTTGAGTGCTGTAGATATAACTAATTCAGCTGAATATGGGAGTTCTGTAGATTTTGGATTTAGTCAAGTATCGGTAGAGAGTTCATTACCAGTTGATATTGTTGCAAGACTAAATATAGAGTTGAACACATTAATTGATAATGTTACAAAAGATGTTATAGAAGAATCTGATAATGGTGGGTTGAATGAAGTTTCTGAGGAACAGTTGGGTATGCAACAAAATCTAGAAGATGAATTGGTTGAAAAGGCATTGGGTGGTGATACTTCTGAAGAGGCAAAGGCTGCGTTGTTGGGATACAATCCAAAGATAAGAGACTATCAACAATCACAAATGCCTGATGGTAACTACTATGAAACTAAAGACATATACAATGATCAACGTGTATTTGATAATCCATCACAAAGGTTTTTTACTGGTGCTAGTGATGAAACACACAATAAGATGGTAAGAGAACAATATGAAAGGAATTAATTATGGCAGAGTTTGAATTTGCTGGAGTAACATTTAAAGGTGGTAGATTGTTTGCTATACTCACTGCACTATCTACACTAGGTGCTGCTACATGGGGTGTATTTGAATTTTATAAAGACTACATGGACATGAAGGAAATTATTGCAGAAATAGACACTGATGCAATTGCAGCACGTAACAATGAAATAGAAATCAGATTAGAGGATGCAATATCATACACCAGAGATATTAAGAATGATATGAAGGGTGACATTGATAGAATAGATGTTGGTTTAGATAAACTAAAAGTAAAGGTTGAAGATTCAAAACAACATGTTGAATCAACGGTAGAACACTTTGAGGAAAAGACTGAAAATGCCATAGATAAGTTTGAAGCTAAAACAAAAGAACAACTCAAGGAAGCTGAGGATGATCTTAAAGAGGCTCAAGATGAATTAGAAGAAATGGCAAAAGAACTTGATTTAGAACTAGAAAAGATTCGTGATACTATGGGTGAGATTAGATCAGAGACAAATGAAACAGTACGTGAAGTTGAATCAACTATGCGTCAATCTGAAAAAGACACAAGAGATCAAATGAAACTCACAAGAAAAGAATTAAAAGAAATGGTGGAAGAAGCCCTTGACAATCCTCTGGCAAACTGATATAATGATTCTGTAGTAAGGAAATAATAAATGGAAGACATTAACACAGAAGTAGCTTTACTCAAGAAAGAAGTTAAAGATATTAAATTTATCTTTAATCGTTTAGACACTGCTATAGAAAAAATTACTGAAGTAACTACTTCTGTGAATCGTATGCTTGCTGTACATGAAGAAAAGATATCTCAACAGGAAGAAGCTTCCTCTAGAGCAAATAAAGAATTTAGTAATGATATAAAAGAACTGCATTCTCGTATCACCACAAATTCTAAAGAGATGAGAGATATGATTACCAAGTATCAAATAGAACAGGCTGCACATATAGAAAATCTAAGAAGTGATTTAAATGGTAGAGTTGGTATTCTTGAAAAGTGGCGTTGGTTGATTATCGGTGGTTCTATCGTAGTTGGATTTGCTCTACAAAAAATGCCGATTTGGGGTTGACACTGCAACAAAATTATGTTATTATGATTAAATGTATATTGAACAAAAGTATCTATTAATCGCATCATCACAATTACAACTGTTTAAAAAGAAGGGTGATTTTCTTTTTAATTTTCGTTGTCCTTATTGTGGTGACTCTCAAAAAAATAAATCAAAGGCTCGTGGATTCGTATTTCGTAAAGAATCGAATCTTATATATAAGTGTCATAATTGTGGTAAAGGTTCTAGTTTTCAGAACTTATTAAAGCATGTTGATCCTAAGATTTATGATGACTATATATTTGAACGATACAAAAAGAACGATGCTGATGTTCCCGACATTGGTAAATTTCAACAACCAAACTTTATGAAAGGCCCATCTCCACTTAAATCTCTTAAAAAGATATCATCACTAAGACATGATCATCCTGTTAAGAAATTTGTGGAAAACAGACGGATTCCTTCTACAGTTCATTTTGAATTGTTTTTTGCCCCTAAGTTTTATTCTTGGGTAAATAAAGTTATACCTAATAAATTCCCTTCTTTGAAGGGCGATCATCCTAGATTGATAATACCATTCTTTGATGAAAACAATAAAATGTTTGCCTTTCAAGGGAGAGCTTTCGGCGATGAACAACCAAAATACATTACCATCAAACTTGATCCAGAAAAAGATAAGGTATTTGGTCTTAATAGACTGAATCCTAAGAAACATACCTATGTGGTCGAAGGCCCCATAGATAGTTTATTTTTGGATAATTGCATTGCTGTCGCTGGTGCAGATTTTATGAAGTTACCTAAAGAAAATACTACGATTATTTTTGATAACGAGAGGAGAAATTCAGAAGTACTAAAACAGATTGAAAAGACTATTGATGAAGGATATAGAGTTGTCCTCTGGCCAGATGATATGAAAGAAAAAGATATAAATGATATGATCTTGTCTGGAAAAACAAAAAGCGAAATACAAATAATAATAGAAAAGAATGCTTATCAGGGCAATATGGCTAAGATAAGACTGACAACATGGAGAAGAACTAATGCCTAGTAATTACCTACCAACCCCATATCAAGAATTTATTCACTTATCAAGATACTCACGATGGTTACCAGAAGAAAGTCGAAGAGAAACGTGGAATGAAACTGTTACAAGATACTTTGATTTTTTTACAGAACATGTTAAGGAAATGTGTGATTTTAAAATAAGTGATAGAGTTAGAGATGAACTTGAGGTTGCAGTACTAGGTCAACGTGTCATGCCTTCTATGAGGTGTTTGATGACTGCTGGCGAGGCATTAAAGCGTGAAAATATGGCTGGTTATAATTGTTCTTATGTTGCAGTAGAACGCATTACAGCATTCGATGAGATTCTTTATATTCTTATGAATGGTACAGGAGTTGGATTTTCTGTTGAAAGGCAGTTTGTATCTGAACTACCAAGAGTTGCTGAAGAGTTTCATCCAAGTGATACTGTAATTACTGTTGCAGATAGTAAGATGGGTTGGGCAAAGGCCTTTAAGGAATTGATGGGTATGTTGTATATTGGTCAAATTCCACGTTGGGATGTATCCAAAGTACGTCCAGCTGGTGCGCCACTTAAAACATTTGGTGGTCGTGCATCAGGGCCTGCACCACTAGAAAATCTTTTTAATTTTGTAACCAATGTACTTAAAGGTGCAGCTGGTAGAAAACTAACTTCACTAGAATGTCACGATATTGTTTGTAAGATTGCAGAGGTAGTTGTAGTAGGGGGTGTACGAAGAAGTGCGCTCATAAGTCTCTCAAACCTCTCTGATGACCGTATGAGACATGCAAAGGCCGGTCAGTGGTGGCAAGATAATCCACAACGTGCTCTTGC
>TARA_R110002072_G_scaffold158723_3_pt1 | contig 10741 bp, 11 predicted proteins | sample TARA_R110002072 | Tara Oceans TARA_R110002072 (sample SAMEA4397118) | marine metagenome | biome: Polar Biome; feature: [SRF] surface water layer (ENVO:00010504); material: water (ENVO:00002006), including particulate matter (ENVO:01000060) such as... | depth 5 m | reverse complement strand
CGGAGTAGGTGTCGTCCAGCATGATGCCTAGAGTTGTGGGGAGAAAAGGTCTTGGTGACATGGTGAGCATCTAATACTAATAAGAGACCCGGAGTACGACGCGAGAGCAGTATGACTGCACCTATTCCTACGCCGGTATTAACCGGATCAGGTTCAAGGGTTTGTCTGTTACCAGAACAGACATCTCAGGCCGATGGCCACCCCTTAGGGTTAAAGGCCCTAGTATACGGGGTGGGGTTTGCGATTCAAGGGTGTTGTTATCACAGTAGCTGCTGAGTTTAAAATTTGATGGCCTGGCGGCACGGGAGCCAACCAGTGGGATTTAGCCGCTCCACACCGTATAATCGCGTGTCCCGTTTTCACTGCACCGGATACCTATGACCGTACGCACCCGTGTTGCGCCATCTCCGACCGGCGACCCCCACGTGGGCACTGCCTACATCGCTCTGTTCAATTACTGCTTTGCGCGCGCCCACGGGGGCCAGTTTTTGTTGCGTATCGAAGATACCGACCAGACGCGCAGCACCCCTGAATCGGAGCAGGCGATACTCGATTCCTTGCGCTGGCTGGGCCTGGAGTGGGATGAGGGTCCGGATGTTGGTGGTGAGCACGGGCCCTATCGACAGAGTGAGCGTATGGCCCTATACGCGGAGCATGCGCAGCAACTCGTCCAAGCGGGTAAGGCCTTCATTTGCTACCGCACTTCGCAGGAGTTGAATAACTTGCGCGAGGCACGGCGCGCAGCGGGGAACAGTACTGCACTCAAGCCATCCGATCTTAAGTTAGACCCGGTAGACGCTGAAAAACGCCGTGAGGCTGGTGATGCGTATGTGATTCGGATGATGGTGCCGGAAGAGGAGGGCACCTGTGCCATTGCGGATATGTTGCGTGGGACCATTGAGTTGGACTGGAGTATGGTGGACGCGCAGATATTATTGAAATCAGATGGCATGCCCACCTATCATCTGGCCAATGTGGTGGACGATCACCTGATGGGGATTACTCACGTCCTGCGCGGTGAAGAGTGGATTAACTCTGCTCCAAAGCACAAATTATTGTACGAGTACTTCGGTTGGGAAATGCCGCAGTTGTGCCATTTGCCCCTGCTGCGCAACCCGGACAAGTCTAAACTTAGCAAGCGCAAGAATCCCACCAGTATTTTGTATTACCAGCGCATGGGCTATCTTCCTGAAGCATTACTTAACTATCTGGGCCGCATGGGTTGGTCTATGCCAGATGAACGTGAGAAATTTTCGCTTGAGGATATGTTGGAGCAGTTCGATATTCAGCGCGTCTCTCTCGGGGGTCCTATTTTCGATGTTCAAAAGCTTAGCTGGCTCAACGGTATGTGGATTCGCGAGAACCTCGACGAAGCTCAGTTGGCACAGCGGCTACTGGAGTGGGCTTACAACCGGGAAAATCTCATGAAGGTTCTGCCCCATGCGCAGAAGCGCATGGAAACGCTCAGTGATTTTGCCCCGCTGGCGAGTTTCTTGGTAGCGGGAACTCTGCCGCTGGATGAATCCAGTTTCGCCGCGGTGACAGGTGAGCGTGAGGATGTTGTGAGGGGCCTGCAGTTTGCCTTATGGCGCCTCGAAGGCCAGCAACAATGGAATCGCGACGCAATTTGGAACGATCTTAAGGGGCTGGCTGATACCTGTGGGGTCAAGGTTAAGGATTTTCTGGCACCACTGTTCATTGCGATCGCCGGTACCAGCGCCTCATTTTCGGTGGTGGATTCAATGGAGCTGTTGGGATCGGATATGAGCCGTGCGCGGATTCGCCACGCGATTGAGGTATTGGGCGGGGTGTCCAAGAAGTCGCTCAAAAAGCTTGAAAAAGAATACCAGCAATTGAGTCAGGATTAGGTTATGGCGGGAAATATCGCAACATCAATGGTAGCGACATTACTGCGGGCAACTAACGGCATTCAGAGCATACCGGCAGCGGTGAAACCGGAGCAGACCCTACAGTTATACGACATAGAGAATTGCCCCTATTGCCGTCTGGTGCGCGAAGCCTTAACCGAGCTCGATCTTGATGCAGAAATTCATCCTTGCCCCAAATCCGGGCAGCGCTTTCGTCCGCAGTTGGTGGAACGCGGCGGCAAGGCGCAGTTTCCGTATTTGGTAGACTCAAACACAGGTGTTGAGCTGTATGAATCTCTGGATATTATCGCCTATCTATTCGAAACCTACGGCCAACGGGAAGTGCCCTTCAAATGGAAGGCGGGGAGGCTGCAAACTCTGGGCTCCATGCTGGCCAGTGCACCAAGAGTGAGCCGAGGGATGCTAGCGCACCCCGGCGACGCACCGCAGTATCTGCTCGAGTTGTACAGTTTTGAGTCCAGTCCCTACGCACGGCCGGTACGTGAGCTGCTGTGTGAGATGGAAATTCCCTACATCGTGCGCAACTGTGGCCGAACGCAACTGCAGGAGTGGATTTTACCGCCGATGAGAGAGACGCTGAAGATTCAGCCGGACAGTGATCTGCATAACCGTCAGCAACTGCAGCGTGCTGAGGGCAGGGTGTCTATTCCCTACCTATATGACCCCAATACGGACCAGGGCTTATTCGAATCTGCGGATATCCTCGACTATTTGCGCGAAACATACGGGCAACTGGCGCGCGAATATTAGTGGTGGTGCCCGCCGGCGCCATGTGCATGTCCATGCGCTATTTCTTCAGCGCTGGCTTCTCTTAGCTCGATGACTTCAATATTGAAAACCAGGGTCTGACCGGCCAGCGGGTGGTTGGTGTCGATGTCGGCGGTGTGTCTGCCCGCTTTGGTTACAGTGACCGAGCGCATCCCTTCTTTGGTATTTAGTTGCACTACGTCGCCTGGCTGCAGTTTACCCTTGAACACCAGGTGTTTTATGGGAACGCGCTGCGCCTGGTCAGGGTTGCGTAAGCCGTACGCCTCCTCGGGACTCAGCGTTACGCTGAAAATATCGCCAGTGCCTTTGCCGCTCATTGCCGTTTCCAGTCCGCGGATTATGTTGTTGGCACCGCACAAGTAGGCGGTAGGCTCCGACGTGCGCGAAGTCTCCAATTCTGTTCCTGACTCATCGTGTAGGGTGTAATGAAAAGTGACTACGGTTTTTGGTCCAATTTGCACAAACGGTCTCCTCTATCTATGGCAGCGCAGATAGTAAGGTTTTGCGCGCAAAAGTCCTAGTGATTCCGTCCCTTGGGAATGCATGTCGCGGTTCAAGCCAATACACCCAACGCATTGCCGCCTGTGCCTCAATACGCCACTATGTGCCTCGAATTTGATTGGGCGTTGGGAGAAATGCATGTCGGATGAGAGCGCAGAGCGGGAAAATAATGGTTTGTCCGAGGCGGTGAATCGAGATGTCAGTCAGCTGATCAATCACCTGCGCTGCAGTGATGCCCCGGATGAGGTATTGGCCAAGGCAACCGAGCACATCCAGCAGGCGCTGAGTACGCTCAAGCCCTGGCTGCAAGAGGGGGAGGGGTGGTCGACTATTTCAATCGGTGGCGACGTACCGGGGTTTCCCTGGCAGGAAGATGATCTCACTGCTGTCATGCCCTACAGTCCTGTCAGTGGCAAGAGGAATCCCGTTGCGCCACCTATGCGTCTCTGGAAAGCGGGTGAGAGCGAAGTGAAAGGGGAGGTAATATTTTCGCCGACCTACGCTGGCCCGCCGGATAGTGTGCACGGCGGGATCATCGCCGCTGTCTTTGACGAAATTCTGGCAATGGCCAACGTGATCTCTGGAACTGCTGGTTTTACCGGGACGTTAACGATTAAGTATCGCAGAAAGACACCATTGAATACGCCGATCGAGTTGTGGGGCAAGAATATTCGTCAGGACGGACGCAAGCAGCTATGTCACGGAGAGATGCGCGTGAACGGCGAGGTAACTGCCAGCGCTGAAGGCCTGTTTATTTGTGCTGCGGAGCTCAATGAGTAGTCGACACTCTGGCGTACGGGTTGTTTCAATAAATTAGCGCGGGGATAGCCTCAGCGCGAGTGCAGCCAGCAAAGCCGTGAAAAATTCGAAGACCATGGCACCGTGGGTATAGATACCAACGGACTCTGTACCCGTTAGTGTTGAGTAGAGGCGAGCCAGGGCAAGGCCACCTACAAGCAGCACAAGTGCCATTAATGCCGGTCGATAGATGTCTTTTCGCAATGCACCGAGTAAGCAGAATATGCCGAAGCCGGTCTGCAAACCACCGTACATAGCGCCCATTTCGGCAAACGCATCCCCTGAATTTATCGTGAGCCCGGCATAGTCCGCAGGAACTACCGGTGAGAAAAGACATACTAATCCGTAGAATACGAAGATAATGGCAGAAATCCAAAGAAGCAATTTTCCTAACACGAGTACTCCAAGCTGGGGACAAGTTGCAGCAGGCGGTAGCTTATCACAGCCTGCGTCAACATCGTGAAGCGCGTATTTCGTGTTCTGCCGATGCACGGGCAGGTTTTTGCTGACGAGTGCGGGGTCGGGAGCTGCACGCTTAGCGTCAGGTTGACAGTGGCAGCCGCTATCACTAGAATGCGCGGCTCGTTAGTGGTCTTTTTTTGGACGAAAAGTCCATTTTGATCAATCAGTTAGAATGATTTTTGGGGCATTAGCTCAGCTGGGAGAGCGCGACGCTGGCAGCGTCGAGGTCAACGGTTCGATCCCGTTATGCTCCACCAAATAAATCAAAGGGTTACAGAGATGTAGCCCTTTTTTATGTCTGGAGAAAATGCAGTGAGGGACTTACGGGGGACTTTTTCAGGTGAGAGAAAGCCCCCGATAACGGCTGGTCTTCATGCTCAACAGTCCACAGCAGGACGAAGGTATCCGGATTGAACCCGCGCTGGCGCTGCCATGAGCGATGGGAACATACCCAGCTGCCACAGAGCCGCCGCTGGATCCGCCGACGGTGAATACCAAGCCGCACGGATTGCAGGCTGCGCCAAATGCATCGTTATCGGATTGATTCGGCAAAGCGCATGGCTTGTACCAATCGGTCTTATTTATGCGGGTGCCGGAACCACGAATTTTCTTTTCTACTTTGTGCAAACATTTTTGGGCGACCACCCACCGCCCAACCTGGGTTACTATTTGGTATTCAATCTCCCATGGCTTGTTGCGCCGATAGCGCTGGGATGCCGTGTACTTGGTAATAAGGATTTACAGCTATGACCTATAAAGTGATTCAGTGGACGACCGGCCACGTTGGCCGCGAAGCAGTCAAAGGCATTATGAGACATCCGGAATTGGAATTGGTGGGTTGTTACGCTTGGAGTGAGCATAAGGCGGGCAAAGATGTCGGTGAACTTTGCGGCATTGACCCCACCGGCGTTATCGCCACTTCCAATATAAATCAGTTGCTGGCATTGGAGGCAGATTGTGTTTGCTATATGCCAACCTTCCCTGACATTGATGAGGTCGAGCGTATCCTGCGCTCTGGGAAAAATGTGGTCTCCAGCTATTTCATTAATGCTCGCTCTTGGGGTCCTGAAGTTCAGACTCGCCTGATTCAGGCCGCGGAGCAAAGCGAAGTCAGTTTGTTTGGTTCCGGCATCTTTCCGGGATTTGCTAATTTTGTTGCCGCCATGATGGCATCAGCTAGCTATGGCTTTAGCAAAGTACGCTTTTTGGAATCGGTGGATCTTACACACTATGAAGCGATAGCCAATTATGCCAACCTGGGCTGGGGCCAGCCGCCGGAGGAGAAGTGGCGCGCTACTAACGAGAGCGTGCTGGGAACCTATGCTGAGTGCATCGATGTAATTGCTGACTTGTTGCACATTCCAATCACAGAGATCCGCTTTGACTATGAGTCAGCGACCGCGGCAGATGATCGTGAATTTCACGGCTACTCGATTCCCGCCGGCACCATCGCGGGACAAAAGTGCCAGTGGACCGGCATGGTAGGGGAAGAAGCGGTGATTGAATTGGAAGTGGTGTGGAACGCCGGCAAGGGGCTGCAACCGGAATGGCCCGTGAGCCATGGCTATACTATGGAAGTTCAAGGAGATCCTGGTGTTCACACGCGCGTAAAGTTCGTGCCGTCGAAAAGCCAAATGCAAGGGGGCCGCCCCGCTGATCTGGCCAACGTCGTGACGGCTATGCCAGTCGTTAATGCTATTTCAGCGGTATGCGAGGCCAAGGCCGGCATCCGAACTTACGCAGATTTACCCCTGATCAGGGCATATTACACTGCCAAATGACACTGCGAAATCTATCAAAAAGTGGACGGTGATATCCGCCGAGACAACCTCGTGTCGATAATTCCCTTTGCCACAGACAAACGCGTCCGTGTTGCTAATAGGCGAAGTGGGGTCCCATGTCTTCGGGGGCATGGTAACCTCCAGTAGTATCTGACAGGGCTGCCATACCGGTTGCAAAATGGATGCGAAACGTAGGCACAGTTTAAACTATCTACTATCGAATTTTGCAAGCAGGTATTACACTACTATCTGAAATCGCTGCTTGTACCCCATTACAATGAAACTGCTATGGAGAAAATTGTGAGTACTTGCCCCTTCGCCAATCTAATTGACCCTGAAACCTACGCCAATGGAATGCCCTATGAAGAGTTGAAACGGATCAGGGATGACGGCCCTGTGCACTATATGGAGGACGATGTGAGGGGAGTGCCCTATTGGCTTATTACCGGTCGCGATGAAATTGACTATATTTCAAAAAACCCCAAAATATTTTCCAGTGAAGCTCGAAGTGTCCTTGTGGACGAATGGACTGAGGACGAGATGGTAAGTATTCATCGTAATATGACCATAAACATGGATCCGCCGCGTCATCTCCAGAATCGTCGTATAGTGCGAGCCTCTTTTAGTCCGTCTGCGGTAGATTCATACGAAGGAAGTTTTCGAGCGCATGCAAAACGTATTATCGATGCCGTAGCAAAACGTGGCGAATGTGAGTTTGTGGAAGAAGTAGCGGCCGAACTACCACTGCTGGCGATCTTGGAGTTGTGCGGGATCCCACCTGAAGACCGTAAAGATTTTTTCCAGTGGACCAATACGATGATGTTTAGTGAAGACCCGGATATGTCCATCGGCGAGGAGGAAGCACAAGAGGCCTCGTTACACATTATCGAATACGCAATGAAGCTGGCGGCACAACATAAGGAAAATCCCAAGGACGATATTATCGGCGCACTGCTGAGCGGCAAAGAAGACGATAAAGGGCTGACGGAAGATGAATTTGTCTGGTTCTTTTTGATGCTGATCGCCGCTGGTAATGAATCCACACGGACCATCACCAGTCACGGTATGCGTATGTTGATGCAGCATCCAGATCAACTGCAATACTTAGTCGATAATCCCGACAAAATTCGTGGTGCATGTGAGGAGATGTTGCGCTACAACACGGCGTTTATTCTTATGCGACGCACTGCGCTAGAGGATATTGAGGTAGCTGGACATCATATCAAAAAAGACGACAAGATCATTATGCACTACCACACAGTAAATCACGATGAAACTGTGTTTGGTGACGATGCAATGGAATTTGATGTGCGACGCGCAGAGCGAATGCCAGATCTGTACAAAGAACATCGCGCCTTCGGCGTTGGGCAGCATTTCTGTTTGGGTTCACACCTTGCCCGTTTGGAACTGCTAATTATCATGCAGGAGATTGTCCCCCGCCTTCGCAATCCCAAGTTAGCAGGTTCAATAACTTATACGCGTTCCGCCTTGGTGAACGGCATCAAACGTATGGACATTACTTTTGATCCTGAAGTTAAACCTGGAGAGGAAAACCTAGCGGTGGCGTAACGAGGCTGGCCCCATCGGGTCATTCCATCCGCCGGGCTTTCGCAGCAAACGGAAAAAATGGCCATGAAGATGCATTGGGTGATACATCATCGTCGGATTACTGATCCGAAGCCGCGCGCTCTCTCCGTAACGGATCCGAAGCGGATCCGCTTTGCCGTCAGCCGAAAATAGTTGCAGATGCGATACCGGACTCCCTGCGTATATTATTCGGAACCGGCCGTAGTCAAAGAGGGTATTATGACGATGGAACTTGGGATATGGACGGAACTCTGACGTTTTCACCGCAGAGACGATATGCAACACAGAGTCGTCTGAGCTATTCTTGGCAAATGGCAAATGGCAAATGGCGAATGGCGAATAAAGACAACAGCGTTATATTCGATGAATTGTTAGATGTACTCGATTTTGTCGTTGCCTTGCTAAGCACCTCAAGTATAGGACAAACAAAGGGGCGATCGTGGGCACTGACAAGTTAATGTGTCAGTGCCAGCTGGTGGTGGGGAATGCTCAAATACACCCAGGCGGGAGCTGGCACACATTACCCTGGCCATTGCCATCGCTGTCCTCCTGATCCGGATTGGCAACCTCCGGGCAGTTGTCGCATGCATCCAATATACCATCGAGATCAGTATCGGGTTGAGCCGTGGTAATTTGACCGTGTACGATTGGCATCATACAAAACCCAGTGCCTATAGCGCCAGAAAAGTCCAGGCCGGTGACAAATCCATGGGGGTCAGCAGGATTGACCTCCGCTTCCAGTTCAATGCCTCGCAGCTCAAATCTCCTCAATCCAGCCCCCAGATTGATTGCAAAGTCAAAATAGGTAGTCGTTGCTATATCAATTCCCGAATCAATGTAGGTCAGCAGTAATTCGTCATACAAAAACAGGTCGAAACTGCCATCGCCGTAATCGTAGGGTATCTTGACACCCGCAAATACCAACTCATCGCTATTGGTTTCATAGCTGTAGCCTACTGCAACTTCCGGGTCGTAATAGTCAAATTCAGCCGAAGAATCAAACCGCCAGCCGCCACCTGGAGGGGCCGGGGGAGGTAAGACGGGGTTTTCTGGATCCGCGATATGGCTGCTCACGAACAGCCGGGGCAAGCTACTCATATAAATTGCCGGCAGCGGAACGTCCCCCAGATTAGGCGGCGCCAGAGCCAAACCCATTGAGAATAGCCCACCTGAGTTATTTATGAGAGCTATCGCCTCGGCATTCAAAGGGACGTTTACGATGCCGGATGTGGTGATAGGTTGTAGCTGACTAAGCTCTTGTCCGGCTATGATGACGCCGCCAACTGCTTGCCAGTCAGAATAGGTCACCGGACCGGTGGGCAACGCCGACAGCTCGCCAGCCGTAAGGCCCTGCACCTTCTGTATTTGCAAGAGCACACCGGGTCCCGCGTGTGCAACACCTGTCAGGTCGAACTGTAACCAGGCGTCCTGGATCGGAGATGCCAGGAGGGACGAGTCGAATATGAGGTAGCCTCCAGTATATAAAAGGTTAATCGTCCCCATCGGCCCGAGTCCTTCAAAGGTTATACCTATGAGGTTTAGGGGGCCGCTGTGGGCATACGTGGTAGGGTATCCCTCCCAATATACGGTCTTGGTGATTTGTCCGGAATCGACAGGGTCTAGAGAGCTGATATCAGCCGATGTGATGGAAGCAGGGAGCCAAAACAGCAGCGTAATGCATCGCAGCAAGTTCTTCATCATTTACACCTCAGCGCAGTCCACAGGGTATTTACGTCACGCGAAGATTCAGATAGGCCGCAAGAGTATAGCACAGCCTAGAAGGGTACTGTGGTTGAGAGAAAAGGGGACGGATTTATTATTAGTTAACTTAGATAGGCTGATCGGTTAACTACAAATAAATGCGGCCTCATTAACTCAGATGACTTTTACAAGCGGAGTAATTGGCCTACAAACTCGCGGCCTTGCGATCTATTTCAAAACGCTATACCAGTGAAAAGCCTGATCAAGCAGTCTGCCCCGTTCATTCATTTTTCAAAAATTTTGGCAGCTAACGGTTCAATAGCTCTGCATTTGTTGGGTATTTCTCAAGTAACGCAACAAGCTTCTTAGTGCCTTCTACAGGTTTAAGATGAGTAAGCGCCCTCCGTAAATCTCTTATCTTTTCGATTTCTTTCGGATCTAAAAGAAGTTCCTCACGCCGCGTGCTACTTTTTGAAATATCCAGCGCGGGAAAAATCCGTTGTTCTGCAACCTCCCGTGATAAAACGATTTCCATATTACCTGTGCCCTTGAACTCCTCAAATATTACCTGGTCCATCCGGCTTCCAGTATCAACGAGTATCGTCGCTAGAATGGTAAGCGACCCGCCATTCTCAATCTTTCTAGCTGCGCCAAACAACTTTCGTGGTATTTCCATTGCTCTAGCGTCAAGCCCGCCCGTCATGGTACGACCGCGGCCCTCTTGCTCTGCATTGTGTACACGGGAGAGTCTTGTGAGAGAGTCAATGACAATCATTACATCATGCCCCTCGCCAGCTTGCTGGCGCGCAGTGCTGAGAAGGGCATTGGCCACACGAACGTGTTGGCCATAGCTTTCATCCGAGGATGAGGCGTGTACCTCTGCCGGCACGCTGCGCCTAAAATCCGTCACTTCTTCCGGTCGCTCATCAATGAGTAACGCATAGAGCTTTATCTCGGGATAAGCTTCCCCCACTGCCTGGCAAATATGTTTTAAAAGGGTTGTTTTCCCGCAGCCCGGTGGAGCAACAATCAAACCTCGCTGCCCCATTCCTATTGGCGTGATCAAATCCATCGCTCGCGTGGTGAGTTGCCCAGAAGCTAATTCCAGGCGAATGCACTGACAAGGATTAATGGCTATACCATTTAAAAAACGCTTTTGTGGGTCACCATGAGATACAGCTTTGACCACCTCATCTGCACTTTTGGGGTCTTTATTTCTTTTCACTTTCAAAGACAGTGTCTTTCTCGTCATGA
>TARA_R110002072_G_scaffold62_2_pt1 | contig 10743 bp, 11 predicted proteins | sample TARA_R110002072 | Tara Oceans TARA_R110002072 (sample SAMEA4397118) | marine metagenome | biome: Polar Biome; feature: [SRF] surface water layer (ENVO:00010504); material: water (ENVO:00002006), including particulate matter (ENVO:01000060) such as... | depth 5 m | reverse complement strand
TTCCATGCAATTGGATGCCTCCGGGAACTTATGGGTACTGGCTTCGGGCAAACCTGCTTATACGGGGGATGAAACTGCAGGGGTGCTGACAAAGATCAATACGGTCACCAATGAGGTAGATAACAATATCCAATTCGAAACAACCCAGCATCCCAGTAGTTTAAATTTGGATGGGGGTATTTTGTACTATCGTTTGGGAGATACCGTATTTGAACAGAGTTTGTCGGCAACAAGCTTGAATATGGAAACCGTCTTGGAAGGCGTCAGTTTTTATACCATGGTCGTTAATAATGGCAGGTTGTACGGAACAGATGCAGGAGATTATGCCAGTAATGGAACGCTTACAGTTTATGATCTAAATACTGAACTGACTATAAAAGCCTTAACGGTGGGGATTATTCCTGGGGGAATTTACTTTAATTAGGTTATTGGTCTATTAGGTTGGGTTTCTTTGACAAAGGAAATCTAGAAGGTTACTTGACCAATAACAAATGTAAAACGAAACCCCCTCTTTTTCAAGGTAAGGACCAAGTAGAAGAGGGGGTTATGTTTTGTAGCCTTGGATGGTATTAATCTAAGTACAAAGCCTATTGAAAAGTAATATCAACAGGTTTGTCCAGATACATATTATCCTTTAAAGGTGTAAACATTTTGGAGTTGGAAATTTCATTTACTGGCATTTTTACGCTAAAGTCCTTTTTGGCACTTACTCCTGTAATTTCTTGGATTGCCCTAGCAAAAAGCGGCTCGTTTATATCCCCTAAAACTCCTAGATCCGCAAGATCTTCCGCTAAAACAACATCGGGGGTCAATCCTAAGGTATAGTCCGAAAATCCTTCAGAATTTTCATTTCTTCCCATAAGCGGTTGCATTGCCCACCTATTACTGGGGTTTATCTTATTTTCCCTGTCGGACCTATAGATATAGTCATTGTCTACGTCATCTACCATGGTAACGGAAAACTCGTTCTTGCCCCTGGTAGTTTCGCCAATATGAAAAACATTAACGTAGGGTGCCAGTCCGTTCATGACCAATTCACTGGCCGATGCAGAGCTGCCTGTTGCCAGAACATATACTTTGTTTAGGTTTAGACTATTCAATGCTGTTCCAGAGTCTGTTTTATTTGCAAAATAATCTTCCAATTGCTCTTTGTTCAGCATGGATTGTATTTTGTCATTCCATCGTTGTCTTACATATAATTCACTGGTATTGGTGCCATATACCATACTGGCCAATAATCTGGAACTGTTTACCGAACCTCCGGGGTTATACCTAAGATCAAGTACCAATTCCGTAGCCCCAGCCGTTTTAAACTGCCCAAAGACAGTATTTAGTTGTTCATTATAGCTATTTGTAAAACCGTTGTACATTAGATAGGCAATTTTGGTTCCGTTGACCTCTACGGTCTTCGCAACCAATATTGGATCCTCTTGCAATCCTTCGGACTTGGTCAATGTTACTTCCTTGTCATTATCTGTAACTACTGTGCCGGAAATATCTGCCATACCTAAGGTGTAGGTATCCGAATTTCCAAAAAGCAGGCTTATATAATTAGCGTCGTTGAGCTGAACCCCGTTTACTCTAGTAAAGATATCCCCTCTGGCAATGTCTTTGGTGGAAGCATTGGAGTTTGGGATTATATACCTTACGTACCCGAATAGGTCGGTACTACCCTCATTGCGGGCCAATCCAAATTCCAGCCCATTGCTTTTGGACACGCCACTTAATGAATTTACCAATGTTTCGTAATCGTCCTCAACAAAACTAAAGCGATCAATAGCGGAGCTGTTGCCAACTACCTTAGAGTGTTTGTAACAGGTCTGGTAAAAGAACTCCTCAGGATCGGTATAGGATTCAAGATAGGCCACATAGTCGTCATTGGATGTGAATCGGCTATCACCTAAATTAGGAGCGTCCGCCTGCCAAAAATACCAAAGATTTAGGCCTTGCCACATAAAATTCTGCACAGTTGACTCCTTGGGATAGACGAACGCGTCATCATCCTTGTCGGAGCAGGAAAGGGCTATGGCAATTAAAAGTAGGCCTAAGATTTTTTTCATAATGTAGTTGTAATATTAATAGTGTCGCTCAATATTTTGCCTATGTTAATCTTTGTAGCCTTAAGCGGCACTTTATAAAGAGGACTGACTACTGTTTTTTTGTCAAGTTTAAGGGTTTTTTGATATCCATAAACATATTATCCTTAATCTTTGTGAACATTTTGGAGCTACTAATCAATTTTACCGGCATATCCACTGTAAAATCCATTTTTGCAGTAGTTCCTGTAATCTCGGCAATGGCCTTGGCCAACAGGGGTTCATCCATATTGCCCAATATTCCTAAATTGGATAGATCCTCACTCAACGAAATGTCAGGTGCAAGTCCGTTCGTATACTCGGAAAATCCATTGGCATTTTCATTTCGCCCTATCAATGGTTGAATGGCCCAATGATTATCGGGGTTGATTTTATCCTCTCTATCAGGATCGTAAACATTGCCATTCTCCAGATCGTCTACAAAGGTAACCGAAAATTCGTTCTTTCCAGTCGTTGTGGTACCTATATGGATTACATTTATGTAAGGGTCCAAGCCATTCATAACCAATTCGCTTGCCGATGCACTACTGCCAGTAGCAATGATATACACCTTGTTTAGGCCTAACGTATTTATAGGAGTATTGTTGTCCGTTGCGTCGGCAAAATACTCAATGAGGTCAGCGTCCTTAAACTCCGATTGTAGTTTGTCGTTATATCTGGCTTTTAGGAAAACACTATTGGTATAAGTACCATAAATCATACTGGATAATAATCGGGCCGAATTTACCGACCCACCAGGGTTGTACCTAAGGTCCAATACTAGTTCCGTAACCCCTGCTGACTTGAACTCGCCAAAGGCAGTGTTCAACTGTTCGTCAAATTCATTGGTAAAGGCATTGTACATTATATAGCCTATTTTTTTTCCTCCCGTTTCCAATACCTGGTTGATAAGGATCGGATTTTCGGTCAAGTTGGCTTCTTTTGTTAGTGAAACTTCCCTGTCCGTATCGGTAATAACATTATTGGAGATTTCAGCCATATTTAAGGTGTAGGAATCGTTATCACCAAATAATAGGTCTATATAGTTGTCCAGGTTAAGGGTAGTGCCATTGACACCGGTAAAAATGTCCCCTCTTTGGATATCTTTGGTGGAGGCATTGGAATTTGGAACAATGTAGCGCACATATCCATAAACATCATCACTATTGGCAAATAAGCTCAAACCGAATTCCAAACCATTACTCTTGGATATTCCTGCGAAAGATTGAGTCAATTCCTCATAATCATCGGAATAAAAACTAAATCGGTCTTCCGTGTAAAGTAATTTTTCGTCAAAAAATTTTCCGGGGTCTTCCTCGGTTTCCAAATATGACACATAATCGTCATAGGAAGCAAATCGGTAATCACCCAAGTCCACTACATCACTTTGCCAAAAATAATAGGTATTCATGGTCTGCCACATAAAGTTTTGGACTGTTACATCTATTTCTGCTTCCGGGGGAGTAATATTTTCTTGTATTTCCTCGGCAACCTGGGTGTCATCATTCTTGCTACAACTTGAGAGGAACAAACTCAATCCTAAAAAAATCAATAAATACTTCTTCATAATTTTTAAAATAATTGCCAAAACTTACGAGTAGAGACTCACAAATATCATTCCAATAAAAAAGTATGAATCAGTTTTGGGGAACGATTTTATTTATATACGGTAATAATGCCAATTTGGTTTCCTTTGCGCTAATTTACTTACATTGAACCAAATTTTATATTAATTGTAACAAAATTCGATGTATGTCGTCTTCCTATTGTAAGCCTGTTATTTAGGATTATAAACAACTAAACCAAAATGCAACAAACGGAGTTTTTAAATGTGGTATTGCCATTTAAGGATAAACTGTACAGACTGGCAAAACGTTTGTTGGTCTCTAAAGAAGAAGCTGAGGATGCCACACAGGAAATCTTAATGAAGCTATGGTCCAAGAATAATATGATGGAAAACTACAATAATGTAGAAGCTTATGCCATGATGATGACCAAGAATTTTTGCTTGGACCGACTTAAGTCCAAACAGGCTGGAAACTTAAAATTGGTACACAGCAATTACAGGGATGATAATGTTTCCCTACAAAATCAGGTGGAGGTCAGTGATAGTCTAAGTTGGATAGAAAGAATTATGCAGGAATTGCCGGAACAGCAAAAAATGGTCTTACAGTTAAGGGATGTAGAGCAGTATGAATTTGAGGAAATAGCAGAACTATTGGATATGAGTGCTACGGCAGTTAGGGTAGCTTTATCCAGAGCTCGAAAAACAGTGAGGGAAAAATTAGTTCAAAAGCACAATTATGGAATTAAGTAATATAGAAAAATTATTGGAAAGGTATTTTGAAGCAACTGCTACGGTTGCCGAAGAAGAAATGTTGAGGGAATATTTTGCAAAGGAAGATCTTCCTTTGCACTTAAAAGAATATGCCCCAATGTTTCAGTATTTTTCCATATCCAGAGAAGAAAAGTTTACCAGACAGGTTCCACTAAAACCTAGAAAAAAAAGTTATATAAAGTGGATTTCCATTGCGGCAGTGAGCATTTTGATATTTGGTATATATTTTGGAAGAAGTTATCAAGAACAGAAAGAAGCAGAATATGCCTATCAGGAAACCAAAAAGGCATTGAGTCTTCTGGCGACCAATCTTGGTAAGGGAACCGAGAAAGTAGCTTATTTACGGGAGTTTGAAGAAACAAAACAAAAAATTTACAACAAAAATTAAATTAAAAAAGATGAAGAAGAATATCATAATAGTATTAGTGGCCGTGTTGCCTTTAATGGGGTTTTCACAATCTATGTTCGATAAATTTGAAGATTTGGACAATGTAAGCGCCGTTGTAGTCAATGAAAGCATGTTTAAATTATTGAGCAAGATAAATGTTGAGGTCGATGACAAGGAGGCTCAGGATTTTATGGACATAGCCCAAAACTTAAAAAATTTAAAGGTTTTTATTACTGAGGATAAAAAGATTTCCACAGACATGCAGATTACTATGGAGAAGTATTTGAAATCTTCATCATTACAGGAACTTATGCGGGTCAAGGATAAGGATGCCAATGTAAAGTTTTACATCAAAAGCGGGAAGGATGAAGACCATGTAAGCGAATTGCTCATGTTTGTTACCGGTATTAAAAATGGGAACGTGGAAATCAATGATAGGAAATTTGAAACGGTATTGTTATCGCTCACCGGAGATATTGATCTAAACAAGATTGGATCGTTGACTCAAAAGATGAATTTGCCGTCCGAGTTAAATAAGGCGGGTAAGAACAAGTAATAACAGGCTAGGGTAGTGGTCAACTAAAAAGGCCATTACCCTGCTTGATCAAAACTTTATAATATAGGAAATGAAAACAAGAGTCGAGAAATTGGTGTGGGCAATATTGTTGATCTTTGTAATGTCTGCATGTTCGTCAACACAAAGTCTACAGGAATATTTTGTAGACAATGCGGATAATCCTAATTTTTTATCTGTCGATCTGCCTGTAAGCCTTTTGAACATGGAGAAGGCCGATTTAACCGAAGACCAAAGGGAAGCACTTGGGTCATTAAAAAAATTAAATATCCTGGCGTTTAAAATAACCGAGGATAACCTAATGGAGTTTCAGAATGAAAAAGCGAATATAACTGCCATCTTAAAAAATGGCAAATTCACAGAGCTGATGAAAATGAACACCAAATATGGTAAAGCTTCCGTAAGATATTTGGGTGATGATGATGCCATTGACGAGGTAATCATCTATGGTGATAGTGATGATAAGGGTTTTATGCTGGTACGGGTATTGGGCAAAAATATGAGCCCTGCCAAATTGGTCCAGTTTATGAAGGCGGTTGAAAAATCCGATTATAAGGGAGAAGGCTTAGGTGAAATCGGTAATTTTTTAAAGGGGTAAATAAAAGACGATGTAATAACATATTGAGAATAAAGTTAATAAGCTCTGTTTTGTCACCCGGCAATTCAGGGCTTTTTTTGTGGTATGTTATATTTGGGTGGGCAACCCTAAAATAGGGTTAATGGCATTTCATAAATATTTATCACTAAGATTATCAAGCTATTACGGATTCAATTTCTATATTAGTACATCTAAAAACACTAACTATATTACATCATGGAAAAAGCAGAAGAATGGCTTAATTACGGAATAGAATTGGCAAAGGAGTTTGGACCTAAGGTACTAACGGCTTTCCTGATTTTTGTTATTGGATTATGGGTTATTAAAAGGATTATTGGTGGTACAAGAAAGGTTATGTACAGTAGTAAATACGATGAATCCTTACAACGTTTTTTACTCAGTATGGTATCATGGGTCCTTAAAATATTTTTGATCCTAGTTGTCATTGGGCAGTTAGGGATAAATATCACCACCTTCGCCGCTGTAATCGCAGCCGCTGGCTTGGCCGTGGGCTTAGCACTTCAGGGCTCATTGTCCAACTTCGCAGGCGGGGTTTTGATTATGATTTTTAAGCCTTACAAAATTGGAGACTTAATAGAGGCACAGGGAGTATTGGGTAGCGTAAAGGAAATTGAAATTTTCACAACAAAACTTATAACCCCACAAAATAAGCTGGCCATTGTGCCCAATGGCGCCATGGCCAATGGCAATATTATTAATTATACCGCTGAAGGCAAGATGAGGGTGGACACTACCATTGGAATCGGATATGATGAGGATATTAAGAAGGCCAAGGAAATATTGTTGGAGGTATTGCTATCCAATCCAAAGGTGTTGAAAGACCCTGCACCATCCGTTAACGTCTCGGAGTTGGCGGATAGCTCCGTGAATTTCGCCGTACGTCCCTTTTGTGTTCCGTCAGACTATTGGTCGGTATATTTTGAGACATTGGAAAATTGCAAGTTGGCACTTGATAAGGCGGGGATAGAGATACCATATCCACATCAGGTGGAGATACAAAAGAAGGGGTAAGCTTTGTTCCTTTGTGGTCACTATAAAAAAGTCATCCAGAGTATCGCTATGGCTCTCTGGATGACTTTTTGTTTATAGTGTGAAGGTTATACCTAAGGGGCTTCTCTAGCTTGGGATTAAATACCCGTATAATTACTTGGAGTAATTTGTTTCAATTCGGATTTTATTTCTTCCGTTGTTTCCAAGGTATCGATAAAATTGGATATGGACAGCTGTGTAATCTTCTCATTGGTCCGTGTTAATCCCTTCAATGCTTCATAAGGATTGGGATAGGCCTCACGTCTTAAAATAGTCTGTATAGCCTCTGCTACAACTGCCCAATTATTTTCAAGGTCCTGTTCAAACTTCTCCTTATTCAACAATAGTTTATTCAACCCCTTTAATGTGGATTGGAAGGCGATAAGTGTATGTCCAAAAGGCACACCAACATTTCTAAGCACTGTGCTATCCGTTAAATCCCTTTGTAACCTAGAAATAGGTAGCTTGGCTGACAAGTGTTCAAAAATGGCATTGGCAATTCCCAAATTCCCTTCCGAGTTTTCAAAGTCGATAGGGTTTACCTTATGGGGCATGGCGGAAGATCCCACTTCGCCAGCTTTTATTTTCTGTTTAAAATAGTCCATGGAAACATAGGTCCAAAAATCCCTATCCAAATCTATTATAATAGTATTGATTCTCTTGAGGCAGTCGAACAAGGCGGCCATATGGTCATAATGCTCTATCTGCGTAGTTGGGAAGGAATGGTGTAGACCAAGCTTCTCCTGAACAAATTTTTGCCCAAATTCTTTCCAATCAATTTGAGGGTAGGCTACTTTATGGGCGTTGTAGTTTCCTGTTGCGCCACCAAATTTGGCAGCACTTGGGATGTCGTTAAGCAAATTGAACTGTTCTTCCAAACGAACAGCAAATACCTCGATCTCTTTTCCTAAACGGGTTGGGGATGCGGGTTGGCCGTGTGTTCTTGCCAACATAGGCACAGCTTCCCATTCCTTCACCAAAGCCGTTAATTTGTTCAACACCTCCAAATATTGTGGAACGTAAACCTCGTTCATGGCCTCTTTAATGGATAGGGGAATAGCAGTGTTGTTTATATCCTGTGAGGTAAGTCCAAAATGGATAAATTCCTTATGGGACTCCAAACCTAATTTGTCGAACTCCTTTTTTATAAAATATTCAACGGCCTTTACATCATGGTTGGTTACTTTTTCTATTTCCTTAATGGCCATGGCGTCCTCTGAGTCAAAATCAATGTAGATTTTTCTCAAATCATTGAATTTTGAATTGTCAAAATTAGAAAGCTGAGGTAGTGGAATTTCGCAAAGTGCAATAAAATATTCAATTTCTACGCGCACCCTATATTTTATAAGGGCCTCTTCAGAAAAATAGGAGGCAAGGGAATCTATTTTATTTCTGTATCTGCCATCAATAGGGGATATGGCGTTTAATTTGTTTAATGACATCTTATGCTATTTGATTGATTTTGGAAAAGCGCAAAGATAGCTATAAGTTAAAGAGTTTAAAAGTGAAGCGGAAGATTGTTCTCTTATTTGTGCAAAAGCTGTTGCCTACCTTAGTTTGGCCAAGGTCATCCTTGCCCTGGCCTTATAAGCCGCACTGCCATTTTGATAGTTTTGTTCCAATATCATTCGCAATTCCGGATGAATCCAGTCGAACTTTCTGCCCAATAACAATAGGCTGGTCATAGAATATGCCTGGGCCGCCACTTTATGATCACCTATTAGCCAATCGAAACAAGCAGAGGTGATACTTTCCAAGTGTTCATCATTCAGTGCGTCAAGGGTTTCCTTGTCCTTTAATTGAAAGTATGACTTCATTAAGATCTCACATATTTTTGCAATGGGTCTTACCGCTGGATCCAAATGCACCGAACCAATATTATGGACAAAAGTGTCAATACTCGGAAACAGGTAGCCAAGATGTTCTTTGGCAGTAAATTCCAAAACCCAACATGCTTTACAGGAAACAGGGTCATCTACTTGAAAAGCAATTTCCATGAGGGGTTTAATATGGGTAGGAGCGTTTAAGATAAGGTTGGACATTTCCCTTCTTTTGGTCCTGGAATGATCAACGTAGTTAAGGGCGTTATAGAGTTCTAGGTAGGTCACAAATACACCTTAAAATTAATTTTTTTTATTGGACTGTAATCTTAGTTTTGTTTTATACAGCTGATGGTATTTTATGAAATAAATATAAAAAGAACTTTAAACATTCGGCTAATAGGCAAAGTATTTTAGGCTTGTATACCTCTGGACGGCCAAATTTAGGATACCCTTCCAATTAAATCCGAGACCAATTGGGGTACCCCGTTTACGGCACTGGCCTGTATTATGGTGAGTCCGTTAAAATCGGTTTTACTTATATTAGGCCTGGGGTCTATAAAATAAATCGGCGTATCCCTGGGTACATAGTGTATTAGACTGGCCGCTGGATAAACCTGCATCGAGGTGCCGATTACAATCAAAATTTGGGCGGTTTGTGTAATATTGGCTGCTTTTCCCAATAATGGCACTTCCTCACCAAACCACACAATATGGGGGCGCAATTGTTTTCCATCTTCAGAAAGGTCGCCTATTTTAATGTCGGTTTTCCAGTCAATTATTTTGTTGGGATTATGACTGCACCTAGCCTTTAATAACTCCCCGTGCAAATGAATCACCTGGGAGCTGCCTGCCCGTTCGTGCAGGTCATCCACATTTTGGGTAATGATGCTAACATCAAAATGGTCCTCCAAGCGCACCAAAGCTTTATGGGCCAAATTGGGGGAGACTTTGAACAATTGTCTTCTTCTCTCGTTGTAAAAATTGAGAACCAAATTGGGATTCTTCTGAAAACCTTGAGGAGTAGCAACTTCCGTGACATCATGACCTTCCCACAATCCATCCGCATCCCTAAAAGTGTTAATTCCACTTTCCGCACTGACTCCTGCACCGGTTAAGACTACTATTTTTTTCATTGTGCTAGAATATAGTAATATTTGTAAAATTAAACGTTTTCTTTTTTAATACCTTAGGATTATGGTCGATCTGAAGTTGCTTGATTATTTGGAAGGTTTTATAACCCCGGAGAGGAAAGCCCGTTTTTTGGATATTTTGGAAGATCGGACAAACTATATAACGGTGGCCATAGAGGATGTTTACCAAATGCACAACACTAGCGCTGTGGTAAGAAGCTGCGATGTCTTTGGAGTACAGCAGGCCCACCTCATAGAAAGTAAGTTTGGCAAGAGACTGGACAAGGATATTGCCATGGGAGCCCAGCAATGGGTAGATATAAAAAGATACAATACCACGACGGATTGTATAGACACTCTGAGGGAACAAGGGTATAAAATTGTGGCCACAACCCCTCATAGAAATAATTGTTCCCTAACTGATTTTAAGTTAGAGAGTAAGACAGCGCTATTTTTTGGAACGGAGCGGGACGGGCTGAGCGAGGAGGTATTGGAAAAGGCAGATTCTTTCCTGAAAATACCAATGGTGGGGTTTACCGAAAGTTTAAACATTTCCGTTTCAGCCGCAATAATCTTGCATACATTAACGAGTCAATTGCGTAAAGAGAGCATAAATTGGAGGTTGACCAAGGAAGAGAAACTGGAAAAAAGATTGGATTGGACCAAAAAATCCGTACGGAGTTTGAATGATGTTTTGGCTAGATTTCATGGAACAAAATGATATTTTTAGTATATTTAATACGAGACTAACCAATACATAAAAGCTC
>TARA_R110002072_G_scaffold4706_21_pt1 | contig 10747 bp, 8 predicted proteins | sample TARA_R110002072 | Tara Oceans TARA_R110002072 (sample SAMEA4397118) | marine metagenome | biome: Polar Biome; feature: [SRF] surface water layer (ENVO:00010504); material: water (ENVO:00002006), including particulate matter (ENVO:01000060) such as... | depth 5 m | reverse complement strand
CGGAGGCGGTGAAGCGGGACGAACGGACTTTAGCGGAAGGCTTCGCCGGGGCGAACGCCGAGCTTCTTGAGAAGGATAGCCAGCGGGCAGAAGCCGGTGAAGGCCGCTTGGAACAGGTTGGCCCCGACAAACACCGCCAGGAAAATCCAGTAGGGGTGCAGGTAGTAGGATAGGGCGGTGGACAGGAGAATCATCAGGCCGGCGAAAGCGAGCACAACGCGATCTAGAGACATGGGGAAGCTTCCTTTGATGGGCCTGCCGTTTCGGCAAGCGGACAAGACAAGGCAAGAGAGCGCAATTCGTCCTCCTCCTCAGCGAGCTACCTCCTGGCAAAACAACTCATGCAGACAGCCGATGATGGCTTTAACCTCATGGGAGGCCAGGGAGTAGAAGATGGTCTGTGCTTCGCGCCGCGTCTTGACCAAGCCTGTGTTGCGTAGTTTGGCCAGATGCTGCGACAAAGCGGCTTGTCGAAGCCCCACCAGGCCTTCCAATTCCCCGACCGATTTGGGACCGTCCTGCAAATGGCAGAGGATCATCAATCGGCGCTCATTGGCCATGAGTTTGAGCAGATCGGATGCCCGCTCCGCCGCATCCTGGAAGTCAGCAGCCGAGCCCATGGGCGCGCGGGCCCCTAAGTCCACAGCGGAGTCCGTGGCGGAGTCCCCTGGCGGCTTCGCGGGCGCGGCGATTTGACCTTGGGTCATGGCATTTAACTGAGCAGTTGATAGGGTAGGATCGTCCCTCATAGCAGAGATTGACGTGGAGGTAAAAACCCGACCAGGGGGCGCGGAGGGCTTTTCCTTGCCCGGCGGTCTTGGTTTTCGCTCCGACTGGTATCGCTTCGATAGCCACAATATATTCGTTGACACGAATATAAGCAAGAACTAATTTATCAAACCTTCCCCCCTTCGGTTTGAGGAACTGCGCCATGACCCAATCGCTGCTTGTTTCCCTGGCGCTGGGGCGTCCCCGCTTGGTGATTTGGGCCATGACCCTGGTGACGCTCTTGACGGTGGCGCTGGCGGCCCTGCCAACGCTGGCCCCACAAAGCTTTCCATTCCTGGCCGGGGTCACCATCGACACCGACCCGGAAAACATGCTGGCCAGCGACGAGCCGGTTCGGGTTTTTCATCAGCAGATGAAGCAAAGCTTCGACCAGAAAGACCTGGTGGTGGTGGGCATTGTTAATCGGCAAAACCCCGAAGGCGTCTTCAATCCCAAGAGCCTGGAGCGGATCTACGACCTGGCGCGCTTTGCCCAGGGCTTGCAGTGGCCGGAAAAGGGCGCCGCGGCGGGCAAAAGCGGCGGCGTGGTCGCCGTCGACCTGCTGGCGCCCTCGACGGTCGACAATATCGAGCAAGCGGGACCGGGCACGGTCAGCTTTTCCTGGCTGATGCCCGCGCCTCCCAAGACCCAGGCCGAGGCCGAGGCGGTGCGGGAAAAGGCCCAGGCGCTTCCGCTGCTGGCCGATACCTTGGTGAGCGCCGACGGAAAGGCGCTGGCGCTCTATCTGCCGCTGACCGAAAAACGCTGGAGCTATCAGGTTCGCCAGGCGCTGCTTGACTACACCGCCGGGTGGCAAGCCGGTGGCGACGAAATCCACATCACCGGCCTGCCGGTGGCCGAGGACACCTTCGGCGTCGAAATGTTCGTCCAGATGGCGATTTCAGCGCCGGCGGCCATGGTGGTTATTTTTCTGCTGCTGTGGTTCTTTTTCCGCCAGATCAATCTCATCCTGGCCCCCATGCTGGTGGCCATCGCCGCCTCGCTGACCACCATGGGGCTTTTGGTGGCGACCGGCAACACAGTCCATATCATGAGCTCGATGATCCCGATTTTCATCATGCCCATCGCGGTGCTGGACGCGATTCACATTCTCTCTGAATTTTTCGACCGCTATCAGCAAACCCGTGACAAGCGGGCGACCCTGAAAGCGGTGATGTCCGAGCTTTACGCCCCCATGCTTTTCACCAGCCTGACCACGGTGGCCGGCTTCGCATCGCTTGCCTTGACGCCGATCCCGCCGGTTCAGGTTTTTGGGGTATTTGTGGCCATCGGCGTGGCCCTGGCCTGGTTCTGGACCATCACCTTCGTGCCGGCCTTCATTCTTTTTATCCCGGAAGAAAAACTGCGCGACTTCGGCTTGAAGGCGAAGGCCGACCCGGCTGCCGGCGGCTCGCTGTTGGCGCGGCTCTTGCCGCGGCTCGGCGCCCTGGCCACCCGGCGCTACCGCCTGGTCCTGATCGGCGCGCTGGGCCTGGCGATTTTTTCCGCCGTCGGCATGTCGCGCATTGTGATCAACGACAATCCGATCCGCTGGTTTGAAAAGGACCATCCGATCCGGGTGGCGGATCGGACGCTAAACAGCCTGTTTGCCGGCAGCTATATGGCCTATCTGGCGCTGCTGCCGGGCGACGCCGAAGTCCTGGACCGGGCCGGCTTTGACAGGGCCGCAGCGCAGCGATCGGCCCGGTTGGCGGCCGAAGGTCTGGCCAGGGTCGAGACGGTCTTCGCCAGCCTGCGCCAATTGGCCAGCGATCAGAACAGCGCCAATCCGGTGGAATTTTTCGCCAACATGAGCCAGGCGCTTGAGGCCAAGCTGGATCTTGCCGATGACGCCAGCTATGGCGCCTGGGAAGAGGCCCTGCTGTTCCTTGACCAGCAACGACAGGCCCGTGAGCTGTTCAAGCAACCGGAAACGCTGGCCTATCTAGATCGCTTGAAGGCCGAGTTGGAAAAACTGCCGGTGGTCGGCAAGGTCTCGTCGCTGAGCGACCTGGTGAAGACCGTTTATCGGGAGCTGTTGGCGGGAGACCCGCAAGCCTTCCGCATTCCCGACAGCGCCGCCGCCGTCGCCCAAACCCTGTTGACCTTTCAGAACAGTCACCGGCCCCAGGATCTTTGGCGTTTCGTCACGCCGGACTATCGCCAGGCTTCGCTATGGCTACAGCTTCGCAGCGGCGACAACCGTGACATGAAGAAGGTGATGGCGGCGCTGGACGCCTTTGTCGCCGAAAATCCGCCGCCGGCGGGTCTGGAGCCGAAATGGTACGGTTTGACCTACATTAACGTGGTCTGGCAGGAAAAAATGGTGACCGGCATGGCGCAGGCCTTCTTGGGATCCTTTGCCGTGGTGCTGGTGATGATGATTGTGCTGTTCCGCTCCTTCTGGTGGGGTCTGCTTTCCATGGTTCCGTTGACCCTGTCAGTGGGGTTTATCTATGGCGTGACCGGTGTGATCGGAAAGGAATACGACATGCCGGTGGCGGTGCTGTCCGCCCTGAGTCTGGGGTTGGCTGTCGACTACGCGATCCACTTCCTGTCGCGCACCCGCGCCGCCTATCGCCGTTGCGGCGATGCGGAACAGGCGATTGAAGAGGTGTTCGGCGAACCGGCGCGCGCCATCGCCCGCAACGCCATTGTCTTGGGTGTGGGCTTCCTGCCGCTGCTCTTTGCCTCGCTGGTTCCCTACAACACCGTGGGCGTTCTGATCGCCTCGATCCTGGTGGCGGCCAGCGTCACGACCCTGGTGCTGCTGCCGGCGCTGCTGCTGTGGATGAAACCATTGCTGTTCAAACCCCACGCCGCTCCCTCCCTCGATCAAGAAGGCCTGTCCCGCCATGTGTAAGAAATTTGCCGCCCTCTGTCGGTGCTTGCTTTTCGGTCTCCTGATCGCCGGCCCGGCCGGCGCTGTTCTGGCGGCCACCGACACCACCGACACCACCGATAGCACCGCCGACCTGACCGACGTCCAGGCGATCATCAACCGGGCCAATTACCGCGCCTATTATCAGGGCAAGGATGGCCGCGCCCAGGTCACCATGACCCTTCGCGACGCCCAGGGACGCGAGCGGGAGCGCAAGCTGACCATTTTGCGCCGGGATCTGACGGACAGCGACGCGCAGGACGACCAGGCCTACCGCAGCGGCCAGTTGTTCTACATCTACTTCAGCCGGCCCGCCGACGTCGCCAAGATGGTGTTCATGGTTCAGAAGAACCTCGACCGTGAGGACGACCGCTGGCTCTATTTGCCGGCGCTGGATCTGGTCAAGCGCATCGCCGCCACCGACAAGCGCACCAGTTTTGCCGGGTCTGACTTTGTCTATGAAGACGTGTCGGGCCGGGCCCTGGAGGAAGACCGTCATGAACTGATCAACACGACCGACAGCTACTATCAGCTGCGCTCGACGCCAAAGACGCCGGAAGCGGTGGACTTCGCCTATTTCGAAACCTTCGTGCACAAGCAAACCTTTCTGCCGGTCCAGGCCATCTACTACGATGCCAAGGGGCAGCCCCTGCGCACCATCCGAACCCTTGAGGTGAAGAATATCCAAGGCTTTCCTACCGTGGTGCGGGCCGAAGCGTTGAACCAGCAGACCGGCAGTTCGACGGTGATGAGCTATGACAGCGTGAGCTATAACCTGGGCTTGCCGGCGGATATTTTCACCGAGCGCTATCTGCGCCGCGCGCCGCGCGAATATCTGCGCTGAGGCCGGACCGTGACCGGCTTCGCGCGCGTCGCATTTATCGCCCTTGGTGCGCTTGCCGCGCTGGCCTTGCCGTTGTCGCTTGTCCGGGCGCAGGAACCGGCCTTGCCGCAGGGGCTGGGCGCACCGACCGTGCCGGCCTTGCCGCAGGGCTTGGCGGCGCCTTCCCAACCGGCCCCGCCCGAGGGACTGGGGCGTCCGTCATCGGGACCCTTGACCGCCGATCCCGACCCTGACTGGCCGGCGCGGCTGGGATTGGTTTTCACCGGCTTCGCCGAGCTGCGCGGCGGCGCGCGGGTGACCAGCGATCCCAATGAGCGTCCGGCCTCGCTCGCGGAGGGGCGGTTGCATCTCGACGCCCGCCTGCCGCGCGACAGTTACGAAGCGACGCTGGTGGCAGATCTTGTCGCCGATGGCTTGGCCGATCGCCAGACGCCGGATCTGGAAAGTGGCGCGGGTTTTCTCGATCTGCGTCAAGCCAACATCGTGACCTCGCCCTTGCCGCAACTGGACATCAAACTGGGTCGTCAGGTGCTGACCTGGGGTACCGGGGACCTGGTTTTCATCAACGACCTGTTCGCCAAGGACTGGAACGCCTTTTTTTCCGGCCGGGATGAGGAATACCTCAAGGCCCCCTCCGACGCGCTCAAAGCCTCCTACTTTTTCGATTGGGTAAATCTGGATCTGGTCTATGCGCCCCGCTTTAACGCCGACCGCAGCGTCGACGGCAGCCGACTTAGCTACTACAGCGCCGAGCGCGCGGAGATCGTCGGCCGAAACGCCGTGGTGGCGACCGACCGGCCCAATCGCTGGTTCCTGGACGACGAGTTGCATGTCCGGGCGTCGCGGCGCTTTGGCCCCTATAAGGCCGCGGTCTATGGCTATCGGGGCTTCTGGAAGTCGCCCGGCGGTCAGGACCCGGTGGCCGGTCTGGCCACCTATCCGGGCTTGGCGGTCTATGGCGCATCGCTGTTGGGGCCGTTGGCCGGCGGCATCGCCTCGGTGGAGGTGGGCTACTACGATTCGCTGGATGATCGGCGCGGCGACAATCCCCGGATCAACAACTCCGAAGCTCGCTGGCTGCTGGGATTCGAGCGGGAACTGGCGCGGAATCTGACCGGCGGTGTTCAGTACTACGCCGAATGGGTGCAGGATTTCGGCAGCTATGAAAAGTCACGGGACCTTGCCACCGAGGGGCGGCCGGAAACCCGCCACACCGTGACCGCCCGGCTCAGCTATCTGACCCACAACCAGACCGTCGCCTGGTCGCTGTTCGGGTTCTATTCGCCAAACGGGCGCGACGGCTATCTGCGGCCCCGGGTCAGCTGGTCGGTGAATGACAATCTGTCGCTGGAAGCCGGCGGCAATCTGATCTGGGGCGCGCGGAATTCGAGTTTTCTCGGCCAGTTCCAGCGGAACAGCAATATCTATGGCGCGCTGCGCTATGGGTTTTAGCGCGCCGTCGGCAAAAGCCCGAGCGGTTTTCGGCCGGCGGCGGCGGGGCCCTGGTCGGTTTTCCGGATCGAATCGTCGGCGCGTGGAAAAGTTCGCTGGCGCGGCAAAATCAACGGCGATAAGAAGGGGGGGCGTGCGTTGACGAGAGAACAAGGGTGAGAAGAACATGCCGGGAGAGAACGCGAAGCAGCCGCCGATGAATGTGCTGCTGATCACCGCCGATCAATGGCGCGCCGACAGTCTTTCGGCGGCGGGCCATCCTGTGGTCAAGACGCCGCATACCGATGCTTTGGCCGCCGAGGGGGTCCGGTTCGCGCGCCACTTTACCCAGGCGTCGCCCTGCCAGCCGGGGCGGGCCTCCTTGCTGACCTCGCTCTATCAGATGAACCATCGGGTCGGTTGGAACGGCATTCCCCTGGACCACCGGCATGACAACATCGCCCGGGCCCTCCGGCGCAAGGGGCATGACGCGCTGTTGATCGGCTATACCGATACCGCGCCGGACCCCAGACAGTATCATTCGAAAGACCCGGTTCTTCACAACATGGAAGGCATCCTGCCGGGGTTCGACCGGGTCGGCCATTGGGGCACCGGCGACGTCGGTGAAATCTGGGCCAACCACCTGCGTAAGCAAGGGGTGGCGATTTCCGACGATGACGAGGAGGCCTTTCATCCCCTTGGCGATTACAGCGAACCGTTGGACAACCGGCCGACCCGCTATGCCGCGGCGCAGAGTGAATCGGCCTACCTGGCCGACGCGCTGATCGAGCAGATGGAAGCCTGCCGCGGCCAGGCGCGCCAGGGTCGCGGCCGCCCCTGGCTGACTCACCTCTCGGTCTATCGTCCCCATCCTCCCTTTATCGCGCCGGCGCCGTTCAACAGTCTCTACGATCCGGCCGACGTGCCGGATTTCGTCCGCGCCGAAACGCCGGAAAAGGAGGCGGAGCAGCATCCCCTGCTGGCCGCCCTGCTTCAAGGCATCAGCAAATCCCACTTCTATCCCGGCGCGCCCCATGCGCCGGTGGCCACTTGGGACGACCGCTCGTTCCGCCAGATTCGCGCCAACTACTACGGTCTGGTTTCCAAGGTCGATGAACAGATCGGGCGTCTTGTCGCCTACTTGAAAAAGTCGGGTCAGTACGACAGCACGCTGATTATCGTGACCTCCGACCACGCCGAGCAGCTGGGCGATCACTATTTGCTGGGCAAGCTCGGTTACTTCGACCAAGGCTTCAACATCCCCTTGATCGTCCGTGATCCCAGCCGGCCGGAAAGCCATGGCCGGGTGGTGGAGAACTTCACCGGCACCATCGATATCGCGCCGACCATCCTGGACTGCCTAGGCTATGAGGTTCCCCGCGCCTTTGACGGTCATTCCCTGCGCCCCTTCCTGGACGGTGAAACGCCGGAGGATTGGCGCGAGGAGATCTATTGGGAGTTCGACTATCGCATCATTCGTGAGATGCTGGCCGCGCAGGGCCGCGATCCCAATCTCATGGGCCGGGACAATGATTCCTGCTCGCTGGCGGTGCAGCGCGGCGCGCGCTATAAGTACGTCCACTGCGCCGAGCTTCCGCCGCTGCTGTTCGACCTGTGGGAAGACCCCGCAGAGCTGCACGATCTGGCCCAGGATCCGGCCCATGGCGCGGTGCTTTTGGCCTGCGCGCAAAAGATGCTGAGCTGGCGTCTGCGCTATGCGGAACGCACCTTGACCGAACTGCGCATCACGCCGGAGGGCCCGCGCGGCCCCTACTATCAGGAGCTGGACTAGCCTGTGATCGACGTGCCGGGAAGCGCCGGGCGCTTCGGCCCCCTGGTGAAAGCGCCGCGCGCCGAGCGGCGAGGAAAAGCGTGACGGATGCACGACGAATCGGCAAGCGACCGGCTGTTTACCGTCACCGAGGTGGTCGAGGCGACGCTGGAGGAAAAGAACTCCCGCTTTCTGACCCGGCTGCTGCCCTATGCCGACTTGGCGCCGCAGTTGGCCGAGATGCAGCGGCTCCATCCCAAGGCCGTCCACCACGTCACCGCCTGGCGCTGTTTCAATGACCGGTGGCGGATTGAGGAAAAAGGCCGTGACGACGGCGAACCGGGGGGCACGGCCGGAATGCCGGCGCTGCGGGTGCTGCAAGGCGCCGGCCTGATCCAGGTGGCGGTGATCATTACCCGCTATTTCGGCGGGGTGAAGCTGGGAACCGGGGGGCTGGCGCGCGCCTATGGCGGCGCGGCGAAGCTGGCGGTGGCGGCGGCGCGCCAGGAACGCAAGATCATTGCCTTCGTGCGCCAGGCGACGCTGACGCTGCGCGCCGACTTCGGCGACAGCGGGGCGTTGGAACAGCTCTGCGCCGATCCTCGGATCGAAATTTCGGCCCGCCAGTTCAATGAAAGTGGCGTGGCTTTGAGTCTTGCCGGCCCGGAGGATCTTTTGGCCGCGCTCGAAGAGGCCTGGGAAACGCGGCGCCACCGCTAGAGTGTAATCGACGTGGCGAAAAGCGTTTCACGCGTCGACGCTGTGGTCCATCACCCGGCAGCAGCGTGACGCCAGGCGGCGCGGTCTTGCCCGGCCTCGAATGGGAGCGGCGCTTGGTCGCCGATCGCGCAATGGCGCGGCGTTGGATTGTGGAAGCCCGTCGATAGAGCGGCCAATAGGTCCAGATAAACGTCGTCGGCGCGAATTAACGAGAAAGGCCGCGCCCTTTGCGGCGCGGCCTTTCTTATGGGTGACGGAGAGCCAGGATAAGGCAGCGGCGCTTAACTGGCCCGCTTCATCGTCCAGTCGCCGTTATCCGCGCCCGCGCGGGCCGGCTTCTTCTTCTTGAAGGGCCGCGCTTCGGCTGGCTTAGCCGAACCGGCACTCTTGCTGAACTTGCCTTTGTTGGCAAAAGTTTTGTCACCGAAGGCTTCTTTACCGCCGGTCTTGCTGGGGTGCTTGGTCGGCGGCTTGCTGCCCTTGCGATGGGGTTTGGTGCCGTCGGGGCGCTTGGCGAAGGGGCTGTCTTCGGCGCTCCGACGCTTGAAGCCGCTGCTCTTGAAGCCGTCCTCGGGACTGCGCTTTCTGCCGTCGCCCTCGCCGTCGCGCTTCGGCTTGCCGAAGGCCGGCTTGCCGTTCTTGGCGAAAGGCTTGCTACTCTTGCCGAAGGCCGGCTTGCCGCCTTTGCCGAACGTGCGGCCCTTGCCATTCTTGCCCGGCTGGTCGTTGGCCGCCCGAAGGGCCAGGTGATAGGGATGGTCGGCATCGATCACGACCTTCTGCCGGATCACCCGCTCCACGGCCTTCAACAGATAGTGGTCGTGGTTGTCGCAGAAGGAAATCGCGATGCCATTGGCGCCGGCCCGGCCGGTGCGGCCGATGCGGTGGACATAGGCTTCGGCTTCCATCGGCAGATCAAAGTTGAAGACGTGGGTGATGTCCGGCACGTCGATGCCACGGGCGGCCACGTCGGTCGCCACCAGAATGTTGAAGCGGCCGTTGCGAAAGGCCTGCAAGGTCCGCTGCCGGACCTTTTGCGGCTTGTCGCCGTGGATCGCCGAGGCGGAAAGACCTTCGTCCTCCAGCGCGCCGGTCAGCAGATCGGCGTCCATCTTGGTGCGCACGAAGATTAATGTCCGGCCAACATCATCGCCGGCGAGCAGATGCTGCAGCAGCGCGCGTTTGTCCCGTCGGGCGACGTGCATCACCTTGTGGTCGACCGACGCCGCCACCGTTGCCTCGCGGGCCATTTCCACCTGCACTGGATTCTTCAGCAGCCGTTGGGCGAAGCGGCGGACAGCGGAATCCATGGTGGCGGAAAACAGCACGGTTTGGTGCGACGGCAGCAGGTCGGCGATCCGGGTCACGTCCTCGACGAAGCCCATGGCCAACATCCGATCGGCTTCATCCAGGATGAAGTTGCTGCATTCGTCAAAGCGAACAGAACCGCGGTCCAGGTGATCGATCAGGCGGCCCGGCGTGGCCACCAGAATGTCGATGCCCCGGTTGAGTGCCTGGAGTTGCGGACGGTAGGGCGCGCCGCCGTAAATCACGGTGTGGCGCAGACGCAGGTTCCGTCCGAAGTCATAGATCGCCTGGCCGATCTGCATGGCCAGTTCACGGGTCGGCGCCAGAATGACGGCGCGCGGCTTGCGCGGCGCGGGGCTCTGATTTTCTTCTTCCAGCCGCTGCAGTAGCGGCAGCAGGAAGGCGGCGGTCTTGCCGCCACCGGTCTGGGCGATGCCCATCAGGTCGTTGCCGTCAAGCAGCGGCGTCAGCGCGGCGGCCTGAATTGGGGTCGGCGCGGTAAAGCCCTGTTTGTCGATGGCCTTCATCAGGATCGGTAGAAGGTTAAACGGCTCGAAGCCGTTTTCCTTGCGGGACGACGGGTCCAGGTCGGCGGACGTCGGCACAGCGGAAGCCGCGCCGGAAAGATCGTTGGAAATCTCGCGGACAGGCGAGGGGGTGGCGTTCACAGGCTGGTCAGCCATTACGCGTTAATCCTTAGTTATTTGGCCCAGCTTTTGCCTGACCGCAGGGCTTGCCGGGGTGTATTGCCGATGAGGAGCCAGAACGCGCTTTCCTCATACAGGCGTTAACGCGTGAAGGGTTTTGTCCCTTCCCGGCTCGATCCCATGCAAGGGGATGTCCGGTGCGAAGCCAACGTGGAATTCGAGTTCACGAGGCACAAACAAAACCGGGCGGAAAGTTTTCCCCCGGTTCGTAAGGCGGTCTAATTCTTGTCTTGGCGCTAGATGTCTGTCTTTCGAGACGGTTTGTCAAGGAATTCCGCCTGCAGGGCTGCCCTGTTGCACCGGCCAGGCATGCCAAC
>TARA_R110002072_G_scaffold119877_5_pt1 | contig 10755 bp, 5 predicted proteins | sample TARA_R110002072 | Tara Oceans TARA_R110002072 (sample SAMEA4397118) | marine metagenome | biome: Polar Biome; feature: [SRF] surface water layer (ENVO:00010504); material: water (ENVO:00002006), including particulate matter (ENVO:01000060) such as... | depth 5 m | reverse complement strand
GATGGAAAGTGTCGACAGCGGTAAAACAATCTTTGATTGCGAAACCGTTGATATTCCTGAGACGATCCATTGTATCAAGTGGCACGCCGAAGCCATTGATAAACTCTATGATCAGGTGGCACCGGCGTCCGATGATCACATCGCCATGGTGGTGCGCGAGCCGATTGGCGTGGTGGGGTTGGTCCTGCCATGGAATTTCCCTTTGCTGATGATGGCTTGGAAAATTGCGCCTGCACTCGCGGCGGGATGTTCGGTGATCGTCAAACCAGCCGAAGAAACATCGCTGACGGCACTGCGGGTGGCCGAATTGGCCCTTGAGGCGGGCGTGCCGCGCGGGGTCTTGAATGTGCTGCCAGGGGGCGGCGCGGATGTCGGCGAACCTTTGGGCCGGCACATGGATGTGGACATGGTCAGCTTCACAGGCTCCACCGTCACCGGTAAACGGTTTCTGGGTTATGCCGGGGAAAGCAACGCCAAAGAGGTGGTGTTGGAGATGGGCGGCAAGAACCCTTGCGTGGTGATGGGGGATGCCGAAAACCTTGACCGTGTTGCGGCCCATATCGCCAACGGTGCGCTGTGGAACATGGGCGAGAATTGCAGCGCCATTAGCCGGCTGATTGTGCATCAATCCATCAAAGAAACGCTGCTCGACAAGATCGAGGCGCATATGCGCGAATGGCCGATGGGCGATCCCTTGGACCCTGAAACGCGGCTCGGTGCGATGGTCAGCAAGGCGCATTTTAACAAGGTTTCCGGATATTTAAAGGACGCGCCTAAAGCGCGTGTGGGAGGCAGAACCAAAGACGGCGCCTTTGTTGAAGCGACGGTTGTGGAACTGCCGGGCAACGATCATCGCATGGCGCGCGAGGAAATCTTTGGTCCAGTGCTAAGCGTGATCGAAGTCAGCAGCTTTGATGAAGCGATCAGCGTTGCCAATGACACGGACTATGGCCTGTGCGCCTCTATCTTTACCGCCAATGGCAAGCGCGCGTTGCGCGGTGCGCGGATGCTGCGGGCGGGAACGGTCACGGTAAACAGCTATGGTGAGGGCGACATTTCCACGCCCTTTGGCGGGTTTAAACAGTCAGGATTTGGCGGGCGTGATAATTCCCTGCACGCGCATGACCAATATACCCAGCTGAAAACCATCTGGATCGACCTCTCTGATGATACAGACGAGGCAGTGGATTGAGCAGCTTTACCGCCGCCAGAACCCCGCGTTTTGACAGCCCGGCGGCGTGGGCGGAAATACTGGGTGGGTACGGCCCGCCGCCGCATTTGACGGATGCACAAACAGCGGATGTGGTGATCATTGGCGCGGGGTTTGCAGGTCTGTCCGCCGCCCGGCGACTGCGTCAGATTGATCCAACACTCAAGGTGTCTGTTCTGGATGCGCTGCGCGTTGGCGAAGGCACGGCTGGTCGCAATTCGGGGTTCATGATTGATTTGCCACATGATCTGGCCTCTGACGATTATGCGGGCGGCGGCGATGACCGCGCCTTGATTGAACTGAACCGCCAGGCGATTGCTTTTGCCCGCGCGGCGGGTGCGGACTATGGGATCGACCCTGCCTTTGCCGATCCGGTGGGCAAGGTAAATGGGGCGGCGTCGCAGGCGGGCGATGATCATAACCGCAGCTATGCACGCCACTTGGCGACATTGAATGAGCGCTCCGAATGGCTGGATGCGCAGGCCATGTTTGAGCTGACCGGGAGCCGGCATTACCGATCTGGCCTTTTCACCCCCGGTACGCTGATGTTGCAACCTGCCGGATACATCCGGGGGCTGGCGGCGGGGCTGCGCGCAGCGGGGGTTGAGGTGTTTGAACAATCGCCGGTCACGGGTTTTGAACGCACAGGGGCGGATTGGCAGGTAAAAACCACCCAAGGCCAGATCACCACACCGCGCATAATCCTTGCCAACAACGGCCATCTTGAGAGTTTCGGCATCGCCAAGGGCCGCCTGATGCAGCTGTTCCTATATGCTTCGATGACGCCCGAACTTGATGCGGATCACCTCAAGGCGCTAGGTGGTGCGCCGCGATGGGGGGTGACCCCGTCCGATCCGATGGGCACCACCATGCGCCGGATTGACCGCGCCCAAGGGGGCAACCGGATCATCACCCGTACTTGTGCCAATTTGCGTCCAGATATGACCGCAAGTGGTGCGGATGTAGTCCGCGCCGCCCGCGTGCAGCGCGCAAAATTCGATGCACGGTTTCCTCAGTTGGCTGAGGTGAAAATGCAATACGAGTGGGCCGGGCATCTTTGCTTGACGCTGAACGGTGTATCGGTGACGGGGCAAATCGAGCAGGGCGTCTTTTCCGCTTGTGTGCAAAATGGCCTTGGCACGGCGCGCGGCACGCTTACCGGAATCGCAGCAGCGGAACTGGCGATGGCGCAACACTCGCCCATCGCGGATCATTTTGCGACTGAGGCCGCTCCCAAGCCCCTGCCACCGCAACCCTTTGCTGCGTGGGGGGCAAATACCTATCTACGCTTCAAAGAATGGCGGGCCGGGGCCGAATAGCATGTGCTTGCAGTAGACCACGCAGGCGTGCTGTCGTATCACCGAAACCATGAAAGGCCCTGTTCATATCATCCGCCGCCTGTGGCAGCGCCTGTGCGAGGCACGCCGCCGCGCGCGCTTTGCCGCATCCCTGCATCACCTGCACGGTCCAGAGGTGTTGAATGTGGCCCCCGGCGATGTTGTTCTGATCGCGTTAGTGCGCAACGGGAGCTATTATCTGGACGCGTTTTTCCGGCATTACCGCGCCATGGGTGTGCAGCATTTCGTGTTCATCGACAACGGATCAACCGATGACACGATTGCGCGGATCAAGCGCGAAAGCGGCACTGTGATTGATCAATGCAAGCTGCCATTGGCGCATTACGAGGACCTGATCCGCCAATATCCCGCCAATACCTATGGGCAGAACCGCTGGTGTCTGTACGTTGATATGGATGAGATTCTTGATTTTGAGGGCCGGAGCAGCATTGGGATCAAAGGTTTGATCGGGTATCTTGAGGCAAATGGGTTTACCGCCATGGTTGCCCAAATGCTGGAAATGTTCCCCAAGGTGCCGTTGAACGCCGTGGCGGATATGCCGTTCAAACAAGCGCTGCTTGAGTTTCTCTATTTCGACCTCAGCGCGGTTGAAAAGTTTGATTATCACGCCGATGACATCCCCTTTTCCGCCCTTCTGACCGACAACATACTAGATACCGCAGATATCAAATTCTGCTTTGGCGGCGTGCGCGGCAAGGTTTTTGGCGAAAATTGCTGTCTGACCAAGCACCCGCTCATCTTTAACGGGCCGGGGGTGACACCCGCACCGCATCCGCATCTGTCGATGGGGGTCCATTGCGCGGATGTGACGGCTTTGATTAAACATTATAAATTTGCCAACAACCCAATCGGGCGTGACGCGGCGTCGCTTGCCGAAGGTGATATGGCGCATGGCGAAGATGCGGCGCGGGCGCGCATGATGACGCAAATGCCTGATGTTTCGCTGTTTTCTCTGGATGCGCGGCGCTGGAATCGGGTGGAACTGCTCTACCGTGCGGGATTTTTGGTCAAATCGGATCCCTACACGGCCCATATCGCGGCATCGCAAAAATGACCCTCGCAGCCGTTGTCATAGGGCGCAACGAAGGGGCGCGGCTGGTGGCCTGTCTGATGGCGCTCAAGGGGCAGGTGGAGCAGGTGATCTATGTCGATTCCGGGTCCACAGACGGGTCGATAAAGGCCGCGGAGGCGTTAGGGGCCACTGTCATTCCGCTTAACATGGACAAGGGTTTCACCGCCGCGCGTGCGCGCAATGCCGGCCTCGCTGGCCTTGGGGATGGTGTCGAACTGGTGCAATTTATCGATGGTGATTGTGTCCTGCGCGGGGGATGGATCGCGACCGCAACAGGGTTTCTGAATGCGCATCCAGATGTCGCCGTGGTCTGTGGACGCAGACGCGAACGTCACCCAGAGGCGTCGGTCTATAACGCCCTAATAGACCGCGAATGGGACACGGCGGTGGGTCAAACGCTGGCCTGTGGCGGTGATGCGTTGATGCGGGTGAAACCGGTGCGCGATGTCGGCGGCTACCGCGATACGTTGATCGCCGGAGAGGAGCCTGAACTCTGCCTGCGTCTGCGACAGTCGGGGTGGGAAATCTGGCGGTTGGACGCCGAAATGACATGGCATGACGCCCATATCACCCGGCTCTCACAGTGGTGGCGGCGCAGCCAACGGGCCGGTTACGCCTTTGCCGAAGGGGCATTTTTGCATGGAGCACCCCCCGAATACCATTGGATTGCACAGACCCGCCGCGCGCTTATCTGGGGTGCCGCCTTGCCGTTGGTCATTTTGGTATTGGCCGTGTTGACGCACCCGATTGCCCTGCTTCTTTTTGCCATTTACGCCCTGCAAATCGCCCGCCTCGCGCTGCGCACTGACCTCACTTGGGCCAGCTTTGCCGTTCTGGGTAAATTTCCCGAAGCCATTGGTGCGCTCCAATTCCATTGGCAGCGCATCCGGGGGGCCAAAACGCAGATCATCGAATATAAATAACGCCATCCCACCTTGATCTGGCCAACCAAATCCAACCTTGCAATCAGACCTCAGCGTTGGCGCAGCGCCTGAACCATCAGCCCCGGCAGGATCGCAAAACACTTGGCATAACGTGGTGCCATCCGGCGCGGGTTTTGCGCCGCGCGCCACAGCCATTCCAGCGCCAGGATGCGCATGATTTTTGGCGCGCGCGCCTGATGTCCCGACAGAAAATCGAGCCCCGCACCGATAGATACGAAACCGACTTTTGGGGCTTGGCTGCGGCCACGTGCGGCAAATATTTCTTGTTTCGGCGCGCCCAGGGCAATGAAACACAAGGCGGCACCGCTTTGCGTGAGTGTGTCAAAAATCCCATCTGCCGCGAGCCCATTTGGATCAAACCCATAAGCCGGGGCATGTAGATAGGCGACCCGCAACCCCGGCGTGAGCTGCATCAGCGCATCCGCCGCGCCCTCCAGCGCATCCTCGCTGCTGCCGACCAATGCAATAGGCGCATCCATCTCAGCGGCCACTGTGCAAAGCGGCAAGATCAGGTCAGAACCGGGCATCAGATCAACCGGGCGGCGCGCAATGCGCGACAACCAGACAATCGGGTGGCCGTCCGCAATCACCATATCATGGGCGCGGTAAGCATCCGCAAACGCCTTGTCACGGTGCAGTTTGGTCAGGTGATCAAGGTTTAGTGTAGCCAGCGCGAATCCGGTACGCTGTTGCAATCGCGCCTTGATTTCGCGAAACAATGACGCCCGGGTGGCGAAATTGACCTCAATCTGGGGCACCCCCGTGCCAAATTTCACACTTCACCGCCAATACTGAACGCGGGCTCGCACCACTCAAGTGGTGAGGGCAAAGAAAATATATTGATAAAAATCAATAGCATATTGTAATATCTTAACCCAAAAGATGAAGCATGTTCCAAATCTACTTGGATGACAACCCGCAGACCAGATGATAATTTTTCCGCCAGAGCACGCCTTGCCCCACGTCTGACATAGGAACCACATGCCCAACGGTATTGCATATCTGATGCTGCTGATCTGGCCATTTGTATCGCTGGTTTTGTTCCGCACGCTTGCATTGGAACGCGCGTTGATCTGGTCGATCTTAGGGGGCTATCTGTTCTTGCCCCCCGTGGCAGAGTTCAACCTGCCGCTGGTCCCGGCAATGGATAAAGTGTCGATCCCAAATCTGAGCGTGCTGTTGATTCTGCTCTTTGGGATGAAGCAAAAAATGCATCTGATCCCTGCGTCACGGGCGGCGCGATGGCTGGTGGTGGGGCTGGTTCTGTCTGCGATCCCCACCGTGTTGACCAATGGTGATCCGATTATATTCAAAGCCCTGAGCGAAACCGATCCGATTGTTTTTCTGACCAGCCAACTGCCGGGCCAATCGATCCGCGATGTGGGGTCGGTTCTGATTGCGCAGATGTTGGCGTTGGTGCCGTTTTTGCTGGCCAGACAGTTCTTGTCCTCTGAACAAGGATTGCGTGAAATTCTGTTGGCGCTGATGGTTGGGGGGCTGATCTATTCCATTCCCTCACTGATCGAAATCCGCCTCAGCCCTCAGATCAACGTCTGGATTTATGGGTTCTTTCAGCATTCGTTTGAACAGACCATTCGCGCCGGGGGCTATCGGCCGATTGTGTTCTTGCCCCATGGGCTGTGGCTGGCGCTCTTTATGTGCACCGCGTTGTTGTCTGCGGCGGCTTTGGCCCGACATACACGGGCCATTGACCGTTGGAAGATGTTGCTGCTGGTGGCGTATCTCGCGGTGCTATTGGTCATGAGCAAGAGCTTGGCCTCCCTGGCATATGGGATCGTTTTGGTGCCGTTGGTAATGCTTGCGCCTGCGCGCTGGCAGGTCAGACTGGCGGTGGTTTTTGCGGTCGTTGCGATTGTCTATCCAATGTTGCGCAATTTCGGGGTGATCCCGCTTGATGCGATTTTGGCCCAAGCAGAGGCGATCAGCCCCGACCGCGCACACTCGCTCGGCTTTCGGTTCAGCAACGAAGAACAATTGCTGGCGCGGGCAGCGGAAAGGCCGCTGTTTGGATGGGGCGGATGGGGCCGCAGTTTGGTTCACGATGCCGAGACAGGCGCTTTGCTGTCGATCCCGGATGGCCGTTGGATCATCGTCTTTGGCACCTTTGGCTGGCTTGGATATGTGGGTGAATTCGGGCTGTTGGCCTGGCCGCTGGTGTTGATGGGTCTCTATATTCGGCGGCACGGTGACGCGGCGCTGTCGCCATTTGTGGCACCTCTTGCGATAATCCTTGGGATCACCATGATGGACATGTTGCTTAATGCGACGTTGACCCCGTTCACGTGGCTGACGGCAGGGGCTATTCTGGGACATGCGGAAAAGCTGATGCCGAAGGCCTACGGTGCTGCGCGCCATCCGATTGGCGGTCGTGTGGTTCTGGGCAAAGCCATGACGCGGGCTGGCAAACGCACTGTTCTTTAGGCGCAAAAACGCGGCAGCTGCGAATCCCAAAAATATGGCATGATTGTTTCAGTTCAGGCTAAAATGCCCGCGCAGGTCCCATTTTGTTGGCTAAAGTTGCTGGCGCTGATACTGAGTATTTTACGATAACCTGTTGAAAATCAGGGAGTGCGGGGAAGACCGGGGCAATCTTCCCAGTTTTCACTGTCGACAGCGCCTATATGAGGCTATGTTGCCCTTGGGGGCTCATACCTATCTTTGGATAGGCAATGGGATTATTTTGGTAGGATGAACACCGCAAAGAGCCGCTCTTTTTCTGGCGAAGATATTGCGATCGTTGGTATGTCTGTCGATGTGCCGGGCGCGCAAGGAACAGATGCCTATTGGGCAAACCTGCGTGATGGGGTTGAATCCATTCGCAGGTTGAGCGAGGCTGAACTGCTTGAAGCGGGCGAGACCGCTGAAACCATCGCCCGCAAAAACTACGTGCCTGCCGCCGCTGTATTGGACGGTTTTGATGCGTTTGACGCCGACTTTTTTGGCTTTTCCCCCAAAGACGCCGCCATCCTTGATCCACAACACCGCAAATTCCTTGAGGTGGCATGGGGGGCGATGGAACAGGCAGGCCACCCGCCTGAGACCATTGCTGGGCCCATCGGTGTCTATGCCGGGTGCGGTATGGGCAGCTATTTCTTTTTTAACATCTGCTCGAATCCCGATCTGGTGGACGACGTGGGCATGTTCCTGCTGCGCCATACAGGAAATGACAAAGATTTCCTGTCCACCCGTGTGAGCCATGTTTTTGACCTCAAAGGTCCGTCCATTAACCTGCAAACGGCCTGTTCGACGTCATTGGTCGCGATTCACTATGCCTGTCAGGCGTTGCGCGCGGGCGAAGTGGACATGGCGCTGGCTGGCGGTGTGACCATCGAATTGCCGCACGGGCGGGGCTACACCTTTAAGGAAAATGAAATTTTGTCCCCCGATGGCCATTGTCATGCGTTTGATCACCGCGCCCAAGGGACGGTGTTTGGATCTGGGGCCGGGGCCGTGGCGTTGCGCCGTCTGTCCGATGCGATTGCCGACGGCGATCACATCTGGGCCGTAATCAAGGGATCGGCCGTCAACAACGATGGCGCGGCCAAGGCGGGGTATCTGGCCCCGTCGGTTGATGGTCAGACGACCGCGATTGCGCAGGCGTTGGATGCCGCTGGCGTTGCGGCGCAAAGCATCGGCTATGTCGAATGCCACGGCACAGGAACCTATCTGGGTGACCCGATCGAGGTCGCCGCCCTGACCGAAGCGTACCGTCAGACCACAGACGCCATGGATTTCTGCCGCATCGGGTCGGTTAAAACCAACATTGGCCATCTGGACACGGCGGCGGGGGTGGCGGGTTTGGTAAAGACCACACTGGCGTTGCACCACAAACAATTGCCGCCCTCGCTCGGCTATGAGGCCCCCAATCCCGCGATTGCGTTTGAGGGATCGCCTTTTGCCGTCAATGACCATTTGCGCGACTGGCCTGCGGGCGATACACCCCGCCGCGCTGGGGTCAATGCGCTGGGCGTTGGTGGCACCAACGCGCACATGGTGTTGGAAGAAGCCCCCGAGCGAACAGCATCAGATGAAAGCGATTGGCCATTCCACGCCTTGTGCATTTCCGGCCGCAACAAGGCAGCACTTGAGGCGAACACCGCCGCCCTTGCCGCGCATCTGCGCGCGCACCCCGAACAACCCTTGGCCGATGTTGCCTTTACCCTCAAAAACGGGCGGCGCGGGTTTGAAAAGCGCCGCGTTGTTGTTGCGCAAAGCCATGCAGAGGCGGCAGACCTGCTTGAGGGGGGCGACACCCGCCGCGTGTTCACCCATGACGTCTTGGGCGAAAACCCTCAGGTCGTGTTCATGTTCCCCGGCGGCGGCGCGCAATATGCGGGCATGGCGCGGGATTTGTATGAGACAGAGCCGGTATTTGCCGACTGGATGGACCGCGGGCTGGATCATCTGCAGCCCCAGCTCGACTATGACATCCGCGCGTTGTGGTTGCCTGAGGACGGGCAGATGGACGAGGCCGAAAAGCGGCTTAAGACGCCTTCGGTGCAATTGCCGCTGATTGCCATTGTTGAATACGCGCTGGCGCAGCTTTGGCTGAGCTGGGGGGTAAAACCTGCCGCGATGGTCGGTCATTCGATGGGCGAAAACGTTGCTGCCTGTTTGGCCGGAGTGATGACGTTTGAAGGTCTGATTGATCTGGTGCTGCTGCGCGGGCAATTGTTTGACGAAGTCCCCGCTGGCGGGATGTTGAGCATCTCTGCGACATTGAAAGCCGTCACCCCGTTTTTGGGGGATGATCTGGATATCGCATCCGTAAACGCGCCGGAACTGATTGCCGTGTCTGGCCCACAAGCGGCCCTTGATGCGATGCAGGAACGGCTGGAGGCGCAAGAGATTGAGTGCCAACGTATTGCCATCGACATTGCCGCCCACAGCCGCATGTTGGATCCGATTTTGAGCCGCTACCGCACATTCCTGCAGACACTTGACCTGCAAGCGCCACAGACGCCGTTTATGTCGAACCGCACTGGTGACGTGATCACGGACGCACAGGCGACTGACCCTGACTATTGGGTGGGCCAATTGCGCAACACCGTCCGTTTCGCCGATTGCATCACCACCCTGAGTGCTGCGCGCAAACGTGTGTTTCTTGAGGTTGGCCCCGGGAAAGCGTTGAGCGCGCTGGCGCAGATGAACGTTGGAGTAGCACCTGCTCAAGTCATTTCAACCCTGCGCCACCCGGACCAGGACATTGCCGACGACGCCTATTTCATCTCGGTGATTGGCCGCCTTTGGGCGTGCGGTGTGAACGGGGACTGGACCCAGATTTGGGGCGAAGCCAAGCGCAACCGCGTGGTTTTGCCGACCTATGCGTTCCAGCGCAGTAGGTATTTCATTGAACCGGGAAAGACAGCGCTGGCGGCCCCGGCACCGCTGCTCGTGCGTCAGGATGACATCGCGGACTGGGGGGCGGTCCCCTCATGGCGACCGCGCTTTGCCAATGCAGATGTGGATGTAATCACCGATCTGGCGGCAACGCCGCTGACATGGTTGATGTTTGCCGATGATACCGGCGTTGCTGCACCTGTCAAAGCCCAGCTTGCGGCGGCGGGTCACACGGTTGTTTCTGTGCGCGCAGGCGATGCTTTTGCGAAGGTAGCCGACGATCGTTACACCATTGCCGCCGAACAGGGGCGCGCGGGCTATGACCAGTTGATTGCGGCCTTGCAAGCGGCGGATCAGATGCCCGATCGCATCGGTCACTTCTGGCTCACCGACGATGCACAAAAACCACGCCCCGGCAGCAGCGCCTTTGACCGCAACATCGAACAAGGGTTCTGGAGCCTCACGTGGCTGGCACAAGCGCTGACAGAGGCGGGGTTGGATAAACCACTGCACCTGAGTGTGTTCACGCGCGGTGCCGCTCAGGTAAAATCAGAAGGCTTGGATCATCCTGAAAAAGCGTTGATCAGCGGCCCGGTTGGCGTATTTTCCCGTGAAATGCCGGGTGTTACGGCGGCGCAGATTGATCTGGAAACACCTGTGGATATCGCCCCGGCAACGCGCTGGTTTACGCGCGCAACGCCTGAGGCACCCCAAGACGACCTGTCTGGTCGCCTGATCGAAGACTTGATGGCAACCCCTGCCAACACCATCGCCGCCTATCGCGGACCCAAGCGGTTCGAGATGGGGTAC
>TARA_R110002072_G_scaffold186086_3_pt1 | contig 10760 bp, 9 predicted proteins | sample TARA_R110002072 | Tara Oceans TARA_R110002072 (sample SAMEA4397118) | marine metagenome | biome: Polar Biome; feature: [SRF] surface water layer (ENVO:00010504); material: water (ENVO:00002006), including particulate matter (ENVO:01000060) such as... | depth 5 m | reverse complement strand
AACACAACACGAACCGGTGTCTCACTCATGTTGGCACGGAGGGGATGTGCTCATCACTTTCGAAGAACACTGCGAACCTATCGGTACCCAAACGCGAGTACGACACCACGCAGGGCGCGCCACAGTCGTTGTTGTTCCAAAGAGGTGACGAGACGTGCAGCACCCCAGTCGCAGGGGTGCCGTCTTCTTCGTAGATCCTGGCACGGATCTGGCCGACGCCAGCAATCTCTCGCCGCCAAACACTCATGCTGCGACCAGTGTGGGACCCGTAGGCTACGTCAGGTTCCGTGTCCGATGACGCTGCACCGCTCGGGCTGAAGATGGGGCCAACAACTGGATCGACGATGACCGGGTACGTTGCGTGGTCGAGTAGAGCGCCCGGCACGATCAGCTCGATGCGACCACGGCCATCGTAGCTCGTCGCGATCGGCTGCCGTTGGCTGCCGCGACCAAACGCGATTGCCGCGCCGTAGCAAATGCCCTCGCCGTTGTGGCCGCGGAATTGCAGCTCTTGCACGGCGGGTGGGCATGCTGGCGCACGCAGCCCGCCGGCGTCTGCGGCAACCCCCAGAACCAGATCCCCGTTGCCTGGCGGCCGTTCGGCAATGACGAAGGACTGCTCAAACCCGAGCGGCGTCAGCTGGTATCGCTCCGTCACGGTACCGTGCACGTAGTGCACCGCATCGGTCCCGTTCGCAATGGCCGCATGCGTGCCGACCGCTATGTGTTGGTCCCCGCGCCCCCAATCCGTGAGTCGGAGGGACAGGGAAACGGGCGCTGTTTTGGTGGTTCGAGCATCACCTGTCCCCGGCAGTCGTAGCGTCGCGCCGAATCCATCGAAGCGGCGCACGCCAGCACCGCCAACCGCCTCATACGCACCGGTTGTACTAACGGTCAAGGCAGCATCGTAGGCCTTCGGGGATTGGCCCACGGTGACGCAGCAGAGAGCGGATACGAGAAGCAACTGATCGAGAGGAAAGTGCATAGGGATGGGGCGCGGAGTCGCGACCTGGGGGGAAATGCCGTTCGCTCTCGCTTGTCGCGCAATTTTCCGAGAAATCGGCGTTGCTCGAGGCCCTGGAATCCGGGGAAGACCGACGCTGCCCGTTGCCATCAAGTCCGCCCACATCAATCGCTGGACAACAGCTTGACCCAACCGGGGCCAGGTGGCCCGCCGTCTGAAGGTGAGGTCGTCGTTGACGAGCGACTTGGCGGACTGCTTCGCAGTTATCGCCGCCCGGCCTGACGGCCTAGTTCCTCGCGACAACCTGATTGCCGACACCAGAACGCGCCACCGGCCTGTGAGCTCGGCGGAACTCACAACTACCTATTGGCCATCGGCCTGATTGAGCTGGCCAATTCGATGCCAAACAGACTCGGCTGGCTATCTGACACCTCGCGGCTCGACTGCCTGCACGCAAACGACGCAGTACACACCCCGACGCTCTGCCCGAACGCACCACCACCCGCATCCCCGGCACCCCTAGCCACTGCGCACCCCCACCCCAAAACCATAAACGCCCCACACCGTGAAATGCAGGGCGCTGTAGATCGGCCAGTTAGACCGAAGTGGCTCCTCGAGCTGTTCGGTTTTGCTAACTTCTGGGGGAGAGCAAGCGGCAGCCGCAGCCGTCGCGGCCCCACCCGCGTTGCCTTCCAGCGAGCCGGCATGTTACTCCCGAGTCACTCAGCGCCGTCTGCGAACGCATCTGGCTCGCCACGTCAGAAGAACCCGACGGTTAGCGCCAACGCATTCGAGCTCGTGATCGCCGTGATCCCGCCAGCAGCGTCGCGTTCAACCGGCACGACCTGATGGTAGAACGCCATGCCGACAAGGCTCACGTCGTTCGGAATGTCGATCACCGAATGCACCTCGCCGTTGCCAGCCAGGAACTCAAGTAGGATTTCATCGGCTACCAGTACGTCGCAGCCGGGCTGGCCCTGTGTGTGACCGGAGCTGAGCGGCACGCTGATCTGGCTGAACCCGTAGACGCCGACGGCGAGTGCATCGATAGTCAAACCCGTGGCTCGCGCCCGGAACGCACTGCCCAGCCACGGCAGGGTCAACTCCGTCAGCTCGACGGGACCGGCCGATCCAGTACAGCCAGCCCCGTAGGAAGAGGACGCTGCCAGACAGGTCGTCGTCAGCTCCGCCAGATATGGCGTCAACATTCCGCCCGCCAATGTGAACGCCCCGCCGACCACGACGTTGCCGTTCGGCATCGTCGTCATGCAATAGACGTCTCCGTTAACACCATCACCCAACGGTGTCAGCGTCGTTCCTGACCATCTCCCGATGTGGTTGACAGGGGCGAGGAAGCTGCCACCGGCAACCAGATCCCCATTCGGCAACACCTGCACCGCGCGTCCCAACGGGGCCGGCCCCCCGTTAGTCAGCGTCGTGCCCAGTGTCGTCCATGTGGCACCGTCCCATCGGGCCAAAGGCGGCGAGTCACCACCTGCGACGATGTCACCATTCGGCGCAATATCGAGAGCATGCACAATGCCACCGGTTCCCAGTCCGATCGGCGACCACGAAGACCCGTGCCACCGCGCAATGTGATAGGCCGTGACACCGCCGGCCGTAGTGAACTCCCCTCCGGCGATGATGTCCCCGTCCGCCGTCACTGCTAGCGCCAGGACATCGGCATTCATGCCGCCACCCAGCCACGACCAAGAGACACCGTTCCAGCGCGCGATGTTGTTGCCGGGAATGGAAAAACTGCCACCGACGATCAGGTCGCCGTTCGGCATCACCGCCAGTGCGTTGACGGCTGTATCGAAAGTGCCGGAGCTGACGCCTCCAGCCATCGGCCACCACTGCGCACCATCCCATCGCGCAATGCGGCCAACCGCGACAGAGCCCGCATTCGTGAACATGCCGCCGGCGACAACATCGCCGCCCGGCAGTTCGGCCACCGCACGGACTCCGATGGTGGACGCACCATTGCCGAGGCCCGGTCCCAAGGGTGACCAAGCCTGGCCGTCCCACCGTGCGATCAAGCTCGCGCTGATCGCACCGATGACGTGGAAGTTGCCGCCTACCAAGAGATCACCATTCGTCGCGACGGTCAGCGCATGCACCTTGCCGGTAGGGACACTGCCATGCGTTGTCCAGGCACCGGCACCGAAGCGCGCGAAGCCAGCGGTAGCAACCCCTCCGATCTCGCGGAACGTCCCGCCGACAAACAGGTCACCGTTCGGATGCCGCGTCATCGTGTGAACTCGGTTGTTGGCGCCCGCAACCATCGCCGACCATCCGGCCCCGTCCCATCGCGCAATGCGGTTGATACTCAGGCCGCCCGCCGAGGTGAAATCGCCACCGACGACAAGGTCGCCGTTGGGCAGCGAGTTTATCGTCAAGACCGGATTGAAGGCCGGGCCCCCGACGCCTGCGCCCATAGCCGACCAGTTGCTGCCATCCCAGCGCGCGATATTGTTCGCTGCCACACCACCAGCGAACAGGAACCTGCCGCCGGCAATGACATCACCATTCGGCAACACGTGAATCGCAGCAACGCCTGGACCGTTACCGGTCAAGCCAGAACCGAGTGAGTGCCAATTGTTGCCGTCCCAACGGGCAATCCCATTTGCAGTCATGCCGCCCCCCGCAAGGAAGGTGCCGCCGACGAGCAGGTCCCCGTTCGGATGCACCTCCATCGAAAACGGGAACATGTTCAGCCCAGTGCCCAGCGAGTGCCAGTTCGATCCATCCCAACGGGAGCAGCCTAGGACGGTACCTACCATCAAATCTCCGTTCGGCATCGCGGCAGCGGCGTGGACTTCGCTGCTGAAACCGGCACCAATCTGCTGCCACGACACACCATCCCACCGCGCAATGTGATTGACGGGCACACCGTTGATCTCGGTAAAATAACCGGCCGCGACCAGGTCCCCGTTGGGCATCGAGACGAGTTCTTGCACCCAATTGTTCACGTCGCTGTCACCGACGCTGGACCAAACATCGCTCGCGGAATCGTAGGTTACGATGGCGCTACCGGCCATCGCGAGCACTGGCTGCTGCGGCCCCGGGCCATCCGGATCCCACATGGTCGACGCGTATGTGAAGCCCCCGGGCACTCCCGTCGTGTCCGGGCCCAGCCGCCATTCATTGACACATTGAGCATTCACCGCGCAGGCCAGCAGTGCCACCAGCGCATTTGCTCGCGCAAATCGCACCAAGCGACAGCCTCGAATAAGCGCAACGTTCTGACGGGCACCAGATGATCGACTTACCATGTCAGCATTGTAGTCAGCCATCGACGACGAAGGCAGTCGCCCGGTCAGATGCAGCATGAATCTGAACAGCAGCAACGTGTTCTTCGAGCAAGATTGACTCGCACGGAGCAACAATTTCACGACAGCATGAACGCCACGGCGCAAAGAAATCCCAAACTCTCTGCGCCAATGCCCCAACCCGACACACCCGACACACCCGCACCATGCCCGGTACACGGCATCATCCCCCAACACAACAAACGCCCGTACACCGCTACGCCCAGCGCACTCTGAATCGATGAGCTAAGCCGAAGCAGCACCCCGTGCAACCGGACTTGCCGCTGACGTGGCTCGCCCGAACGGGGAGTTCATGACGCAAGTCGCGCACAACCTGACTGATCAGGTCGACGGATTCCTGCGCGACAAGAAGTTCCTGATCCTCGACAACGATGCGCTATTCGCGAAGGGGTTCTGCAGCACCCTCGAAGACGCCGGCGTGAAGATCGTGCGCACTGCCTACCAAGCTCCTGACATGAATGCGTTCGCAAACGCTGGGAGCAAACCGTCAAGCGAGAGTGCTTGAGCAAGCTCATCCTGTTTGGCGAAGGACATCTGCGGCGCACGCTCTCAAGCTTCGCCGCTCATTACCGTTTGGACCGACCGCACCAGGGCATTGGCAATGAGTGAATCGCGCCGTCCAACGACGAGCCACCGGATGGCAACAGAGTGGTCGTTGATGAGCGACTTGGCGAGCTGCTACGAAGTCATCGCCGCGCGGCCTGACGGCCGAGTGGCTCGCGACAGGCTGGTTGGCGAGTTCGGAACCAGCCACAGCTCTGCCTACTCGGCGCAAGCCGGCCACTGCATTTGGTCATCGACAAGTTCGAAGCGACCGATTGGTGTCCGAATCGGCGCGGCTTGCTTTTCGGACAATACGGGCCAGGAATCGCTAGCGGTGGCACAACCGTTCCAATCGACAGCGGCTCGATCGCGGCGAGCAACGCCGCCAAGGCAGCACCCAATCTGTCAACCACGCGCGAGAGGTCTCAGAGAGACTCGGCCTGATCCGGACGACTCGACTGCCTGCACGCAAACGACGTAGTACACACCCCGACGCTCTGCCCCAACGCACCACCACCCGCATCCCCGGCACCCCTAGCCACTTCGCACCCCCACCCCAAAACCACAAACGCCCCACACCGTTAAGTGCAGGGCGCTGTAGATCGGTCAGTTAGACCGAAGTGGCTCCTCGAGCTGTACGGTTTTGCTAACTTCTGGTGCGAGCAAGTGGGAATCGAGGACTCGGGCCTTGGCGCTCAACATATGGCGTGATCGTTGGCCAACAACTGACGGCTGCGAGCGCCGATGACGGCAACGTTGGCGTGAGTCTTTTCGATCGCGTGCCTGGTAAGATCCGGCGGGTGACCGGAGACGGTGCCTACGACAATCGCGCGCTGTACGACGCTGCAGCTGGCCGAGGCGCGAAGGTCGTTGTGCCGGCGATCAAGACTGCGCAAACGAGCGGTCGTGGATGCCGATCGCGAGATCGTATCATCCGACGCATCCACAAGATTGGACGACGCCAGTGGAAGAGGGAATCTGACTACCATCAGCAGGCCCGCGCTGAGAACACGTTCATGCGCTACAAGAAGATCCTTGGCGATCGGCTGCGCGCGCGTGACGCGGATGCTCAAGTAGTCGAGGCGCAGCTCGCGTGCAGCATTCCCAACCGCATGGTCGAACTTGGAATGCCGGCTTCGTACGCAGTTAGGATGTGAATCGAGGCGTTCGCGGGAGCGATCTGCCGCGAGTTGGGTCTATGCACCAACGCCGCGCCGATCTGCTGGCTCGCGCAAACAATACTCACCGCGCTGGAACTACTCCCTACCAGTCGAGTTCAGACCCCGATGCACCCAACCATCGCGCTTGCCACGACCATCGCCATTTTCAACGTCGGTTTGCTGGCCCAGTATCCTCTGAGCCCCCCACCGCCTCCCGCTGCCACCACGCTGAAGGCGACCCTCAGTGCGCCGGCAGCCAAACTCGCCGTCGGCACTCCCATTGTCCTTGAGCTGACGTTGACGACATCAGGCCCCTGGACAGGCAGCCCAGGTTTGGCGTGGGAGCGACGCGATCCGCTCAATGGCAGTTGGAAGCCGTTCGTCAACAAGTCGCCGAGCGACCCCACCTATCTCAAGACTGCTGCTGCTACGACAACCTACCAGCGTGTGCCAGAGCAACTGAATGTGCTTTGGCACCTGAAGCCAGGAACGTGGCGCGTGCAGTGGCGCACGCATTGGGTGGACGCCAACGGCAAGGCCCGCCGAGAATCGTCGCCGTGGAGCGAGCTCGAGATCACCGATCACGCCGGCAATCAGGCTGCCATGCGCGACACCAGTCACGGCATGTTGAGCCCCTGGCAGTGGGTTGCCAGCCGTGCGCAGCTTGGCGATGACGTTGCGATCCCCAAACATCTGCAAGGGCGCGGGCTGTTTCCCGCCAAAGGCGCAATGGCTCGCACGCATCGCGCCATCACGGCCCTGCGCGACTCCGGTGTCTCGGCCGAACTAAAAACCGCCGCGGATCTCATTCTGCTGGAACGAGACATCCGCCATGTGCGCGACATGGCCCCTGGACCTGCGCGCACCCAAGCGGCCAAGCAGCCGCGAGACCGCCTCGAAGCGCTGGCTAAAACCAATGCGATGGCCGCGACGCCACTCGGCGGCCAACACGGAGAAGTACTCGAACTGTTGCATGCCCTGCTCAAGATCGATGCCCCAAAACAGGCCCAACAGCTGGTCGCGAACGTCCGCCAGACCAAGCCAGAACTGGCCCGCCTGATGGATCCATCCTCGCTGGTGCCAGCCAAACGCGGCAACTGACTGGTAGACTCTCGAACCCCTCGCCGGCCCCGCACCCAACACGATGCCAGTCCCGTCAACGACTCATTGGTCATCGACCAATCAGTACTGGCCAATTCGAGGCAAAACGTGCTCGGCTCAATTTCCGGATAGGACGGGCTCGGCCCAATAAGCGGACACTGCGGGCAATCAGTAGCGATTCTGATAGCTGTTGTACTGGCTCGATTTGAAGTTCGAGATCCAGCGATCCATGCTGCGATTCCAGCGCTGCGACCGATTGAGCCATTGCTGGAAGTCGTTCGATCTGCGCGGTTGGTAGGAACTGCCACCGGTGCGATACGCGCTGTGACCCGTGTTTCCGTTGTAGCGACTTGCAGCTGCACGTGCTGAGGCCGCGGCTTGCCGGGTGCGCTTGAGTTGTTGCAGGCGGCGCACGACCGACAGATCGCTCGCAAGCGCGATGCCTTGATCGATCTCGCTGTCCGAGGTGCGGCTGTCCTTGAGCAAGAACTGCCCGTAGCGGTTGCCTCCGAATGCGAGCAGTGCCGCGCGGAGCCGGTTGCGGTCGCCAGAAGCGCTCGCTGCGCGCACTTCTGCTTCCTTGCGTTGGCGCTCGGCTTCGAGGCGCGCCAGGTGGAGTCGATATTGCGGGATCGAATAGCCGTTGGCGCGGGCATCCCGAACCTGCGTCTTGGTGAACTCACCCTTGAGCCGCGCGGCGATCCACGGTTGGTAGTCGTCAACCTGTTCCTTAGTCGCCTTCATGCCGAGCTCCCACGACGCGGTAGCGCGTGCCAGGATCCAGTCGCGGTCTTGCTTGGGGACCTGATCTCGCAGCAGCGCGAGGGTGCGATGGTCCTCCGGGCCGTAGCTCTTCCAACCGAAGTTGTAGAGTCGTTCGGGGTGACCGCGAAAGAGTGGCAGCAGCTCCTTGGCGACCTTCTGGGCGCGCTTGTCCGAATCGCTTTCGATGAGGCGCAGCGCGGTGGAGAGCGCGTCGCGGTAGCCATCGATGGCGTGGATCCACTCCCAGACGCTGTGGTCTTTGGCTGTTTCTCCACCTGCTGTCAGCGGTGCAATGTGTTGCCCATGTGCGGCGGCCCAGAGCTGCTGGCTCAGCTGTGCTGGCGCGATGCCATCGAGCAGCCGTTCTTGGGCACTGCGAACCGCGGTGGCAACGTCGTCGCTGATGGTGACGAAGCCGATGCCGTTCGCCGAGCAGTCCAGCAACTCCAGGTGTGAACCTTGCTGGATCTCGATGCGGCGCAGTTCGCGCGTGCCTGTGGTGTGAACCGTTGCGCCGTCCCCAACGGTGATGTCGCTGACCGGTGCACTGACGAGCCAAGCTTGCGCGCCGCTGCGAGCAAGCAGGCGCCCCTTGCCGGTGCACCGATCCAGAAGCATCGCGCCGCCGGTACAGTCGAGAGCCGCGTAGCGATCGCGTTCGTCGACGGTGGTCGGCATGGCGAAGTCGCAATCGATGGGGCTACCTACGCATCCGCGGCGAGACCACTGTCGATGATGGAGTTCGTCAGATCGCTCGCGTCTGCTTGGCAGCGGATCGCATGGCCCGCCCGGCCAACGCACGGGTCGTCGCTCGATTTCTCGCCTACAGCCAATCCAATCATCGGCACGAAGGCATTGGTTGGCACGTGAGCGGGCGCAGAATCCCGCGCGACCGGATCTGTGGGAGGCTGGTGACAGCGATCCCCTTGGTCCACCCGACACACCCACCCAAGGAGCTGCCGCGTGAAAGTTGTAGTAACCGTCCTGTTCGTGGTCCTGATGTGTGGCATACCCGCGCAAGAGAAGGTGCGCCGTGCTGACGATGCCCGGCGCGAGCAGATCAAGCAAGCCAAGCTCAGCGCCATCGTCAAAGGCCAGTGCGTTGATGGCAAGACCGGCGAACCGTTGGCCGGCTGCAAGGTGGTCCTCGACGTATGGGGTGGCGGAAGCACCGACGACCTGCCGCCCGAACTCTGCAAGCCGAAACCCGTCATCACAGATGCCGACGGCCGTTTTGCATTGCGTGTGCTAGCGCACGAACGTTGGCAAATCGGACTCGACATTTCACTCGCAGGGCGTTGGCCGCGTACCGGCCGTTGGCGCAACCTGTTGCCAGGCGAGGTGGCAGACATGGGGGCCATCCCCCTGCACCGCGGTGTGCATGCCGTGGGCAGAGTCGTCGACGAACAAGGTCAGCCAATGCGTGATGCCATGGTTGGCATCGAGGATCTCGGGCTTTTTGTCGGATCCGAAACGGACGCCAACGCCAAAGCCCAGCGCTCAGGCGTTGGCCCGCTTGGCGTGGGCGAACGTTCACGTGCGATGCACTTCGCCGCGAACAGCGTACGCTGGTGTCGGAGCCAGGCAGACGGCGCGTTCACCAGTCGCGTGGCTTTGCCGGCCGGAACCTTCGAGCTGCGCATCGGGAACCCCAACGTCACCATGGTCTACACGGCGAAGATCACGATCCCGGCTGAAGCGCCAATGGACCCAATCACGGTGGTCGTGCGCGAACCGCCGTTCTTGGGTGGCGTGGTCGTCGATGAGCACGGCCTGCCCGTCAAAGGCGTCAGAGTAAGCGCAGAACTCAAACGAGACGGTCGCATGGCGAGCGCGCGCACGCGAGCCGATGGCACGTTTAAGATCTACCGCATAGCCAACTGTCCGGACACGGTGCGCATCGAAGTTTCGGACCCAGGTCCATGCGAACGCACGGATCCGAGCAAACCGTTTGCGTGGGGCAAAACCGGAATCACCATCGAACTACAGCGCGCTCTGACCGTTGCGATCACGGTTGTCGAAGCTGGCACCAACAAGCCTGTTGAAGAGTTCGCAGTCCGAGCCTTCTCGATGCAAGCCAAAGCAATGAACAGCGTCGACCGGCGGCTGCAGCTGTCGGGTCACCATGTCGATGGCAAGCTGGAGATTCCCGGCGTGTCGCGTGGCACCAGTCGTATCGCCGTGATTCCGAAGGATCCACACCTGCACTGCACACAAGTAGACATCGTCGCCGAGGAAGGAATGGAATCGCTGCGTATCGAAGTGCAGCGTTTGCAGCCCATGATGGTGCAAGTGCTCGACAAAAACGGTGCGCCAGTAGCGAACGCCAACGTGTTCGTCATCGAGCTGGGCAACTACCCGATCCATGACGAACAGAGCTTCGACGATCCACGGAATCTCGACGTGGGTTCACTATCGAGCAACCCCGCAACGACCTTTGACACGCTCGTGCATCGCACGGTGACCGACGGTGGCGGTCAGTGCATTGCCTACGGCATTGGCGGTCGCAAGGACCTCGTCATTGGAGTACGCGTTGGCGACGGCAAATTGCACCGCGACACCAAGGTCGCCTTCGGATCGAGCGGCAATGGGCACACCGTGCAGCTCGACAAGCAGTGACCGCTGGGGTCGACGACGACGTCGCATGCTGCACGTGATGCGACGGTGCGCGAACCACGATGATCTACGCGAGCGTCGTGACCTGCTCGATTCGCGCGTAAGGCAGGTCATCCTATCACCCGCGCGCTGGACGAGGGGTGGCGAAGGAAGGGCTTGTCATCAACCGCTTACCGGCTTGGCAGCTTGTGGCCGCGCGGTATGATAGGCAGCGAGGCCACTGTTTTCGGGTGTCGAACGCAGTTCTGCTGAATACAAGTTGGAATGGTGAGGGAGCGG
>TARA_R110002072_G_scaffold76434_3_pt1 | contig 10767 bp, 20 predicted proteins | sample TARA_R110002072 | Tara Oceans TARA_R110002072 (sample SAMEA4397118) | marine metagenome | biome: Polar Biome; feature: [SRF] surface water layer (ENVO:00010504); material: water (ENVO:00002006), including particulate matter (ENVO:01000060) such as... | depth 5 m | reverse complement strand
CACATCATCAATATTGACCATCCCCTCAACTACGCCCGTCCTGGGATAGAGCGAGAACGAAAGGCTATCAAGCATACCGCGCAGTACGGCACTTTTCACGCGCTGGATGTCTTTCGTCAGGTCAGCGATGTCGCTGCCGAAGAACACATGGGGCTCAGGATCGCAAGAGAACATGGCGAACGGAATTGAGTCCGTGGCCTCATTGTTCACGATCTCGTAGTTGTTCCCAATGGTGCAGATTCTCCGCAACTCAGAGATTCCGTCGCCGTCATAATCTATGTAGCACCAAGCCTCCACATACAGCACCCTTTTCCGATCAGAAGTGGGGCCGGGGATCTCGGTATTGAAGTAACGTGCGTCATATTCCTGGTTGTCAGTAAACGCTGTTTCGTCTGACAGATGCTCGTCCAGCATATCGCGGTCATAGCCTAGCGCGACGAGTGACGAGACGGTCGCCATCGTGCGGTGCCCAACTACTTGGGCATCGTCCAGCGAGGTAGCCGCAGCGTCCACGAAGAACTCTTCGGGCGGCATTGTCTCGATCTTGACTCTGTTACGCTTACGCTCGCGTTTGATCTCTACATCGTAGACTTGCGGGATTTCCATGCCCATTGCGGCCATCTGCTGGACTTGCTCGTCCGGTATGCCTGGGGCTGGTCTGCCACCGACCGATATGGCATCTACGCCCTCTTCCTCAAGGAGTAAGCCCAAGGCACCTTCGTCTAGCCCTTCAAAGGAGTGGGTCTGGACTTCAATGGAGTCGTCCCACCACCACTTAACGAATCCACCTTTATTCATCAGCGCGTCCTTGAATACGCTGTAAAAGATGGATATTGCGTCGTTATCCTGCCTGACGATGTGGTTTAGGTAGTCAGTGGCCTGCTCGCTCATGGCGAGGTCGTTCGCGGTTCTAGGCACGAACTCGACCACCTTCTCACTACCGAAAAACACGCGCATCATAGACGGCAGCACGGCCTGGACTGAATCGCGCACATCTCGGCTGACGACCTGGCTACGGCCATCTACTTCGTTGCCGAACGGGTCGCCCTTGTAATACTTGGTCGATTCTGCACGGACGGGCGAGATATCGTCGTCAATGTACTGAATGGCGTCTGATATATAGGTTCCGACAACCGCTTGCAGCTCGGTCTCGGTCATACCTATGCCAGCTTCGGTTTCAGCTTCGTCTATGTAGGCCAATGTCTCAGCATCTCCAGAAGTCCATCCAAACCAGGCGGTCTAAGGGCACCGTCCGCGTGTTTTGTGCGGACTGAAGCGCATAGCTGTGGTCGTTTAAGTTAACCCGTAGGCACCACCCTACCGGGTCATCCCCCTAGACCACTCCCACCAAATTACGTCTAAGTGTACTCGAACCGCCACCCGCTCGTCCACCCATAGCAGTACCTGCTTCGGACGCAAAGGTCAAGACAAATGCGTCTGCGCTGTCCGGTGAGGCCACGCCCCGACGCTTCAATTCGGCTTTTCCTTCGATTTTCACCCTACCACTAGATGTATAATTATAGCGGATCGTCGTTAGCTCTGTCTTGAGCGTTTCATCGCGTGGGAGCCTCACATCTCGGCCTTCTAGCCAGCTTTTCGCCTTATACCAGAGTTCTGCCCGCAGATTCAGGTAATGGTGCCCCATAGCCGGGCTTTCACTGACATTAATCGCGTATGCGGGCAATTTTAGCTCTCGTAGCCTATCCGCTACACCAGCGCCTAACCCGATGGCGTCAACGAAGATTTCGGTCGGTTTCTCTTCGCTGGAGTCATATTCGGCCTTAATCGCGCCGGTAAGCTGCATGGTATCCAGGTTTCGCCATAATCGGATCGGTTCCGTGATCGCGTTGCCCTTTCTCTTGCATAATGCGGACGCATCAGCCCCGAATCGGGCTACATCGACGCCCCAGATCGTTGGACCGAACTGCGTAGGCTCAATATCCCGGCTAATCGCGCCTGCGACCAACTCTTCAGCTATCACAGTGTCGTCATCGCCTTTCGGGAAGTCTCCCAGGACGCGGACACGGTAAGTATTGGACTCCTCACCGTAGCGGAGCTTGCATTCTTCGATGTATTCGTCCGATACCCGCTTGCTGTTCTCGCAGGAGATGTGAAACGTAGACCACCTGTCTGAGAGCTTGTGGAATGTGTCGTAGAAGTAGCCCGTGCTTCTGATCGGGTTACCTGCCAGCACCATCGAAGCGTGATGGGCGGACATCGAGCCACCTGCGGCCTCATAGACCTGTTCCGGTATGCCGCTCGCCTCATCGCAGATCAACAGAACGTGTTCAGCGTGGACGCCCTGCAACGCATCGGGATTCTCGGCCCTGCTCGTTTTAGCCGAAATAAAGTTGCGTTCAGGGTCTGCAATCAACTCGATTCGGTCTGACTTGACGTTGAAAAGCTCTCTAAAGCTCTTGGGCGACTGTTTCAGCCATGATTTGGCTTCCGGCAGCAGGGCATCGTGCAACTGCGCTGCTGTAGGTGCCGTAATCACGACTTTCGCATGGTAATGCGTACCAATCCACCAAAGAGCGAGCCAGCTAAGAACGCTCGTCTTGCCTACGCCGTGTCCCGACCTGATGCTGATTCCACGGCTACCGGACGCCACAGCAGCCATAACCTCAGTCTGCCAGGGATCTGGGTCCGCTCCGAGTATGCCTTCCACGAATAGAGTCGGGTCGGCCCGCATCTCCTCAATGGATTCTTCGTAGTTCACTTGCGCTCACGCTGGCTGGTCGCCGCCCCGGCACCTAGCAGGCCACCAACACCAAGCAGCGGCAGATTCATCTTATTCGCCTGGATACGAGCGGCGATGTCGAGTAACGCAGAAGGTCGCACTGCCCCTGACGGGATCTCCACGCCCAGCCCTGGTGTGCTGCGCGGCTGGGGCGGTTTCACCCCCGCATTCCGCATTAGATCAAAGAACTCTGGACGGCCCATGAGATCGCCTAAAGCGACATTGTCACCGACCCGCTGTGCCAAGGTGAACCCATCCTTTCCGGCCATCGGTAGGTCGGGGTTGGCCTGCGATGCCCTGAGTGCGGACACAGCGCCATCCCTTCCGGCGGCGTTCGTCAGCCCCCGAATCCAGCCCCATCCCATCTCTTGTGCGTTCGCGCTAGTGAGGTCCACGCCAACACGCCGTGACGCGATAGCAGCCGCGTTACGGACCATCGCGTTCATTGGCAAGTTGACGCCGACATTACCGATACGAGACTGCGCCACACCATACCCTCTGGATTGATGTGTGTCCTGTACAATTTTATTGACGTTCCCCATGAGGTCGAGGTTGAACGGGTCAACCTTCGGCCCGCTCAATTTCACCTCACCGCGAAGCAACGCACCGGCATCAGCGTTAAGCGCAAGAATCGAGTTGTCAAAGTCAGCCGGGAGCGGTGACGCGATGAGACTGCGGGCCGATTCCCGCGTAAGTTCTGCGGGTCTACCCGCTTCGTTCCACCGAGCCCAGGTATCTAGCGCGTATTTTAGATTGTCCTCGACGCTCTTGTTCGGAGATTGTGCGGCGAGGAGCGCGGTAAACCGGGGAGCGTCATCGCCGAAGCTTTCCGCGATACCCTCCCCGCTAATGTCATACCAACCCTTACCGGACGCCCCTGCAAGAATCGTGTCCGCGAAAGTGTTAGGACGCGGACCTCGCAGATAGCTTTCCACCATCTCCGAACGCAATCTAGGCGAAGCGTTACGAAACTGGGCTAATTCTTCTGGCACAATAGCTAAACCACGCTCGATTTCTCGTTCGATTGCGGCGATTCTTTCGGGTGTGCCAGTGTGGTGCAAGAACCGTTTTTCGGAGCGACGGGCGGCAGGACCAATGTCGGGGTCCATTCGTGCGGTCGCTCTACCTTCGGCGCGAACCGCTGCGGCCCTCTCTTGAGGCGTGAGCGATGGCGTGACGCTCTCAACTGGGGCGGTCACCTCTGGAACGTCTACCGCCTTCGCGCCCCTCCTCCTGAGAAGTCCCTTTATCCCTGCGGCACCAGCGAACGGCACCACCGCACCAGCGGCGGCTAAACCCATGCGAGCAGGATCGCGGTCCCTAACACCAATAGCGAAATCAGCTAGGTCGATGGCAGTACCGTATGGCTCCGCGACCGAAGCACCTAGCAACCCAGCCATCTCTGCTGGTGTCTCTGGCTCCAGGAACCTTTCCACCCTACGCGGAATTCCATGACGTAGGTGACCCCAGATGCTTGACATACGCGACTCTGGTGGGCCGACCGAGGCGTGACCTGGATCACCGGCCATCCCACGTTGCCGGTTCATCTCCTGCCCTAGCTCGCTCGGAGTCATCTGACCTTCGTTGCGGTTCCATTCTTCCGCTGACGAAAGCAGGGCTCGATCACCTTTCGTCATTGCCCGGTCACGAAGCGGGTCATCATGCCACAGTCCCTTATGCATCCTACATATCCCTGGTGTCGCTGTGCTTCACGTTGATGTTCAGCGCGGCCAGATGCTTCTTCGCATGGGCGGGAGTGCTATGCACCTTGAGCGTGACCCAACCCTTCGGTCTGCTTACCTCAACCGTCTTTCCCTTCACCCTATACGGCATTTGACCTCCAGATATTAGTAGTTTTTTTTGTTTAACTGTTTACTATTGTTCTGGATCTGTACTAAGCCCTAAGATTTTTTTCGGAAATTTGGCTTAGTAGCAACGCTTATGGCACCATTTCGACTGTCTTGCGTTTCGACTCCAGGCCAAGACGCTTTCGCTGCCAAGGAAGAAGCGTAACCCCACGCTCGTCCAGCCAGGCACTGACAGAATCCGGGGTTTGATCCCCGTCATCACTGCCAACCTCGAAAGCCTCGATTACCTCACAAGCCGTCTGCATATCCAGCCGTACCGGGTCGCCTACATGGTAAAACTTCAACCGGCCCCGAAGCTGGGCAACGATATCTGCGCCGTTAACTGCCATCGTCCCTCCTAATTGGTGTACACGCATAATCCCACATGAGGGGATTTTGGTCAAGCTATTGGGCTCTCAGTGTGCGTTGAGCTGCTTTGGCCCCGCCCCCCTGCTCTGCCGAGGGGGGGGGTATCGACAGGCGAGCCCCCGCCCCTGAGAGGAGCCCCCGAGCCCCGAGGCAGCCCGAGGCGGGCCGAGGTGGCCCGGACGCGCTCCGAGGCGTTCCCGGGCGTGTGTGGGTTCCACAGGGGCGGTCCCTCCCGCCCTGCGATCCATCCTCCCGGCGATCCATCCTCCCGCCCATCCATGCAAGCGAGCCCCTCCGTCTACCCTGACTCGGTGCCCGTCAACCGCCGCCGCTGACGGTCCAAGCGGTCCACTCTACCCGAACCGCTGTAAGTCCTTGCGGCGTATAGGCTTATCCAGGTTCCGGCTCACCACGCTTCGCCATCCACCTATATAGTGCTTGCATCCCTCGCCATCCCTCCCCATTATGTAGCATGAAGACAGCCCACCTAGGAAGGAACAGATGATGAACAACATCAACCTAACTACCGAAGAACTCGCCACGATTACCGCCGCACTACAACGCAGTGCGGGACACAAAAAGGACGGCAACCGTGTTGCGGCCATCCAGTGCAAGAACCGGATTATGGACGCGCTTGACGCTGCGTATGCTCGCAGGGAGGATGACATGAGTGGTGATATCATGAACGACCGGGACCAAGCAGACCTCGACCGGATCTATGCACGGGAGATCGCGATGAGAACCCGCCGCCTAATGATCCACGGCTACGACTTCCATGAGGTCGCCACGGTTGAGGGATGTAGGGGTCAAGCGCCGACGTTGACGTTCAAAGATGGCCGGGAGCCGGTCACTCTAAAATCGTACCCCGGCGAGGATCTCTACCAGAGGTGCTGTGTCTGGCTAAACGTTGCCAAGAAGGAGGTGTAACATGGTCGATCTTTTTTATTCTCACCCGCCGCTGCAAGAGAACCCCTCAACATTCCAGACTAAGCACGGGAGCAAGACCCACGCGCTGATCGGACGGTGGACCGCATGCAACCTGTATCCGCAAAGGGGTGACAGGTTCCTGCCTCCGAATCTAGAAGTCACTTGCAAAAAATGCTTACGCCGACTAGGGGAAGAGACATGAACCGCTTCGCGGCAGCACCCTAGGTCTGAAGAGCCCGCAGGGGCGAAACGGGGACTCTCCCCGTCACCTAGCAACGACACCACAGGCAGGAGAGCGACATGCGTTTCCACACTGACCCCACCGACACGATTACCGTAGAAGAAAATGTACACCCTCTGTACGGCGTCCGTAGCGTCCGTGCCCGGATCAACGACGACACCGGGACATCGCTAGATCTCTACCAGTCGGGGGACTACGTTTCTGAGAGCGTCCGGCTTCACCTCAATCAGGATAACCGTCGCCGCCTAGGTGCTTTAAATGTTGAGGTGGAGACTTACGAGGGTCACTCGCGCGACCGCGCACCTTGGGCAACGCTGACGCTTAGCGGTGCTTACAAAAGCGACACGGGTCTCCGTGGTCACAGGGAGAGCAAGGTCTACCTCAGTGCTGAGAACCTCGTCGAAATCCGCGATGAGTTGAGCAGGGCTATTAGAAGGGCTCGCAAAGATGGCCACATCTCCTAGACGACTTAACCGACCGGGAGGGTTCGACTCCCTTCCGGTCACTGCAGGACCGAACGCGAACGCCCCACGGGGGGCATTACCTTCAGCAGGAGCACCGACATGATTCACATCACGAAGCGCGAACGGGAAGAGATCGTTTGGGCTGGCGGCGGCCAGTCCACGTGGATCGAGGACAACCGCATCGGCGCAGGGCTCGCTCGCAAAGGCTTGGCCGAACGAGATAGCTACTATGAGTCGGAATGCTCTAGTAAGGGCATCATCGGCGGCACAGTCATTTATTACTACTTGACCGACGAGGGTATCCTTCTGCGAGACAAGCTGTGGGCCGAGGAAAGTGGAAGGGAGGCAACATGACTCGCATCACAGTAGCCGACCTAGACTTGGCAGTAAACGAAATCAATAGAGTGGCTGGCACCCCGTTGGAGACATGGACAAGGCGAGACGGCAAGCTTACGCCCAACGCCTTCAACTATCACCTGAGTGGCGCATATGGCGGATATTCCCTCCACCAACACGGTGCGAGTGGGAGCGGTGGCCGCGATGTCTTCCAGCTTGGCCATGTCCCCAAACGGGAGCTACTCGGTATGCTCCGGGCCTATCGTGCCGGGCTAGAAGCGGTGACGGCATGAAGATCGACGCAGGCGTCTGCAAGTGCGGCACGGCTGCGCGCAAGATGCCCCGGTGCGGGAAGCGCAGGTATCGGCACAAGTGCCCTCACGGTCGATGGTGTCAGCACGGCGACCGGCTGCACGGAGCCCACGCGAACCACAACACGCGATGCCGGGACTGCATGGACGAGAAGGTTCGGGCTAGGCTCACAGCCGACCCCAACTACACGATCCGAGGGGACGCAATCAAAAAAGCCAATGCGAAGATCATGAAAGGAAACGACGTAATGAAACTCACACAAGGACAGCGCGAGACGCTGGCACGGGCTGCCGAAACCGGACGCGTGGTGACACATGGACGCCGGTCGCCGCACCACCAACGTCTTGCGGATCGCGGGTTGTTGAAGCAGGGACGTATTCGGTTGGCCGCTGGACGTTATCGCGGTACGGCTTGGGCGATCACGGCAGATGGCCGCAATGCGCTTAGGGGTACAGCATGAATAAGCTAACCGAGCAACGCGATAGAATCCGGGCCGAGATCGAGCAGATTGAGTCCGACAGAGGCGCGCTCCATGACTACGCAGACAAGCTCAACGCACTCCGCAGGGGACTCGCGTACACGATTGAATTGATAACGGAGCTTCCCCCCATCGACCGCGAGACTTGCGCTATCTGTGGCCATTACGACACCCCAAGCGGTGACGCGACTTCGATCTCGGTCGTCCGGTTCTCAGCATTGGTATGCGCTTGGTGCCAGACCGACCACATCCGAAACGAGTGGTACGTTGGCTATCGGGATGCCGCCGATGAGGGACCGTTCGAGACGCGAGAGGAAGCCGAGGATTACGCGGCTGCACAGCCCGGCGGCAAATACGACGTAGCCATCGTCGGCAACTATGGATTGGAGACGACGTAGCGAGACGGTTGGGGAGGTTCGATTCCTCTCCAATCCATAGCAAAGCAGGGGGCAACGGTGCCCACCATCACCACCAGCGAGGTAGCATATCATGGAGATCGACAGGGAAGCCTGCAAGCAACTCCGAGGCATCATTGGAGACAACTTAGCCGTCGCGCTAGAGCCGCATCTCATGACGGTAGATGTCGGAAACGCCACATACGACACCACTAGCGTCACGTTTAAGGTTCGCGTTTCGATTGAGGGGTCACTGTCGCCACAGGCTAAGGCACTGGCGCAGAAAATTGAATGGCTCAACAGGCAAGGCTTGCAGAGCTTCGACGCTGACAAAGTCGTGTCACACCAAGGCGACGACTTCAGACTGAGCGGGTTCTCCTCGCGCTCTCCGAAATACCCCTTTCTGGCCACGCAACTGAGGACAGGCCGTGACTACAAATTCACGTTCATGCAGGCCAAAAAGCTGTGGGGTACCGAGGCCCTTGGCTACGAGAATTCTGAGGCCGGTAAGGCCGTGACAGCAGACATGGAGGCGACGACATGAGCAAGCCCAAGCAATACCAGTGGACAGCGCATAAGTTCTGGTGCGACGAGTGCGAGGCGACCCGGTACGCCTCTCAAGAGGCCATTGATGACGATTGCGATGACGATTGCACTGCCGCCGAAATCGTTAACACCTTCATCGTGTGCCTCGCGTGTTCATACGGCGACGATTGGGCAAAAGAATGTGCCAACCCGGAGGGGGAGATTCCCATTAAGGAAAATATCCCCCAAGTAGAGGTGACGACATGAGAGTCCTTGTCGCTTGCGAGTACAGCGGTGCAGTCCGCGATGCTTTCCTAGCCAGAGGCCATGACGCGATGTCGTGCGACCTCCTGCCAACCGAGTCGCCGGGGCCGCATCACCACGGCAGCGTTCTCGACATCCTAGATGACGGATGGGATCTCATGATCGCTCACCCGCCGTGTACGCATCTGGCTGTGTCAGGTGCGCGATGGTTCCCCGACAAGCGCGTCGAGCAAGAGGAGGCTTTGGCGTTTGTCCGCACCCTCCTCGACGCTCCTATCCCTCGCATCGCATTGGAGAATCCCGTCTCCATTATCAGCACTCGCATCCGAAAGCCTAACCAGTACATCCAACCGTGGCAGTTCGGGCATGGCGAGGTCAAAAAGACTTGTTACTGGCTGAAGGGACTTCCTCTCTTGGAGCCCACCGACATTGTCGAAGGGCGCGAGGCCCGAGTCCATAAGCTGCCGCCGTCAGAGGATCGGTGGAAGCTCAGGTCTACCACGCTACCGGGAATTGCCGCCGCGATGGCAGACCAGTGGGGAGGGGCCGAGACATGACCGCCGCCGATATCCCACTGGCGACAGAACTGGCTTTCGGCTTCTGCGTCGGCACCTACGCACTCTGGGTAGCGTGGCGCGGTCCGATTTCCACCAAGCCAGGCCCCCGCAAAATCCGAAAATAAGGCGCGGACTGTCGCGTCTAGTAGCATCATGGTACATTTATCGCCATAGCACACCACCAATGCAGAAGGGAGGGAAGTGGTATGAACCGCTTCGATGAGGTTCCGGCCCACATCCAAATTGAGTTGACGAAGCTCATCAACACTATCGCCGCCTGTCGGGGAACCTTGGACCACGGGAAGATCATTGACGAGGTGCGGCTGACCGCCTCCGAGATCCACAGGAACTGCCAAGAGACACTGGCCCGGAGGGATGGAGATGAGTGAACACCGATGGGACGACGATGCCGAATGCTGGGTGATCGACACGCCGCTTGGACCACGGCCAGATGACCCCGTCACTTGGCGGTACGAGGATCAATGGCAGGGATGGGAGTTGACTCGCCCATCGCTTGAAGGTGGTCCTTTCAATCTGAGAGGGTACTGCCTTGAAACCGGCATCCCGATCGGAAGGACACAGTCTTTCACTAGCATTCACGCAGCCAAGAGAGCTGCACTACAGGTCGGATTATGATGAATGAACCGCTTTGGACATACGAAGACGTAGCCGCACACCTGTCGATCTCTTGGCGGACTGTTCGCCGTTGGGCGGGCGAGTCGCGCCTCCCGATCATTAAGGTAGGCTCGCTGAACCGCTTTGACGCCGACCGCATCCGTACCGAGGCGGCAGGTGGTCTGCTGCCCTACCCGGAGATCGCACCCAGTGCCTCCGAGGAGGTGGCGTGATGACTCACCAGGAATTGATCGTAGACGCGATTGGACGGGCGAGGCTTCCCAGACCCGTCAGCACTGCCGCGCTCCTAGTGGCTTTCAGCACTGGGCTTGCGCTAGGGGCACTCCGAGGCCCTGAGACACTGGCGAGTAGCACTGCGATTCTGGCCCTCGCGATCGCCTCCCTCGCAATCGCGATGGTCTGGTATTGGGATCGACTCAACGAACGGCAGGAAAGGCTGGAGGCCCAGATACAGAGCTTTCTGGATGCCGCCACCGATATCGCTAGGAGGGATTACCGATGAAGACGACAGCTAAGGAAATCTGGGACACGCTTTCATCCGAGAATGTGAATGAGTTCACGGAGCAAAAGAACGGGCTTACCTATCTGAGCTGGAGCCACGCATACCGCATCGCGATGGGACACTATCCAGATATGGAGGTGACTTTCCTCGGCTCAGTCGATGGCCCGAAAGTAC